>Ga0209373_10004813_pt1 | contig 11457 bp, 8 predicted proteins | sample Higcelweek5metaG_FD_187173 | JGI IMG/M metagenome (GOLD analysis project Ga0209373, IMG submission 187173) | Freshwater pond sediment microbial communities from the University of Edinburgh, under environmental carbon perturbations - High... | ecosystem: Environmental > Aquatic > Freshwater >... | reverse complement strand
CGCGCCAAATCGGACAGCGCATTCTCACCGGAATCCCCGCCCAAAACGATGCTCGCTTTCGCTGTGGCAATCGCGACGGCGCTTTGCTTGTCAGCGCGAGCGCCAGCCGCCGCAACCTGCCCACCTTTGTCTGTGCCGCTGGCCGCAACAGCCTTGCCGTCGCCAGATTGCGCGACAAGGACCGAGGGGATGTCTTTCTCACGAAACTGCGGGAAGAATTGGCTTTCGCGTGAGTGCGGCCCGTTATCCGAAGCGCCGCCGGTTAGAGGATGGCCTGCCGTAGGGGCGCGTGACGCGTGGGAAGAGCTAGCGCTTGCGCCACCAACGGAACTCCCTGCCCCCAGAGAAGCGCTGGATGCCGTTGCGTTGGACGTGCTGGCCACACTGGTTTCCGCTGAGGCAAAGGCCGCCGAACCTGCGCTTTGCACCATACCGCCGATCCATTCAATCGCGCGTTCGGGGAAGAACGAAATGCCTTTAAAGGCGATGTTCGTAATCATCACGACAAGCAGCGCGTACAAAAGCGCAACGAAAGCGCGCAGCCCCGGCATGCTGTCAATCTGCACAATAGCAAGCTGAGCGGCCAAAGCCGAAAAGCTGGTGTTCAGGAAAAGAAGGCCAAGGAAGAAACCAGCCCATCCAACAAGAAACCCGAAAACGATCAAGAAAGGCCTGATGAAAATCGAAAGCCAAAGGCCGTAAGCGCGTTTGGCCGTTTCCGAAGCCAAGCCCTCACCTGAAGGATTCATATGCGCGATGGCGACAAGCGGCACGGACGCGACGGCCTCGAAGACGAGGAGGAGCCACATCAAAACGGCGGCGACGAAACGGAAGAGCGGGATCATCGGCACAAGATAAAGCAAAGCCAATCCCGCGAGCGCCAAAAGGCCGCCAAGGAAAACGTAAATCGCGGCGCTCATCATCACGGCGGGCTGAGACAACGAGCGGCCAATCGCGCCCATCATCCATGAGCCGAGGTCTGTATAGCGCCTGCCCATTTCAGCTAGCGCGGCCATCGGCTTGGTTTTCATTTCTTCGGAAAGCGTTAAGCTTGTAAGGGTTTCCTCTTCGCTCGGCGCGCGGCCCCACACGCCATAGGACGCAAACCCGGAATCCATCAAGCGACGGAACACGGCAAATCCTTTTTCAGAATCGCTGCCTGCCGCGAGCCGATCGTCAATGTCGAGCGATGAGGCAAGAATCAAAGCAGGATCTTCAATTTGGTTTTGATAAAGCCATGCCCGCGCTTTTTTCATGCCCGTGGAAGCTTTATCATACAGCGCATAAACTTTGGCGAGCTTCGCTTCTTCATCAAGACGCAAGGTCGGATCGGCCTTGATCTTTTCATCAATCGCTTTGAAATCCAAAACGCTATGACCCAAAAGCGGTGGCTCAACTGTTGGAATGGATCGTGCCGTTAGATTCCCAAGCAACGCTTGGCGGTTCATGAGATCTAAAAGAATCCACCCTGCGCTGATCCATCCACTTTCTTGCGTGGCGGCGAGGAGCTCGTTTTCGGCCTTTGTTTTTTCTGTGGCCAGCGCGGTGATGCGTGAATTTAAAAGGGCGTTTTGATCGTGCAAGAAGCGCGTAAAAACGCCTTGCGCATCGGGCATTTCCTTATCGGGATCGACTTGGAGAAAGGTGCCGACAACCGTTTCGGCAAAAGCGCTGGCTTGCACAGAAAGCCGCTCTGCTGAGGCGCGCGCAGAATCCCCTAAAATGGGGAGCAAAGGATCCATGCCTGTCGGGCCAGAAAGCGCCTGTTTTGTCTGCGCAGCTTCCGTTGAAGATGGCGCTAGAAAACGATAAGCGCCGCACAATGGCGGACTATCATGTAGCGCATTGCCGTAGCGCCATGTTTCTTCGGATAAACGCTCAGAGGCCAAGCGCTCTAAATCCGTCATGCTGCCAAGCGAGGCTAAAGCTTCGTCGGGTAAATAGGCCGTGTAGATGTGGCGATAAACCGAACGGCACAAAGCCATTTCGACGGCACGCATGGTCGTGGGGCGCAGGTCGGGCGAGCGCGGCGTGACTAGCCCGGCGAAGGAATCTTTCATTGTCTCAGCTGCGCTTTGCCACGCGTTGCTGGCCAAGGCCGAGCCCTGCTCTGTCAATTTGACGATCACATATTGACCAAGATTAAGCCCGCCGCCGACCGGCACCAAAAGGCCGATGACCAAGGCAAAACGAAGCGGTGCCCAAAGTTTGTTTTTCTGGCCCCACGCAATGTGGCCCGTGTTGGCTGTCTGCGCGACGAACACAAGCGTGTAATAGAGCAGAAGGAACCCCGCCAAAACCAGCATGCCAACGCTGTAAAGACCGAGAATGTGCCGGATGGATTCAGCGATTTGCGTAAAGGCGGCACCTGAGGAATCATCGCCTAAGGGTTGCCCGCGAAAAAGAGCCTTCAGCCAAGACAACGCTAAATCTGCATGACCTTGGCGCGTGAAAATTTCATCCGATGTCACTTGTGCCCATGCGGCACCCGTCACAAGGTTGCCCCCTATGGCGATAAGCAAAGAGCGAATAAAAAAGCGGATTGAAAAACGCGAAGGCACTGGCCCTGTCCTTTTCAAGCAAAACAGGGGCTAGCATACAGGCCGGATGCTTAATAAAAGGTAAGGCTGGGTGGTTTTTTAAAAGAGCGACTGTCCTGACCAAAAGGTCGGCTGATTAGGTGGGGTCAACCGAGCTTCGGGCAAAGCGCCGCTACGGGCTCTTTCCTCAAAGCGGGCTGATTCAACCGCGCCCTTGCCGCCAATGGTGATGATCTCAAGAATCTTACCCTCACCGTTAAAGCAGCCACAGACAAGCGGGCCGCCATGGCCACACCCACCATCAATCGTGACGGTCAAGCCATCGGTCTGGATACCGCCACGCATGGGATCAAAGCCGCGCACGATCCGCGCCAAAGCCGGATGCTCCGCCGTAACGTTGGTATAAGGCGCATTTGAAAACCACAGCGCATCGGCTTGATCGTCGAGCTTACGCGTGACGTCATAGCCTGCGGGAACGAACAACACGCGTTTTTCGCCAGCTTCTTTTTGTGCCGTAATAGCTGCGCGGCGCAGCGAGCAGACCAAGGCTTCATGGCCAAGGCCTTTGCGTTGCAAAACCCGCAATTGATTGGTCCAACGCGTGATCGCCACGCTACCAGCGCGCGCGATTGAGCGCATTTCATTCAAGCTCACGCCATAAAGGCGAAGATAGGCTTCGGCCCCATGTTCAAGATAACGTTCGACAGCTTGGGTCGGGACGGGTGCGAACTGCAGACGCAAAAGCCTCTGCCACGCTTCTTCCGCCGGGCCGCGCAAATGCACAATGTCCGAAGGTTCCATGCCGGGCTTAGCCAAAAGTGCCGCACGAAAGGTCAGGAGTTCTTCTAAAACGGCATGATTATCAAACGAGCCATTGCCCAGATAATTGCCAAGATAAACCAGACGATCACGGATGCCAAACCGCCCGGCCAGGTGGTCGTGGAGTGTTGCGAGCCGTTCGCGATCACCATGAATGGCGGCAACGGCCCAAATGCGACGAGGATGAGCTAAATCAACAAATTTTTCGTTTGCGCCAAGCATCACATGCCTTCCGGGGTAAGAACCCCCAAAAAGTGACACAAACGACCATTCTCCGCAACATCTAGTATGCAGTTTACCAAAAATACCCACAACTTGTTATTCACAAGCAGGAACGAAACGATCAAGCTTTGGAAAGGACGGCCAATGTGTAGCTTTTCAAAAAATGGCCCAAGACCATGTTTGCACGGGTTAAACAGCCCTCTTGTGCGTTCATTGGCGGCCCTTTGACATCTGAGCCGTTAATAACTGAGAGAATGGGGAATGGCCATGCGCGAGGTCCCTTCGCCAAGGGCATCTCCTCAAAGGCCTTAATGGAGCTTGCGACAAAGGTTTTTAGATCTGCGCTAAGCCCAGTTTCTCTGTTCTGTTGGGCGTCAAGCGCCATCAGCGATCTGGGCGGAAGCATAACATTGCCACGGTTTTTAAACCCAAGCGTCTGAACGATCTTTTTCTCAAGCTCTACGCGCAAGGGGCGGTGAATGGATAAGGCCCCCGCTTTAACAAAATAGGGTTTGTAGCGATAGCTGACGCCAAAAGTATCTGGCGCGAGAAAGGATAGCTCAGCGGCTGCCATCCGCAAAAGCGCGTTCGAAACGGAACCAAACTGCTGTTTGATCATCGTTACACGTTGGCGGCGGAAATTCTTTTCTGCCTCATTGTAGGATAGCGCTACATAAGGCGATTCCAAAACCAGCAGATTAATTTTAAACACCTCCCCTAGACTTTCAGGGAGATAGCAAAATAAACGCGGATGTGAAGCCAGAAAGGGAAAAACTTCAGGTTCTTCTATCCCAAGGCTTGGGCAACACAACTCCGTTTTAGCCTTTTCGAGGTTGCGTCCGGTCTTTTGATAGGGCTGCATAAAAAGTTGCGAGTTTGATAGGGCTGCACTGGCTGCGTTCGCGGCGGTGGAACCATTTTCCACAAAGAGCGAAACAAGCCCATCAAAGTTCGCCGGAATCTCCGCGAAACGAGTTGACCAATCTTTCTTTCGCGCATGGCCTCTCACGTGGCGGTCCATAATATGATCAACTGCAGCAGGTAGTTTTTCAGCATAGGCCTCTTGGCGAAGACCTTGCTTTTTAAGCGCCCTGATAATGCTGTCTTGCAAAGAGGTTTTGATCTGCTTCAACTCTCTATTGTGAACGTTTTCTTTTGCGGTATAAGCCATCGAAAAAAAATCCTAACTTGGGTCTATTGTTTAAAGAAAGAAGATGAGGTTCAAAATCCCGGAAAAACGGCTAAGTGGTAGTTTTTCAAAAGGCCGCCTAAGACCATGTTCGTGCGGGCCATTCGGCTTTCTTCCGGTGTCTTTGGCAGATCTTTTTCCCCATGATCATTGATGAGCACGAAAACAGGAATAGGCCATGCGCGCGGCCCCGTGGCGCGAGGCATTTTATCAAAAAGCGAGACGCAATGGTCAATGAAAATTTCTCTATCGGCTTTAAGACCATAACTCTTCTTGCGTTGAGCTGTGATGGTCATAAGTTCGCTTGGCACATCCATCACGTTGCCCTTGCCCGTAAAGCCCAAGGATTGAACCATGTTAGTTTCAAAGAATTTGCGCGCGGCTTTGTGGAATGAATTCGACGTATCCACATAAAACGACGTGTAGTTATTTCTGGTAACATTAAATTTCGAAGGCGCAAGAAAGGAAAGTTCAGCCGCCGCCATGCGTAACAGAATGTTTGAAACAGAAGAACCGAACTGTCCTTTAAGAAGATCCACGCGTTGACGGCGGAAGTTGAGCCCCAAGGAATCGTGGCGAAAGGCAACGAACGGCGATTCCAAAAGAATCATATTCATCTTAAAGGTGCGTTCGACCGTTTCGGGCGAATAGGAAAGCGTGCGGGGGTTATCGACGTGAAAAGGAAAGATCTCTTTTTCTTCCATATCGAGGCTTGGGCAACAAAGCCGCGTTTTACACGCCTCAACACGGCGCGCTGTTTCTTCGTAAGGTTGCATGAAAAGTTGAGGATTATCTAAAGCGGCGACAATGGCGTCATGCGCGCTAAAGGCGTTGTCTTGGAAAAGCGAAATTAGGCCTTTGGCATTTTCCGGAATTTCGGCGAACCTGTTGATCCAGGCCGCGTCACGCACATAACTTGCAACGCAGCCATTCATGAGATGGTCGCTCGCGTCTGAAAATTTCTTGGCGTATTTTTGTTGGCTGACTCCGCCGATCTTGAGCGCTTCAGCGATGTTGTCCTGAAGATAGGATTCCATCATTTCCTTTTCATCTTCGGAAATAAGAATTTTCTTACGACCAGCCATGTGTAAATCCAATAAAAAATGAATATCGATCAATGCGCGATTATCGCAAATAAAGACGAAACTAATAAGCGTTTTCGGGGGCTGAACAAAAAAAAGGCGGAGCCAATAGCCCCGCCCTTTTTAAGTTCTTCGCAAGCCGAATTAAGCGGCTTTCTTTTCTTTTTCCTTGGTCAGCACACCTTCGAGCTTGGCGGTCGCCTTGATCTGGTCGATCTTTTCAACGGCGGCCAACTCACGAGCCAAACGCTCCAAAGCTGCTTGATAGATCTGACGTTCGCTGTAGGAATGCTCCGGTTGATCCGTGCCACGGTGAAGGTCGCGCACGACTTCCGCGATGGAGACGGGATCGCCCGAGTTGATCTTTGATTCATATTCCTGCGCACGACGGCTCCACATCACGCGGCGAACGCGCGACTTGCCTTGTAAGGTGGAAAGCGCTTCCTTGATACGGTCGCGCGAGCTGAGGCGGCGCAAACCAGAGGTTTTTGCCTTCGCAACCGGAACCTTCAGACGCATGCGATCTTGTTCGAACATGATGGAGTACAGAGAAACGCTCTCGCCACCAACCGTAAACGTATCGATACCCTCGACACGACCCACGCCATGAGCCGGATAAACGACAAAGTCACCTTTTTTAAATTCAAGCTTCTCGGTCATGTGTGCTCTACTCCCACCTGTTAAAGAAACTGAAAACGAGTCCTTAGCGGAACATCTTGGCGAAATTAAGGGTCTTTAACTTACTGCGCTCAAACCCAAAGAAACCACCGGCGGCAATGACGTGAATTGCAGCCAAGATAGACTTCTTAAACCGGATAAAGAGCTAAACGTCCCACCCAAACCTTGCCGACGATCCTTCTTAATGACTATTATATAGCATTTTTTAGTGATCTTTACAAAACTTTCGCGCAACATTATTATTGTCATAATCAAATCAATGACTTGCGTGCCTTCGCGCATGCAATACGATTAACCTTTTTCGACTCGTTTGGTTAACAATCAGCCTTAAACCTGTGTTTAGACTTGGTTTAAGTCAAGGGCGGCAGGCTTAAACGTTGGCGCTGGCCGTTCGCGGGCTAGCTTCAGTTAACGTCCAAGCCGTTTCATCCGCGAAGAGCGCTCGCAAAAGCTGGTTGTTCATGGCGTGGCCGGGGCAATAGCCCTCGTAGCGAGCACGGAGCGGATGCCCAGCGAGCGACAAATCGCCGACGGCATCTAAAAGCTTGTGGCGCACAAACTCGTTTTCATAGCGCAGACCGCCCTCGTTCATAACGGCCTCGTCTTTGATCACGACGGCATTGTCGAGCGACCCGCCGCGCATAAAGCCAAGCTTAGTCATCTTCTCAACATCTTCAAAAAAACCAAACGTGCGCGCGCGGCTGATCTCGGCCTTAAAGCCTTCCGCCGAAAGCGTGAGCTCGTAATGTTGATTACGGATCAGCTTTTTATCGAACGCAATGTCAACACTGAAGCTCATTTGATCCGCAGGTAAAAGTGAAACATGTTTACCGTTCATCTCAAGCTTAACGGGTTTGAGAACAACAAGTTCACGCCGCGCCGCTTTTTGTTCGACAAGGCCCGCCATCTCGATCAGAAAAACGAAAGGATCGGCGCTGCCGTCCATCACGGGAACTTCGGGGCCATCGACTTCAATCGTCGCATTGTCAACGCCAGCCGCGCTCAGTGCCGCCATTAAATGCTCAATCGTGCCGACCTTGCCGCCCTGCGCATTGCCAATCATTGTGCAAAGCTGGGTTTCAACCACATGATCCCAACGTGCCGGAATGGTGCGCGCGCCGTTTTTTAAATCGGTACGAATGAAAACGATACCGGTATCAGGTTCCGCTGGCAAAAGGCGAAGCGTCACTTGTTCGCCCGAGTGAACGCCCACGCCTGTGCATTGCGCTTGGCCGCGCAGCGTACGCTGCGCCGCACCCGGCGCGCCAAAAGAGGCGGCCAAAAAGCCTTGCGGCACTTGGGTTTCAGCTTGTTGAGCCAGAAGAGAATCGAAAGCAGGCATAAAGGCATCCCGAACAGGTTATGAGTCGAGTTCGTTTTTAAGGGAAATCCAAAAAAAGCTGAAATCAAGAGAGGTTACGGTATGTTACAGGCCCATATTCGCCACAAAAAGAAAGGGAGGCCGAAGCCCCCCTTTCCGATAGAACAAATCTTTAACGACGCCTTAGTGATTGGTCTGGCGGCGCAAGAAAGCCGGGATGTCGAGAAGATCGGCATCGCCAGTCGAAAGAACCGGGCGATCCGTCGGATCAATGCCCAAGCTCGATTGAATGTTTTGCTCAACTTCTTCGTCAATCTCATCGCTCACATTACGCGACGGACGGATCATGCCAAAGCCCGTGATGCGCTGGAACAGCGATTGGGCCCGTTGGTTGACATGAGCGCTCCGTGTTTCCTGCGGGACGGTGCTTTCTGTCGTCAGCTGGGTCACGCGCATATCGCTTTCGTCGCTTGGTGAGCTGACGGGAGCTGTACGTTGACGGCTGGCCTGCTGAACCGGCGGAATTTCGCGAACCGGCGGAACCGTGGCGGTCGAGCGATAGCTCGAAACAGGCGAAACGCTCGGTGCTTCCTCTTGTACTTCAATCTGGCGCACAGAAGGACGGCCCTGCTCTACGGTGCGTTCCATTGGCATCGAAACGCTTGAGGCATTGGAGGAAACCGTTTTGGCATACCCTGTTTGCGGCACTTTTTTCGCCATCATTTGCGGCGTGATCGAAGCCGGCATGGTGAAATACGAGGTCGAGACATTGCTGCTCGGGCTCATATCCATCGCCATAGAAACAGTCTGCGGTGCAGGTTGATGTGCCGGAGCGACGGGCGCAGCAACCTTCACAGGCTGCGGTGCAGGTGCGGGGCGTTGCGTCATTTGTGTCGGTTGCGCAGGCAAAACGCGGACGGGCGGCTTCGGCATTTCACCGACCGAACGTGAAGCAATTGACGGCGAATCCAACCCACGCGCTTCCTTGTTTGTGCGCTCGTCAAGCATCACATCGATGCCCGTGGCGATAACAGAAACGCGGATGCGACCATCCAAGCCCTCACCTAAGGTCGAACCGACCTTGATCTGAGCTTCAGGATCGACTTCTTCACGGATGCGGTTGGCCGCTTGATCGACTTCGAACAGGGTCATATCGAGACCGCCGGTGATGTTGATCAAAACGCCGCGCGCGCCCTTCATCGAGATATCATCGAGCAGCGGATTGGAAATGGCGGACTCGGCGGCTTGAATGGCGCGATTGTCGCCTTCAGCCTCGCCAGTGCCCATCATGGCCTTGCCCATCTCGCCCATCACCGTCTTCACATCGGCAAAGTCGAGGTTCATAAAGCCCGGCATAACCATCAAATCGGTAATACCACGCACGCCCGAGTGCAAAACTTCGTCAGCCATGCGGAACGCATCGGCAAACGTCGTGCGCTCATTGGCAATACGGAACAGGTTTTGGTTCGGGATGACGATCAACGTATCGACATATTGCTGAAGCTCGGCAATGCCAGCCTCGGCCTTACGCATACGTTGCGTGCCTTCGAAATGGAACGGTTTGGTCACAACGCCGACGGTCAAGATGCCGGTTTCGCGTGCCGCGCGTGCAATCACAGGCGCAGCGCCCGTGCCCGTACCACCGCCCATACCAGCGGTGACGAAAATCATATCCGACCCTTCGAGGATCGAAAGGATATCGGCCATGCTCTCTTCAGCCGCCGCGCGACCAATGTCGGGCTTTGAGCCAGCGCCCAAACCACGCGAGAGGTTCGAGCCGAGCTGGATCTTGCGACCGGCGAGCGATTGAGCCAATGCTTGCGAGTCTGTATTGGCCGCGACAAAGTCGCATCCTTCAAGATTCGAGCGGATCATGTTGTTAATGGCGTTGCAGCCTGCACCGCCAACACCGATGACCGTAATACGCGGGCGAAGCATGTTGTCCGGTTCAGCCATCGACAAATTGATCATCCTTGCCTCCTTAAGAGCGTTTCATATCTGGGGCGCAATAAACGCATAGTTTCCGTCTTCTTGCGTCGCAGCATGGAAGAATCTGCTGGCGTATATCAGCCTTTTCGTTTGATTCGTGCAAGCCTAGAAAACGCTATTCGACAAAGAAATTCAGTGATTTAGAATCGAATCGTTCACCATAAGCCCCTAAGCTAACGGCATGATGGGGAAAAATCAGATTCATTCCAAGACGTTACAGGGGGAAGTGCAAGCGATGCATGAGGGTATGCGCCAGCGCGCCCTTAGGCTGCGATATGAAGGGCGTTATAGGAAGCGGCCTCGTTCAAACGCTCATAGACCTGACCTTTGGGATTTTCAAAGACCAAAGAGCGGTGATTCTTCTTGGCCGCGTCGGCAGCCATCATCAAAAGATGGAGGGCGGTTGAATCGATGGAGGTCAGCTTACGCACATCGATATGGATAGCCGAATATTCGCCCTCTGCCGAAATAGCCCTGAGCATCCGATGAAAGACATGCGTGTCCATGAAGGTAAAATCGCCTTCCAGTTCAATATCCAAAGACGTGTCGTCGAAATGAAGGATATAGCGCATCATGGTCCCTGTCCTTATGAAGCAAAAGGCTCTCAAGAACCATTTTTCACCGATACAATTAAGTAGGCGTATAGAGCTCACACACGCTTTTATGTTTATTCTAAGTATAAGAATTTTTTATGCGCAATCGCATGCGGCTATGTGAAGTTGACACACGATGAGCTGAACCGCTTTTAGTGTGCGGCCATCCCAGCACATGAAGGCGAATGGGCCAAACGATGCCATTCTTGGCTTTCCCCCAAAAGTGGCGTGAGGACATAGCCGCGCAGATCAAGCGTATTGGCGTCGATCATACGAATATTGGCGCTAAACGTGGCGCTATGGCGCGGGCTATAAAGCCAACCGCCTTCGTACTGGCCGCTGCCGTTATTCTTAAACCCATGCATAAAGGTCATGCCGCACAACGGGCGCGTGCGTAAGGCTGGATCTTTGTTGCGTTCGTCCAGTGAGGGGTGTTCAGCGCTATCGTCTTGAAGCCAGTAAAAACGCCCACACAAAGCGCCCTCTTCGCAAACACTGAACGCGATAACGGCGTCTTTGTCTTGCGTTTGCCATAGACCAACAAGCGGATCATCTTGGGCACAAGCCGGAGCACTTCCCAAAAGTAGCAAACCGAATAAGAGACAGAAGCGATAGGTTGTGGGATTCATAAAAAGCCTTACGTTGCGACAAGCCGCACGATCGGCTGTCTTTGCGCTTTATGGTAAACGGGATTCGTGGGCAGGCGCACTAGACCATCAGAGCGCACAGAACTCAAGCTTGCCGGTCTTTTGCGCTCGCCATCGCTTATTACGCAGATTGAAGCGGTACGACCAGCAAGGTTAAGGACATTTTTTCCTATTACTTTCGTTCTTTTCGGCTAAGTTCTCGCTCATCAAAAGGGAGCGGCTATGTATAAGTACAAAACGGGATATACTTTTTTTGCTGATTGCGATGAACTGGGAGGCAATCCAGCTCAACTTTATCCTTTTGTCATAAGTCTTTTCAAAACAGCGTGGGAGAGCGAAACCGTTTTAATGGCTGACCGCCACCTTGTCGCCTGCCC
>Ga0209373_10004809_pt1 | contig 11464 bp, 7 predicted proteins | sample Higcelweek5metaG_FD_187173 | JGI IMG/M metagenome (GOLD analysis project Ga0209373, IMG submission 187173) | Freshwater pond sediment microbial communities from the University of Edinburgh, under environmental carbon perturbations - High... | ecosystem: Environmental > Aquatic > Freshwater >... | reverse complement strand
GATTGGTCGGATGCGATCTGTTGGCACCATGGGTGGACACGATGAGCGCGAACAAACCCTCAATCAAATACTGGTAGAAATGGATGGATTTGAACCAAATACGACGGTCCTCGTCGTTGCCGCAACGAATCGTGGTGATTTGCTTGATCCCGCACTAACTCGTCCAGGACGATTTGATAGACGAATCACCCTTGACCTTCCGGATATTATGGGAAGAAAACATATTTTAGCTATTCATGCCAAAGGCAAACCATTTCCAGCAACGCTTGATTGGGAACGTGTTGCCAAACGCACAGTAGGTTTCTCTGGCGCTGATCTTGAAAATATGCTTAATGAAGCTGCCATCTACGCTGCAAGACAAAATAAAAAAAGTATTGAATATGCAGATGTTGAAGAGGCGGCAACAAAAGTAAAGCTTGGTCCAGAAAAAAAGCGCTTGCAAACCGATGAAGATCATAAAATGACTGCATATCATGAGGCGGGTCATGCAATTGTGTCCTATTTCCTTCCTTCCATGGATAAAGTGCATAGAATTTCCATTATTTCCCGCGGTATGGCACTTGGATATACACTTGCTCCTCCGGAACGAGATCGAGTACACGAAAGTAGGTCGCACCTCATTAATCAAATTGCCATGATGATGGGCGGACGCGCTGCTGAAGAAATTGTGTATAAGGATGTAACGAGTGGTGCCGCAAGCGACATAGATCATGCGACACGCATAGCCCGCTACATGGTTATGGAATTTGGCATGAGTACACTTGGGCCCATTAATTATGGTCCATCTGTTGATGCAACAGAGTGGGGGAAGCCGCTCATGGAACAACAGTTTATCTCGCCTGATACGCAGGGAAAAATCGATACGGAAATAAAATTGTTTATCGATACAGGATATAAAACAGCAATGACCATGTTAACCAAACACCGCAAAAAGCTCGATATGCTTGCGAGCGAACTCATTAAACAAGAAACAATTGAAGGCGAGGAGTTTGAGAGATTAATGGCCGCATAATGTAGTAGCGTTCTCCTAATAATATTATGAACCGTCTTATCATCATCGACGGAAACGCAATTCTTCATAGGGCATTTCATGCTATTCCAGCGCTCACTAGTCCTGATGGCACACAAACCAATGCACTCTACGGATTTCTTTCCATGATGTTTCGACTTGTCACTGATCTCACTCCCACACATCTTGCTGTCGCATTTGACAGAGCAAAACCAACATTTAGAAAAGAATTGTTTAAAGACTATCAAATCAAACGACCGAAAATGGATGATAGCCTTGCCGCGCAAATTCCTCTTGTCCACGAAGCGCTTACCGCGATGAATGTTCCCATGTTTGAAATTGATGGATATGAAGCTGATGATGTTATTGGAACACTATGTAAGAAAAACAGCGCCGCGTTTGATCAAATAATCATTGTGACTGGTGACAAAGACCTTCTCCAGCTCGTCACTGATACGGTGAAAGCATATATGCCCACCAAAGGGCTCTCTGAGGCGAAACTCTATGGTCCACAAGAAACTATGGAGCGCCTAGGTGTTTCCCCGGATCAAATTCCTGACTATAAAGCACTTGCTGGAGATCAATCAGATAATTATCCGGGAGTGCCGGGCATTGGTCCTAAAACCGCCCAAACACTGATTCAAAAATATCATTCAATTGAAAACGTGTATCAACACGTTGAGAATGAGACAAAAACTCCTGACATCTCATCGGGTGTTGAAGAAAAACTTCGCACACACAAAGAACTTTCGTTGTTGTCCAAAACGCTTGCGACCATTCAGCAAACAGTTCCTGTGAGTACGGACGTGGCTCCTCTTACCAAAGAACAATTTATTGAGAGCGGCGTCCTTGAATTTCTCGAGCGCTATGGATTACACTCACTAGTGAAGCGACTCACACAACAAGAAAAAAATGAGAAAAAAGAAAAGGTTGAAAACAAACGAAAACAAACCATAGATGATCAAATGTCCTTATTATAAATACTATGCGTGTTGCCATTGTTCATGATTATATTAAAGAGTATGGGGGAGCAGAACGGGTGCTTGAAGCTATCCATGATATTTTTCCTGATGCTCCTGTTTTTACAACCATCTACGCGCCTTCGTTTTTAGGTCCACACAAACATCGTTTTGAGCGTTGGGACATTCGTCCTTCGTGGCTTAATAAAATACCATTCAGTCATAAACTTATTAGCCCACTCCGATTGCTGGCTCCTGTTGTGTTTCGATCTATGAATTTTTCAAAGTATGATGTCGTTATCGTTTCAGCAACCGGAGCATATCAACCAAATTGTATTAAAAAAAATGGCGCCATTCATGTCTGCTACTGTCACACGCCGCCTCGATATCTTTATGGATATGCCACTGCAAGAAATTGGAAAAAGAACGTGGTGATGCGAATTTGTGGAGAAATCGCAAATCATTTTCTTCGCATAACAGATGTTGCGTCTAGTCAAAATGTAGATTATTTTATCGCAAACTCCAAAGAAGTAGCGGGAAGAATTCAAAAATTTTATAAACGCGACGCAACCATTATCTATCCTCCTGTTGTTACGGGTGTGAAAAATACAAAAAAACCACGAACATATTTTTTGGCTGGTGGCAGACTTGCTGCAGCCAAACACATTGAAATTGCCATACAAGCGTGCAACACGCTTCGCGTTCCTTTAAAAATTTTTGGCAAGGGGTTTGCTGGATACGGAGAATCACTAAGAGCCCTTGCTGGTCCAACAATAGAATTTGTGGGGGAAGTATCTGATGATGAGAAATGGAAACTCTTGCAAGGTGCTCGCGCATATCTCTTTCCTTCAGAAGATGAGGATTTTGGCATTTTGCCCGTTGAAGCAATGGCCGCGGGAACCCCAGTTATTGCCTACTATTCGGGCGGAGTGAAAGAAACGGTTGTTGAAGGTAAAACTGGTTTATTTTTTCAATCTCTTACCTCAGTGTCTCTTTCCCAAAAACTGAAAGAATTTATTGCTCTCAAGAACTTGACGTGGGAGTCATCGTGTCAAAAACAGGCTTCTCTTTTCTCTCAAAAAACATTTCTTTCGCGATTTCAAGCCTTCATACAACGCGTCGCAAAAAAAGCGTGATATTCCTTGTTGACAGAAATTTTTTCCCAACGTATAGTGTGGATAACTTGTCCACATTTCTGCTCTTCTTTCTCTTATGGATACATCAAAAATTTGGAAATCTGTTCTTGCTGAAATTGAATTATCAGTTTCTAAAGCAACATTTCAAACACACTTCGCACACAGCGAGCTTCTCAATTTTGATAATCACGTAGCAACAATCGGTTTTACCAATCCGCTCATGCGCACCATGGTGGAGGCGCGGTATTATTCGTTAGTAAAAAGCGTTCTTGATCATCATACCAACGAAAACACGAGTCTTGTGTTTGTGGTGTCTACAAAAAAACAGTCGCTTACCATGGAAGAGGCAGGGCCATTGTTTGCCGAGCCCAAACAAGAGGCTCCACAAATGGACACCATTGGTATTGCCAAAAGACTCCATCTTCGCAGAGAACACACGTTTGAGTCGTTTGCTGTTTCTACATCCAATCAAATTGCCTATGCCGCCGCCACTGCCGTATCCAAGAGTATGGGAAGTGCCTACAATCCACTTTTTCTCTATGGAGGGGTAGGAGTAGGAAAAACTCACCTCATGCACGCCGTCGCCAACACACTGCTTGCCAAAAAACACAACGCAAAAATCGTCTATTGTATGGGTGAGGAATTTCTCAATGAAATTATTGAGGCAATTCAAACAAAATCTGTTCGTCTCTTTAAACAAAAATATCGAAGCGCAGAACTTCTAATGGTTGACGACGTACAATTTATCGCTGGCAAACAAACAGCACAGGAAGAATTTTTTCACACGTTTAATGCGGTAACGCGCGAGGGGGGACAGATCATCCTCACAAGTGACAGGCCTCCGTCTGAAATGGCCCGACTTGAAGAACGACTTCGTTCCCGATTTGAACAAGGGCTCATCGTGGACATTTCTCCTCCTGATTTTGAACTTCGGGCGGCAATCGTAAATATCAAAGCCGCTGCCATGGGAATAGTGTTGCGCGTAGAGGCTGCGCGTCTCATCGCGGCAAATCTTACAGACACGCGGGCAATTGAAGGATTTTTGAAGCGTTTAACCACAGAGGTCGCCGCGCATAACACAGAATTAACAGAGGATGTTGTCGCGTCTCTTTTATCGGTGCGCGCGGGCGGCATGCAGGCGGCGGCGGTATCACAAAAAAACACTCGCAGAGTAACATCTCAGGAAGTGCTTGAGGCGGTTTCTACCTATTTTAATCTTAAATCAACGGCCCTGAAGGGTCCCAAAAGAGACCGGCCCATTGCACGACCAAGACAAGTATGCATGTATTTGTGTAAAACGGAGCTCAATCTAACGCTTGATGATATAGGCGGGCTTCTTGGAGGAAGAGACCACACAACAATTATGCACGGCATTGATACAATTACAAACGAATTGTCCACCAACGAGCGTCTTCGCGATGCGGTTGTGGGGATAAAACAAAAATTATGGGTCTAGTATTAAGTGGGTTTTCCACTTGTCCACAATTATCTTCTTTTTATCCACAGAGTTATCCACATGGCTATACACATCTTTTGCCGATGATTTTTTCCCGCGCAAACAGCCCGTTGACAGCAATTATGAAACAACATACACTTTTCCACACAACCTATTACTACTAACTACTAATAGAATAACTATGAGAGCATCACTGTTACAAAAACATTTTAACCGCGCATTACTTAAAACGGGAAGAGTTATTCCGTCTCGACCACAGATCCCTGTATTAAATAGCGTATTGCTTTCTTCTGAAAAGGGACAGCTCTGTGTCATTGGATCTAACGTGGAAACCACCATGGTAACGAAAATTGGATCAAAATCACAGGAAGAGGGAGGGATTTGTGTTCCAGCAAAACTCCTAGGAGAATTTGTTTCAACACTCCCTGAAGGAACAGTAGAGCTTGAAACGAAAGAAGGGGAGTTGCATGTTTCTTGTGAAGGATATGAGGCAACGATTCCGGGAATGCAAAAAGAAGAATACCCTCCGGTTCCAGTTTTGACAGAAGGGAAAGATGCACGGATACCAAAAGAGAAGTTCAAAAACGCTGTTGCAAGCGTGATATATGCAGCTGCGCTTGATGAAGGAAGGCCAGTTTTGACGGGGATTAAAATTAAGCGAGATGAGGATGACACGACGCTTGTCGCAACGGATGGATATAGACTATCATTGAAAAAAATCTCTCTTCCCTTACACGAGGGTTTTGATGCACTTATTCCAGCGCGAGCCCTAGGAGAGGTTATCCATATAGGAGAGGATGGGACAGACGACAAAGATATTGCAATTATGGAGATGGATGATGCACAAATTGGCTTTAGCACAGGCGAAACAGACGTATTTACGAGAAAGATTAATGGAGAATATCCTAACTATACTAAAATTCTCCCGAAAAACTGGACCACAAAAGTAGAGCTACAAACAGCGCAATTTTCTCAGGCAGTGAAATCCGCGGCAATTTTTGCAAAAGATAATGCAAACATAGTGAAAGTAAGCATTCAAAAAGACGCCGTACTCATAGCCGCAAATACGCCGCAAATTGGGAAAAACCAAATTCAAATTTCTGGAAAAACTGAGGGCGAGGACGGAGAAATCGCATTTAATAGTAGATTTTTACTTGAATTTCTGGCGCACTTTGAAGATGAGATTCTTGTATTTGAAATGAATGGCGCGCTTAATCCAGGCGCATTTCATGCAGTGGATGACGACTCTTTTCTCCACATCATCATGCCAGTCCGCGTGTCGGCAAAATAGACATTAAATATCTGCCTGCACCTTTCTTGTAGGGGAATACTCAGAAAAGAAAGGCGTTATGAGAAGATTTTCAATAGAATCGGGCGCGAAGTACCACAATTCATACACGAACCCTCTTCCTTTATCAGCGAGAGCTGCTGTGCCCCGCGATGGAAACACATAAAGAAAAAGTGAAGACGCGGAGTCCGGACCATAGAGGACAATGGGCGCTTCGGTTTGTCCAGATAAAAATGTTGCATACGACTTCTCGTCGAGCGGAAACACTCGCTCTTTCACAAACGCCACTTGATTATTTTGTATGTGCACATCATTGTTCCAATATTGATTGGTTGTTTCGTAGGAGTAGACGGTTTCTTGGTCGGTTGAACGGACAGAAGATGGCGTTCCTAATTTTAATAAATCTTTGGTTTCAGACACGCCAGGAAGAACGTCTTTCCAGCCGGCTTGTTTTATCTCTGTTTGAACAAGAGGAGGTTGTTTTTTTGTAAAGAAAAAAGAAAGAGCCACCCCAAGAATAATTGCTCCAAGAAATATGATAATGCGTTTCATATATATTAATATTCTACGTTGCCAAATAACTCTTTGGCAAACTGATAATGTAATGGATAGCTTTCCGGATATTTTGGATACGCGCTCCATTTGGCTGGATAATAAAATGAGTGCCCGACATACATGCCAATGGTTTCAGCAAAATCTTCTGTATAACTTTTAGCATTTGGATATGTTGGAAGCAATCCTTCTCGGGCGGGGACACCATTACTATAAAAAGTATTAAACAAACCAGATCGCGCATTTAAGACGTGTCCCGTTTCATGAGCAAACGTATATATCGCGCTTCCACCACGCACACCATAGTCATAGAGGTAAATTCCGCCATTGCTGTAACAACCGCCGCCGAAATTTGTTCTCACTCTCCATACGGGAATAGGCCCAGCCTTACAAATTTTTGCCATGTATGTCGGTGATTTTGATAGTTCCATAATTGCAGGCAACACGCCGGCCCAATCACTTCCCCATGGGGTGGGAGAAACGCCGGAGCCACAACTATCTCGTGACCCCGAATCGGTGGGAGTGAAACACCACGTTGGTGGTGTGCCAATAGTAACGATTCCAGATGCACTTTTTGTTTCACCTATATTTTCTCCTGCGTCTGCGGTTATGTCTATTGTGTTTAAAATCAGTGAATCAGAAGTTTTTTGAGAAACGTTGACCGTTACGGTTTTGGTAAATGAAGCCCCTGGTTCAATGGTTTTTGGCACATCAATTGTGGGAAAACTAAGAGTTGTTTGTTTGCCTGTTCCGTAGAGCATTGCAGTATCAACGACGCGGACATTAGTAAGTGGGAGCGTGGTGGCGATGATGGAAATAGTAAACGAGACGTCTCCAGAAAAATTATTTCCTAGTTTGGGGGTGGTGGGCGTTTTTGTCACGCGAATATATTTTGACCCAAATTCTTCAGTTGCTCCGTCGCCGCCATTTGTTACAAGCGCGGTATTGATAACTGCTTGATTATATACAGGACCGCCAGTGAGGGCGCTTGGAAATAGGAGGGGTACTGTAATAATGAGTATTACTCCTAAAGCAGCAAGAATGGCGCCATTTTTATACCAAGCAACGGCGGTTACTGGACGGGTTAAAAAGCGCAGTAATCCATTTGGAGAAGTTCCCCCCATGAGCCCGCCTACCGCCCTTGCTAATAGTCCGCCGGGATTTATTGCACTGAAATCAATTTTATTGAATGTATTTTCAAAAAAACCACCTAAGCGCGATGACCCCATTTTTCCAAGATTGCTTGTGGTCCACAGAAGCGCCTCTTGCCCTCCAGAGTATGCAAGGAGTGCTGCATATAAAGCTCCCATGGAATTTGGAGCATGCGCGCCTTGTATGGTAGCTAATTGAACATACGGTTCTGTATTAGGATGTAAAACCGTTGAGATAACATCCATCACGAAAGAGGAAGATGTTTTTGCTCCCTGTTCTCCTTGCCCGAAGGTTTGCTGCCCATTTTGTATGGCACGCCGAAATGTGTCGCTGGTAACGAATGGACCAATAATACGGTTAGCAAATGATGCGCTTTCTCCATTTTTTTGAAGCTCTCGTGCAAACTGCGATGCAATGCGCGCCTCTTTTGTTTCAGGAGAAAGGTTCGTTATTGCATCTGCTGCTTGTGCAAAAAGTCGAAAAGGAAGAGACTTACCTTTGCTTGTGAGCCGATAATATTCACTAAAGTCGTTTATGGGTGTTTCGGTTGCCGCACTTGCTTGAGACAGATTCATGGCAAAATCATGTGCTTGTTGTCTTGATTCAGAATCTGGCAAGATTTTTTTTGAAGTGTTTTTTTGAAGCGCTCGCTGGTAAGCCGGATAACTGACTGGACCCGGAGAATCGAATGCTAAACCTGCTATATCATGCGCAAATTGTTTTTCTGTTTCATGATAGGCGGCAATTAATTCATTTATCTTTGGATCTAATTGAAGCTGTGTGGCAACGACTCGTTCCTTTTCAGAAAGAGACTGAAGGTCCATCGCTTGATTGCGAAGACGACCAACAAAAGCGGCGGCCACTCTTTCCTTTTCTGTTTGCTCCATCGCTTTTCGAGAAGAGAGAAGATATTGGTCCACGAGTTTTTTTGAAAATTCTTCTTGTGTAAGTCCTGTTGCTTGTTTAATCTCCTCAAGAATAGTTGGTATTTTTTTCTGGGTTTCTAACACGGTCCGTATTTGTTGTTGTGTCGGACGATTCAGGGAAAAGTCCTCTTGTAAGACTTGTGGCGGTGTATTTTCAAGATCATGGGCGATGCGGTCACGAGATTGTTGAAGAACGCTTTGCATTTCAGGATAGTTGCCCTCGAGAAAATTGTTTATAAATTTTTTCTCCTCGGGTGGAGACAATAACCCCTTTTTTCGTAAAAGCCAGAATGCTTCAATAAGACTCGCTTGTTCACTTGAACCAATCAAATGTGGAATTTCAGAGCCTATCAAAGATTGTAGTGTGGTGGCGTTTTGATCTGCCATAGTGTGTTTATTATACTAAACAATCATTTTTGTATGCTCGTATTGGTTGAGGCAGAGCGAATTGGTGATACTGTTTCCACAGTGAATAGAGGCCTGGTTTCTGTAGACGGTTTAAATGGTGCCGGAGTGACTCCGTGCTCTACTATCATGCGGGGAGGAGATTGTTGTAGGGTAGGTGAAGCAGACAACGTTTGTGGATCTTTTTTGTCTTCTGGTTTTGTTGTGGCAAGTGCGTGTTCTTCTTTGCTTGCGATAATTCTGATTGCTGCGTGTGCGGGTCCAGCAAACAGGAGTCCCTCTCCGATTTCAGAAGATAATAACAAATGTTTTTCTCCTTCGGACAAATAGAATATTTCCGCCACCTTTTCAATGGCAGCACTCGATTGCTTGAGAAGTATTTGCATACTGCTATTTTGAATAATGGTTTTGCCCAAATCTCCTGCGAGGAAATCCTCGACATCCTGGGTGATGGTGGTAAGACCTAGGTAATATTTCCGACTTCGTTTGGCTATAGAATTGAGAAATGCCGCCGAATCAGGATATTTCATCATATACCAGGCCTCATCAACAACAAGTATTCTTTTTTTAATGGTTGTACGTACTTTCGTCCAAATGAAATCCAAAATGAGATACATGGCGATGGGTCGCAACTCATCCTCAAGGTCGCGGATGGAGAAAACCGTAAGGGGATTGGTAATTTCCATAGATGTTTGTTCGTCAAAGATACCAACCAAGCTTCCTTTCACAAATTTTTCAATGCGGTCCGCAAGGCCTTTGGCAATTGGATCTTCCATGCCAAGCAGTGTTTTAAATAAATCTTCCATGAGTGGTGGTTCTTTTGTTTGTGTGGCTGGATCCGGCGTAATACCTTTTTGTTTGTAGGTGAGGACAAGTGCGCGGTCAAGCGTTGCGTCCTCAGTTGGCGTAAGTTTCCCCATGACGACACGGAAAAATCCATGGAGAGAAAGAATTTTTTGATTGAGAACACTCTCTCCACTTTCGTCTCGTAGGGCCGCAAAATCAAATGGATTGATTTTTGTTTTTCCGTTAAATTCAAAGTGTATATAGGAGCCGCCAAGAGTTTGGGTAAGATTTTCGTATTCATTTTCTGGATCGATGATGAGAACTTCCGTGCCAAACATCAGGCTCCTGATAACCTCGAGTTTTACCATATATGATTTCCCTGATCCGCTTTTACCAAACACCACAGTGTTTGCGTTTTCAAGCGTGAAACGGTCAAACACCACAAGACTTTCATTTCCCTCATTAATTCCATAGAGTATGCCTTCGTTTGCCGTTAGTTCAGATGTGGTAAACGGAAACGTTGTTGCAAGCGATGTCGTATCCATGTTTCTGGTAACAGCAATTCTGTCTTTGCCCATAGGCATGGTGGTTTTCAATCCCTCTTCCATTTGGAGAATTGTTTTTTTCGTCACAATCATGAGGGACGCAAGTGTTGCCTCAACTTGTTTTGTGGTTTTATTTAAGTCATCAAGTGTCGTTGAGGGAATTGTGATGTAGAGCCCAAATTGGAAAAATCGTTCTGAGCCTTTTGCTAATTCCTGTTGGAGCGAAAGTGCATCTTCAAGTGCAACTTGTATAGATGGTTCGATAACTCTTCCGCGTTTCAAATCGGATTGTATGGTTGCTTCCATTTCTCCCACTTTTCTTTTGAGATTTTCCAAAATTTCTTCTGATCGTGTGGGATAAATGTGCATGGAAACATCAAGCGTGTGATTAAAAGAAATAAGTGGTTCAAGCCAATTTGCATTGACATAGCGAGGATAGCCTGCGACAAAAAGTGTACGAACAAGCGTGTCACCGATGATGAGGTGGTCGAAATCTACTTCAATTGCTGGAGGCGCCACAATATCTTTCGGCGTAAGCGGTCCTGTTGGTTGTTTGTCAGAAAGCTGACTTTTTGGAGCCGAGTTGATAAAAGTCTTGATGGCATTTTTTATGTTCATATCATTATGTTTTTGGCACCGCTATGCCAGGATTATATATAGAGAAAAATAATGCAATAAGTTGATCATTTGTGAGTTGTTGAGCCGAAAGTCCAATTTTGCCTAATAAGCGGATGATATGATCGCGTTTTGGCGTGAGCGTTATGTTGGCACGTTCCAAAATATATGCTTTTGGATAGGGCAGACCTCGTTTGGCTGACGAGAGAAATACAGACGTTGACGCACCAAGTTCGAGATTGGAAAAAGGAATAACGATGTAAAATTTTTTATCGAGCACTTCCTTTTCTTTAACTGTCGCCTCTATAAATAGACGATAATCGTGTATACTTTTGGCTAACTTGGGACTTGATTGTTCTTTCTCTTTGTCTTCGAGCAACTTCATGTACGCCGTAACGTCTTTGTGTTTTGATCGAATGAGTATTTGTATGGGGAAAGAAAGAGAATTGAGAAGCCCTGCATACGCATAAATGATTGCTTCCTGTTCCCGTTCTGAAAGAAGACCAAAATTTACCGCGGTGACAGATAGTATGACAGCACAGGATCCGTCCTGAAAAATGATAATATTATTTGCTACATCCTCAATTTCAGTGAAAGATTGAGTTGATGCGCGAATTGGTGCTACTGGTTCAGTC
>Ga0209373_10004808_pt1 | contig 11464 bp, 9 predicted proteins | sample Higcelweek5metaG_FD_187173 | JGI IMG/M metagenome (GOLD analysis project Ga0209373, IMG submission 187173) | Freshwater pond sediment microbial communities from the University of Edinburgh, under environmental carbon perturbations - High... | ecosystem: Environmental > Aquatic > Freshwater >... | reverse complement strand
TTATTATGGCTGGGCGGGATGGAAACCAATGAACAAGGCTCCCAAAGATGCTCTTAACATAACCAGTACTGCCAGAATGTGGAGCTTTTCATTTCAATATGAAAACGGGAAGACAAGTCCCGACCTGATCGTTCCCGTAAATACTCCGGTCAAATTAAATCTTGTCTCTTTGGATGTAATCCATAGTATTTTTATTCCTGCATTCAGGGTAAAATCAGATATGGTCCCGGGAAGAGAAAAGATGATGTGGTTTCTTCCTCAAACAGTTGGTGAGTTTGATCTCTATTGCTCTGAATATTGCGGATTAAGGCATTCCTATATGAATGCAAACGTAAAAGTCCTATCAAATGAAGATTATAATGCCTGGTATGCTGATTCATCAAAAGTTATCACGGCAACCGAAGAATCAGTTCCCGGTTCTGAAGGCCTGAAAATAATGATTAATCAGGGTTGTAACGCATGTCATTCTTCCGACGGTTCAAAGATCCTCGGACCAAGTTATTTAAATCTGTACGGAGAAAATCAGGTCGTGATAAGAGACGGGAAAGAGGTTACGGTTACTGTGGATGATGAGTATATTAAGCGGGCTATATTCGATCCCAATTCAGAAATTGTAAAAGGATATCCGAAGGGACTAATGCAGAGCTATAAAGAAACTTTGAGTGATGATGATTTGTCAAAGATAATTGAATACATGAAATCCCTGAATGACGAATAACCCGGGAAATAAACTCAGGTATTACCTTCAACTAAGTAAGCTAAAAATAATGATCCCGGTAAGTCTTACAGGCTTCACCGGATATTTTATTTTTGATCCGCATCTTACATTAAAAATAGTATTGGTTACCACTGGGATCCTCTTCCTGGCAATCTCAGCATCTGTTCTTAACCAGATCCAGGAAGTTGAACCGGACAGGGATATGAGTAGAACACAAAACCGTCCTCTTCCATCCGGAAAGATCAATTCTAAACAAGCATTATTATACTTTACCTGGAATCTTTTTGCTGGTATGGTTCTTATATATTCATATGGAAATCTTGTGGCAGCACTCATCGGTTTAATTGCAATTGCCTGGTATAATGGAATCTATACTTATGCAAAGAGAATAACCGCGTTTGCTGTTGTTCCGGGTGCTTTAACCGGAGTATTCCCTCCGCTTATTGGTTGGGTAGCAGCCGGTGGTGGAGTATGGGATAAACCAATAATATTTCTTGAATTCCTTTTTTTTACGGGACAAATACCGCACTTCTGGTTACTATTATTGAAATATGGAGAGGAGTATGGAAAAGCAGGCTTGCCAAGCCTTACAAATATAATGAGCAGAACCCAGATCAGCAGGCTCACTTTTACCTGGATTGTAACATCGGTGATAGCGGCATTATTCCTGTGCTATTTTGAAATAATTCACAGCAAAATGATAATTGGTGTTCTTCTTATCGCATCGGCAGTTATTATCTGGCAGTTTTCAGGATTATTAAAACTCCCTGTGAATCATGACAACAAGAAATATTCAGTACTCCTTGATTCGTACTTTTTGCTGGTGCTTCTCCTGCTGATTTCTGACAGGATCATAGAGTAAGACACAGAGTTAAGGACATGCCATGGCATGTCCTTATTTAAACCGATGATTTATACTTTCATCCAGATACGGGTGATTTGAGGGTATGATTTTTGCCTTACTGAGAGAAATTGCGACAACTAAAGAAAATAATCCTGTGTATCCAAGGAACAAACCACCTTCAATCCATCCAAATCTTAATAAGCCGGTTGTCCCCGGAATAATCTGAACAAACAGGTCAAGGTACTGCCCGATGACAAGGAAGAAAATAACCGCTGTAATTACCGTCATATTCCTGCTGGTTTTTACCGGAAGCAAAATAAGAAAGGGGATTGCCCAGTTAAGAATGATCTCGAGAAAAAACAAAATCTTCCATCCTTCCTTCCAGCGAACGAAATAATATATAGTTTCTTCAGGAATATTCCCATACCAGATTATCATGAACTGTGCAAACCAGAAGTATCCCCAGACTATCGAAAGCATGAAAATATATCTGGCAAGGTCGTGCAGATGATATTCATTAAGAAAAGGAAAATATCCCCTTTTGTACAGAATAAATATTATCAGGGTTAAGATAGAGACTCCGTGAAGAAAGGAGGCTACCAGATTTTTCAGTGCGAAAATCGTACTGTACCAGTGTACATCAATAGACATTATCCAGTCAAAGGCTGAAAGGGAAAAAGTAATCGCAAAAACGAAAATAAATATTTTTGAGTATAGCTCGCTTTTGGTGAATAATAATAAAATCCTCTCCTGATTTGCAGGATCAGACTGGTCCTCCTTTATCGAAATTTTTCTTAAAATACGAGTTAAAAATATCCATAATGCAAAATAGATGATCATCCTGGTGAAGAAGAACGGGACATTCAGGAAAGAGGATTTATGCTGCAATAAGGGATCAAGCGGAACTGCTTCTTTATGAGACCAGTGATAAAGGTCATTAAGTCCAAAACAGATAAGCAGAAAGAAAACCGCTGCAAAAGGAATATAGGTCATCATAGCTTCAGGAACACGCCTGAAAGCAGCGGACCATCCCGACTGGGAAATACTCTGGATAACAAGAAAAAAAGTGCCTCCCATAGCCAGCGATAAAAAATAGTAATTAACTATCAAATAATTGGCCCAGGTCCTCTCTGGATCAGAAACAACACCAATGAGAAAAGTGCATGCACCAATGAATATCAATGTCAGGGTAATTATTCTGAAGGTTCCGGATACTTTTGTTTGTTCCTTCATTATTTTGCTTTTTTTAATTCAAAAATGTTCTGTTAATCACCCGGTTACTTTTACCTGCTATTTGCCGCTCCTGCCGAAAAGTGAAATTTCCTTCTCTTTCATCTGAAGTTCTCTTATATGCAAAACCACTTTCCATCTGTCTTCACTTCTTATCTGTGATCCATGGGCACCCATAGATCCAAATCCCAGAGTTATGCTATGAAAAATTTCTCCGTCTTTCAGATTATCTGCAGGACTACCCGTAAGATTGCGGGGTTTTAAAGGGTACAGACCGCTTGTAAAAAGAGGGCCGTCTCCTGCGCCTTTATCACCATGACAACCGACACAAAATGTTGAATATACAGCCTTCCCTATTAATAAAGTTCCTTCGGTGGGAGATTCAGGATTTATGAGCTCTTTTCCAGCCAGGATGCGTGATTCCGGATCAATTGTATAATTAAAGGGAGTAATATCACGGGGAACAGTGCCGGCGACGGGTACTCTCATAGTCAAGCCGTCGCTGAAATTTGGATTTTTTGTAAAAGTCTCATAAGCTGTGGAGTAAAACATGTCGGGAAAATAATCCCATCCCGTGGTATTCCTGTTCCTGTCACAATTGATAAAAATTACTGTAAGGAGGAGCAAAAAAACTGCTCTGTAAATTCTTTCGGGTATATAGCTGTTTTTCATGCACTAATATTTTCAAGCTCTTTATCTAAAACCTCCAACGCGCCTTGTTCTTTCATCAGGGTTGCAATTTGCTCTGACTTTGAATTATCGAGGATATCCGTATTCACGACTATCACAAATTTATCATCGGTTGCCCTGTGATCGAAGATTGTATTCTCCCGACCGGGAATGAGTTTCGACCTCGCAGAAAAGGCGGCAAGGCTTGCTATTGTAACTGTAAAAATGGTAATGACAATTGTGACAACAATAAATGACGGGAATGAATTGAATGGCTTCCCCCCATAGACAATAGGCCAGTTAATGACGGAGGTATAATATAAAAATCCAAGTACTGCAATGATTGCGAACAAACCAAAGAAATAAGCTGCGGTTGGCAGTCTTGATTTGCGTTTCAGCAGATGGAACACCTCATGTACAGGATACGGAGTAAATACATCATAAATCTTAAATTCTTTTTGCTGCAGCGATTTGATTGAGGAAATAAATCTTTCCTCGTCGTCGAAAATTCCTATTTTGAATGCTTCTTTCATAACTGACCCTCGTTAATCATCTTTTTTGCTTCCGATATGAGCCACACTCTTTACCTCACTAATAGCCATTATTGGAATATAGCGGAAGAAAAGCAATATCCCTGCTGTGAATAGCCCCAGAGTTCCTACATACACGCCGATCTCTATATAAGTCGGATTATATGAAACCCAGTTAGACGGAAGGAAGTCTTTACTGAGTGATGTAACTACTATATTAAACCTTTCAAACCACATTCCAAGGTTTATTAAAAGGGAAACGATCAGCAGTCCAACCCAGCTTCGTCTGACTTTCCTGAACCAGAAAAGCTGAGGGATCAAAGCATTACAAACTATCATTCCCCAGAACTGGAATGTATAATCGCCGGTAATTCTGTTTCGGAAAAATGCAAACATTTCGTATTCATTACCTGAATACCATGCAATAAAGACTTCCGTCGAATATGCAGTTCCCATAATAAGAGAAATAAAAACAAGAATCCTGGCTATTGCATCCATGTGATTATCTGTAATATAATCGGTAAGCTTGTAAATTTTTCTCACAATAACCATAAGAGTCATAACCATTGCAAATCCGGAGAAAATAGCTCCGACAACAAAGTAGGGAGGAAATAGGGTTGTATGCCAGCCCGGTTCGATTCCTACTGCAAAGTCTGTTGAAACTATTGAGTGAACTGAGACAACGAGCACAGCAGCGATACCGCCAAGTACAAAACTTAGGGATTCAAACCTTATCCAATGATGACTTGAGCCAGTCCATCCCATACCAAAGAAACCATAAACGGCTTTTTTAATCTTCGATTTTGTCCTGTCACGAATAGTTGCAAAATCGGGTAACATTCCAAGGTACCAGAATGAAAATGATATCAGAAGATATGCAGTAATGGCAATAAAATCCCAGAATAGAGGGGAATTGAAGTTCACCCATAGCGGACCACGGGTATTCGGGTATGGGAAAATATAAAAAGCAAGCCAGACGCGTCCCATATGTAAAGCAGGGAAAAGTGCTGCTGACATAACGGCAATAACTGTCATTGCTTCTGCTGCCCTGTTAATCGATGTCCTCCACCGTTGTCTCAGGATAAGGAGGAAAATGGAGAATGCTGTCCCGGCATGTCCGATACCTATCCACCAGACAAAATTTACAATTTCCCACCCCCATCCGACTGAATTATTTACCCCCCATGTTCCAATTCCCCGGGATACTGTTATATAAATAGCATAAAAACCAAATATCGCCGCTGTTGATGCAATTCCGAAAGCAATATACCACCATAATCCCGGAGTGGTCTCCATCGGGGTAAGTATCTCTTTTGAAATCTGACTGAATGTCTTATTTCCTTCAACAAGCGGACCTCTGATTTTCCTGTTATACATCTGCTTTCAGATTACTTACGATTTTTTCTCTTCATCATTCCAGACTTTAGTAAGGTACCCGACTGATGGCAGGGTGTGCAACTCTTCAAGCAAATGGTACCTCCTTGGATTTTCAAATAATCCGGATACTTTGCTGTTCTTGTCATTCAGATTTCCAAAGATAATGGCCCCTGATGGGCAGGCCTGCATACATGCAGTTTTAATTTCATTATCCCTGAGAGTCCTGTTTTCGAGTTTGGCCTGTAATTTTTTCTCCTGAATCCGCTGTACACAAAAGGAACATTTTTCCACTACTCCTCTCTCTCTTACAGTTACATCAGGATTTAAAACCATTTTACCAAGATCTGATGCTGTATTAAAATCAAATGCTTTATTATTAGTATACCGGAACCAGTTAAACCTTCTTACTTTATACGGACAGTTATTAATGCAATATTTGGTACCGATACAACGATTGTAGGTCATCTGGTTCAAGCCTTCACTGCTGTGATTGGTGGCTGAAACCGGACAAACATTTTCGCATGGTGCATTATCGCAGTGCTGACAGGGAAGAGGTTGGAAATAGACCTTCGGATCATCAGGTGAATCCGAATAATACCTGTCAATTTTTATCCAGTGCATTATCCTTCTCTTCCTAACTTCTTCCCGCCCCACAACAGGAATATTGTTCTCGGCCTGGCAGGCGATAACACAGGAATTGCATCCGACACATAAATTAAGATCTATTGCGAGGCCCCAGTGAAAACCATCATATCTCACTTCAGGATAAAGAGTCCTGTGCTTTGATTCATACTCCCCATGAAGCTCATTGCCCGATGCGGTGTTAATCTTATATTTGCTGAGAACAGTTTCTCTTACAATAGGTCTTCCTTCCATTGAATGATGGACCTGGGTCAGCGCTAACTGGCTTGGCTTTAATGTATTTTCTAATTTGTTCGTGAAAAAACCATAAACCCGGTTTCCTCCGGTTATTCTTATAAACGGATAAACATTTATACCCACATTATTTGCAACCGGGCCGGAGTTTGTATGTCCGTAACCCAGAGCAACCGACACTGTACCCTCTGCCTGGCCGGGCTGAATAAATGCAGGGAGGACGAACCCGTCTGCAAGCTTTATTAAATGTCCTGTCCGGATACCCAGTTTTTCAGCATCAGCAGGTGAAACAGCAGCCACGTTATCCCAGCAATGCCGTGACACCGGATCGGGTAATTCCATTAACCAGGGATTATTGGCATGCCTGCCATTTCCAAGCGCAACACTCTCATGGAAAACAACTTCAAACCCATCTGTTCCTTCTTTAACTAAGGTATTCAAGGCCCCTGCCAGCCCTTCCTTATTAAACAAAGCAGGTTTACTGTCGGGGATATCATAACTGAATACTCCATTGCCAAGGCTCAAATCCCAGAAATCCCTGAATTGTGACTGGGTTGACTTCGGGAAAAATTCCTTTTTCCAGTTTGTCATCAAATAATCATGCCAGGAAATTGAATTTCCTGACCATTTTAACAGTGAATCCTGAAACGAACGGGTATTAAAAAGAGGATTAATACATGGCTGGCTCAAGCTCAGCTGCCCTGGAATTATCTCGGCATCATCCCATGATTCCAGATAGTGATTGACCGGACATTCATACTTTGCTTTCCCGACTGTTTCGTTCAGGGAGCCTGTCAAATTTACTGTCAGTTCTGTCTTTTTTAATCCTGACAAAAACTTTTCTGAATCAGGGTAATCATATACAGGATTGACATTATACATAAACAATGCCTTTACCTTGCCGGCATTCAGATCGGTTATGAGTTCTTCTGATCTTCTGTCAATGCCTGCGGCAATGTTAAGATTACGGTTGAGATCGATGCAATCTGCATAATTACCTAAAAGAGAGTTTATCCCGTTAACAATGATCTGAATTTCAACATTATTTGTACCGGAAAGGACTATTGATTGGCCTTTTGATGCTAACAGGTTATCGACAAGTTCTGTAAGATCTGCCCTGCCGGTTACTCCGGTGAATTGTTCCGAGCCGGTTTTTGCAGCAATCCTGTTATACAATTCGGAAAGGAGCGATTTTTCTTCTGAAGGTTTAATTCTTATTCTTTTATCAGCATTGCTGCCGGTAAGGCTCATTCCCGATTCAAAGTGAATGTGCCGGAGCATCTTATTCTCCTGATTATCGGGTTTTCTTCTCGAGACATATTTTTGGATAAAATGAACCGGAGATACCCATGTACCAAGAAAGTCAGCATTAACTGAAACGACGTACCCGGCGTTCTGGAAATGATAATCAGGTATTACCGCCTTTCCAAAGCACATTAAATTGGCTTCCAAAACAGCGGAATATGAAACAGCATCGTATTGCACCCACCTGAAATTCCTGAAACGGACTCCGAATTCATTAATGAGCTTAATTGTTGAGGGGGAAATTACGGTTGAAGTCAGCAGAACAATTTCACCTTCAGCTGAATTGATTCTTTCAAGGTCCTTAATAATCTGTTCATCAATAGCATTCCATGAAACAGGTGAGTGATCAGATGTGGGAAACTTCAGACGTGCATCATCATACAGGCTTAGAACTGATGCCTGGACTCTTGCGGAAGTGCCCTCCCCGTTAAATGACGAAAGCAGATTGCCTTCTATTTTTATTGGCCTGCCATCACGTGTTTTGACAAGAATACCTGAATATTCATGACCGTCATAAAAACTTGTCGCATAGTATAAAGATTTGCCGGGAGTAATTTCAGGCGGATGTATCAGGTATGGAATAGCTTTCTGAACCGGTCTCCTGCAACTTGCTATCAAAGCTGCCGAAGAAAGACTAAAACCGAAAACTTTCAGAAAATCCCTCCTGGAAGAATACTTCTTTAAAAAATCAGTTTCAAACAATTCCAGAACCCGGCCTTTATGAGTCTCTTCAATATCCTTGTCATTGCCGGCAGTGATTCCCTGAAATTCTTCGACACTTTTCCAGTATTTTTTCATCATAGACTACTTTTTTCGAAAACCTGCTCTTAATAATGGCACTTCATGCATTCTGTACCTCCAATATCCCCGACAGTAACACTATCAGTCTCTTGTTTGCGGATCTTTTCCGAAAGATCCCTGTACTCCTCATAAAACTTGTTGTTTAGAAAATTAACATTCTTAGTGCGGTGGCAATTAATGCACCATCCCATAGTTAATTCATTCGCAAGTCCGATCCTGTCTGTCTTTTCAACGGGGCCATGACATTCCTGGCAGCTTATGCCTCCTGCACCTGCGTGCTGTCCATGGCTGAAGAATACATGATCAGGCAGATTATACACTTTAATCCATTCAATAGACTTCAATTCCTCATAGTCCCTGATTATTTTAGCTATTTCAAACGCACCTGAACGTGTCCCGTTTCTCACCAACAGATGGCAGTTCATACAGACATTCTCCGGGGGAAACCCTGCCGATTTGCTGTAAGGAGCATAACTATGACAGTAAATACAATCTGTTTTATTCTGTCCGGCATGAACTGCATGCGAAAATTTTACAGGCTGATCGGGTGCATAACCCGGGGAATGACCAATTGCTATTGCGCCTGCAACAAGCGACCTGGTTATAAAAATACCTGTGAAAATAAGTACGATGAAGTGGATCCACTGTTTTCGTAATTTTTTGCTGATTATCAGGTCTGTGACTGAAATCAGAAATAAGATGGAAGCAATTATGAACAGGAAAAGATTTGTTACTACAGGTTTGTGTTGTTTAAGGCCCATAACTGTCAGTTTATCCATATATGATTTGATCAAAATTACCTCTTCGTCAGATAATTGAAATCCTTTGTGCACCTGTGTCATTTTTTTCCCTGCAGGATTGAGCAATACTTTCCCTAAATCAGCCGCACTTTTATCCAGGTACTTCATAGAAATATCCAGGGCATCCGGATTCCAGTTTAAAGTGTCCGATACCTGCGTATTGTGACAACTGGCACAGTTTATTGATTTATTCTCAAGGTATACAAGACCATAGAAAAGTCTTTCCCCCCTTATAAGGGCTTCAGTTTCAGAAATCCCCTGTTTATAAATTGTGGAATCATTCTCCTGTAATATATTTGAGAAGACCGGATTAATAATAACTGAGAGTAAAAAGAAAAGAAATAAATACCGTAATTTTTCTACCGGAAAAGAATTATGCATCAATAGTAAATTTTAGAATATTTATACTTAATGACCAGAATTAAGCTAAAATCTCCCAACAAAATCCATCCAACTCAAAAATATGAAAAGGAATAAAATTATATGAATTAATCCTGGAATTATTTCGTTTAAAGTAATATTTTGCTCAGGTTGCGGGTTACTTGTTTCCAACAAGCAACCGGCAACCTTCGACTTAAATTATAAGTTAAATTTAGCACTTTAAAAGTCAGAATAAACTAATTTCAAACATTTTATAGTTTGACCTCTGTGCGCATTCGGATTTTACCATAATTTTTTTACTTGTTGATCGTTTATCTTATATATATTTAAAATACCTGAATATGAAAAAGCTATTTTCAATTTCTCTTGTTTTGTTACTTTCAGTTGTTCTGATGCACAGCTGTAAAAAGGATAAGGGCGATCCTCCGGTTTTGCCGCCTTCTGAATCTATGACAATTGACTTCAGCAATTTTGATTCCGGCAAAAAAGGAGATGGTTCAATTTCCATTCCCAAAGGAACCCTAACCAGTAATTGGGAGTTTGCGGCAGGCGCCGCCATGTTATTTAACGCTGTAATTTATACTACTCTTGCAGTTCCAGTATATGCATTTCAGGTGGCGACTGAGCAGAAAGCAGTATATGTAGATAACGCTACCTGGCAGTGGACCGGTAATGCAACTCTGCTCAACGTAACTTATTCTGCACGTCTCACAGGTCAGATTACGACGTCAAATGTCGTATGGAAAATGTACATAACAAAACAGGGGACCGGTGGATATACCGATTTCCTGTGGTTTGAAGGGACATCTGCACTTGATGGCAAATCAGGACAATGGAAACTAAATGAAAGCCAGCAGAATCCGGTAGAGATTGTCAGGATCGACTGGACAATTGCCGGCAGCAGTATTGGCTCAGTCAAATACACATATACAAAGACTGGAAATACATTTGCCAACAGTTATATTGAGTACGGACTGACAACCGGCACATTAAATGCATACTATACAATCTATTACTACAATGCCCAGTATGAACAATTCTTTGATATGAACGTACTCTGGAGTACAACACTGAAAAATGGAAGAGTAAAATGCCTGAAATTCTTCGGGACTTCTGACTTTTACTGCTGGGACGGTAATTATCTGAATGTGACCTGTCAGTAATAACAGAAATGCTGCAATAGAAAAATAAAATATAAGATGGAATAAAATACCTCCCGTTTTTAATGGGGGGTATTTTTATCACCATTTTTTACTACTTTTCGCCCCTAAATTATAACAGGGTAAATATGTCAACAGGAAAAAAGGCTCTACTTTTTATTATTCTAATCCTGATTGCAGACCAGATTCTGAAATTATGGGTCAAAACTCATATGGTACTTGGACAGGAAATACATATTTTCGGTAACTGGGGCCTGCTTCATTTTATTGAAAACAACGGGATGGCCTTTGGAATGGAAATGGGTGGCAAAACCGGAAAAATCATTCTGAGTCTCTTCCGGATAGCAGCCATTTCAGGTATCGCATGGTTCCTGAACTCCCTTATAAAGAAAAGATCATACACCGGATTGATTCTTGCAGTCAGCGCCATACTTGCGGGAGCAATTGGGAATATTATCGACAGTGCTTTTTATGGAATAATCTTCAGTGAAAGCTACAGCCATCCTGCTGTTATATTTGGGCCTGAAGGAGGTTACTCCTCCTTTTTGCTGGGAAGGGTGGTCGATATGTTTTATTTTCCTGTTATTAACACCACCTGGCCCGACTGGTCGCCTTTCCGACCAGGAGAATCGCTTGTGTTTTTTCGTCCGGTATTCAATATTGCTGATTCTGCAATAACCTGTGGTGTATTGGCAATAGTGATTTTCCAGAAGAAAATGTTCAGGGATCTGAAATAAAATAAGTTCCTGAATGCTGGTTGCTTTTTGCCGGAT
>Ga0209373_10004806_pt1 | contig 11469 bp, 14 predicted proteins | sample Higcelweek5metaG_FD_187173 | JGI IMG/M metagenome (GOLD analysis project Ga0209373, IMG submission 187173) | Freshwater pond sediment microbial communities from the University of Edinburgh, under environmental carbon perturbations - High... | ecosystem: Environmental > Aquatic > Freshwater >... | reverse complement strand
GCTCTCGAGTGAAGCCACGGAGACACTTCTGATGTGTCCGTCGATTTTCGGAACGTATGAGGCGCTCGACCGCTTTGCATCCCGTGTTACAGGGGCGCGTGCGAAGGCGGCCATCACGAATGTTCGTGAGATTTTCGAGGTCCTGGAGGATTACGATTATCTCAAATATGTCTCGGTTGATTTCGGCATGCTGCGTGGTTTGGATTACTATACGGGGATGATTTTTCGCGGATTCACCTATGAGGTCGGGTTCCCGATCATCTCGGGCGGGCGGTATGATCAGGTGGTCGCGTCGTTCGGCCGCGACCTCACGGCAGTCGGTTTCTCGCTCGGCGTCAACCTGTGCATGACAGCACTGCGCCGGAGAGGTGCCGAGAGCGATCAGACCTATGCGGATGCGGTGATCGGCTATAGCGACGAGCCGGGGATGCGCAAATTGGCGATCGCGATGGCGGAGGATCTTCGCGCCGAGGGAATGCGCGTCATCCTCGACTGTGATAAGAAGAGTGAAGAGGAGCTCGAGCTCTATGCGGACACGCGCAAAGTTGAGCAGGTGATTTTCCTGAACCAGAGCTCCTGCGAGTGCGGCGATGAGAATATGGATGAGGTGAACGTATGACGGAGTATCTGACAATCGCCCTGTCGAAGGGGCGTCTGGCCGAGCAGGCCATTGAACTTCTCGAGGCGTCGGGCTACGACTGCAGCGCCGCCAAGGAGAAGTCGCGCAAATTGATTCTTGTGGACGAGAAGGCGGGGCTTCGCTTCATCATGGCAAAGCCTGCCGACGTCCCGACTTATGTCGAATACGGCGCCGCGGATATCGGCGTCGTCGGTAAGGACACGCTCCTCGAAGAGGGCAGAGGTCTGTATGAGGTCATCGACTTAGGCTTCGGCGCCTGCCGAATGTGCGTCTGCGGACCGGTCGCACTGAAGGGCCGCCTCGACCGTATTCCCAACAAGCGGGTCGCCTCCAAGTATCCGAACATCACCCGTTCCTATTTCGAGGGCACCAAGCGGGAGAGCGTCGAGATCATCAAGCTCAACGGCTCCGTCGAGCTCGCGCCCCTGATCGGCCTGGCCGAGGTCATCGTCGATATCGTCGAATCCGGTCAGACCCTCAAGGAGAACGGCCTGGATGTGCTCGAGGTCATCGCAGATATCTCGGCGCGCGTCGTCGTCAACCGCGTCTCCATGAAGATGAAGGCTAAGCGGATCTTGCCGATGCTTGAGGCTCTCCGCACGACATTGGCCGCGCGAAAAGCAGCGGTCGAATCCGCTCAATCGACGACTGCCGGAGGTGCCGTATGAAATGTAAACGCATCGACGCAACTTCCAATAACCTGCGCGCCGTGTCCGACCTGCTCGGGATGCGCGGCAAGATGGAGCTCGGACCGATCATTGAGACAGTGAATGGGATCCTCGCGGATGTCCGCGCGAACGGCGACGAGGCCGTCTGCCGTTACACGGAGAAGTTCGATCGCGCGAAGCTCTCGTCGGAGACTTTGCGCGTGACAAAAGAAGAGATCGACATGGCTGTCGCGAGCATCGAACCGTCACTTCTTGCCGTTCTGAACAAAGCGGCGGGGAATATCCGAGCCTTCCATGAGAAACAACTCGAGACTGGATTCATGATGACAAACCCCGACGGAGGGACGGTCGGTATGATCGTCCGCCCTCTGGATATTGCGGGCATCTACGTGCCCGGAGGCACGGCTCCGTTGCCGTCGACCGTTCTGATGAACGTCATTCCCGCGAAGACCGCCGGTGTCTCGCGAGTCGTCCTCTGCACCCCTCCCTCGGCGGACGGCACGATCAATCCTGTCATTCTGGCCGCCGCCTCGATTGCCGGTGCGGACGAGATCTATAAGATCGGCGGAGCGCAGGCCATCGCCGCGATGGCTTACGGCACGAACGCCGTTCCTCGCGTCGATAAGATCTGCGGCCCCGGGAACATCTACGTCAATACCGCCAAGCGCATGGTATTCGGCCAGGTCGACATCGATATGTTCGCCGGTCCGAGCGAGATCCTGATCGTCGCCGACGAGACGGCTGTGCCGGAATACGTTGCCGCCGATATGCTCTCGCAGGCCGAGCACGACAAGATCGCTTCCGCAATCCTGTTGACAACAAGCGGCACGATGGCTGATCTGGTTATGGAAGCTCTCGACCGCCGTTCGGACAGGCTCGACCGCAAAGAGATTTTACAGAGCTCCGTCTCCGATTACTGTGCGATCATCGTTGTACCTGATCTGGCCACCGCCGTTGCCTTCACAAACGAGCTCGCGCCCGAGCACCTCGAACTCTGTGTCGCCGATCCGGAAAGTCTTCTTCCCGAGATCCGCAACGCCGGCGCGGTATTCCTCGGCAACTACACGCCCGAGCCGCTGGGCGACTATCTGGCCGGACCGAACCACACGCTGCCGACGTCGGGCACCTCTCGATTCTTCTCGCCGCTCAACACCGGCGACTTCCGAAAGAAGATGAGCGTACTGCGTTTCGACGAACAGAGCCTTCGCGCCTGTTACCGCGAGGTCGAAGCATTTGCCCGGGCCGAAGGTCTGACCGCACACGCCGAGGCAGCCGTCGTCCGATTTGAAGAGAAGTAATCGGTTTTAAGCGCGAAAAGATCCGCGTCGAAAAGGCAAGACCGATCGAACGAATGAGGCCGACACGAGACCTCAATTCATACGAGAATAGGATAAGGAGCCGACTATGAGCCGTTTCTGGAATAAGAAAACCCATGATCTTACCCCGTATGTCGCGGGGGAGCAACCCGTACCCGGACAGAAAGTCATCAAGCTTAATACCAATGAGAACCCGTATCCGCCATCGCCAGAGGTCATGGAGTACGTCCGCGATTTCGACACAGCCTGCCTTCGTCGATACCCGGATCTCTCGAGCCGACTGCTGCGCGAGGCTCTTGCGGAATTCTTCGGCGTCCGTCCGACGCAGGTCTTCTGCGGCAACGGGTCCGACGAAGTTCTCGCGTTCAGCTTCCAGGCGTTTTTTGAGTCGGGAGAAGACGCGAAGCCGCTTCTGTACCCGGAGATTTCTTATAGCTTCTATCCGGTGTACGCGAATCTCTACAGTATTCCGACGTGTACCGTGCCTCTCCGGAGCGATATGACCATCCCTGTCGAGCCTTTTCTGGAGTCCTCCGGCGGCGTCGCGATCGCGAATCCGAACGCGCCGACCTCCATCGCGCTGCCGGTTGAAGACATTCGCCGCATTCTGGAGAGCGACCCGGACCGTCTCGTGCTGGTCGATCAAGCGTACGGAGCTTTTGGCGACGTCGACTGTCTCCCTCTCTTGGAGAGTCACCCCAACCTTCTTATCATCGGGACGCTTTCGAAATCGCACTCCCTGGCGGGACTTCGCGTCGGATACGCGATCGCGTCCGAGGAAGTCATCGAGGGCCTCTGCCGCGTGCGTGACTCCTTCAACTCCTATCCGGTCGACACCCTGGCGCACGAGCTCGCGACGCTTTCCGTAAGGGATCGAGCGTATTTCGAGAAGACGAGGGACATGATCCTCGCGACCCGCGAGACATCGACCAAGCGTTTCCGCGACCTCGGCTTCACGGTAGCTCCCTCGCAGACGAATTTCCTGTTCGTCAAGCCGTCGGGGATTTCCGCCGAGGAGCTCTACAAAAAATTGCGCGACGCGGGTATACTTGTAAGGTACTTCCGGCAAAGTCGCGTGTCCGAATATCTTCGGATCAGCATCGGAACGGATGAAGAGATGAACGAATTGTTTTCCCAGGTCGAGAGAATTCTTCGCGAAAAGAAATGAGGCGTACATGAAGAAGTTATCAGAATCCGGTATGCGCACCGCGGAGCTGTCGCGGTCCACTAATGAGACGACAGTATACGTTCAGCTGAATATTGACGGAACGGGTGTAGGCGAGATCGACACGGGAATTGGATTTTTCGATCACATGCTTGAGCTTCTCGCGCGTCACGGAGGCCTTGATCTGAAGGTCGATGCGCAGGGAGATCTCAAGGTTGACGGTCACCACACGGTCGAGGATATTGGCATCGTGATCGGCAAGGCGATCGCGGAAGCGATCGGCGACAAGCGCGGCATCTGCCGTTACGGCGACGCGGTGATCCCGATGGATGAGACGCTTGCGTCCTGTGCGCTCGATGTGTCCGGCCGGCCGTTTCTTGTGCTTCGCTCGGATTTCGGTTCGGATCGCGTCGGTGGTTTTGACACCGAGCTCGTCGAGGAATTTTTTCGCGCGGTCGCCTTCAACGCGGGGATCACGCTGCACCTTCGCTGCGAGTATGGCGGCAACGACCACCACAAGATCGAGGCGATGTTCAAGGCCTTCGCACGGGCTCTTCGCAAGGCGCTCACGATCGATCCCGAGTTCGCGGATATGATTCCTTCGACGAAGGGCGTTCTGTAAATTAGTACTAGGTAATAACCCGACTATACGGGTTTGACATATTCGACACAGGAAAATAACGGAGGGTTTGAAGGATGAAGGGAAATGATTTCGACTATATTGATCTGCCGCTGATATTGCGCGGCAAGGTAAGAAATGTGTATGATCTGGGCGATTCGCTCCTGATGATCGCGTCCGACCGTATGTCCGCGTTCGACGTCGTATTTGACGAGACGATTCCGGATAAGGGCAAGGTCTTAACCTCGATCTCGGCCTTCTGGTTCGAGTATACGAAGGACATCATCCCGAATCACGTGATCTCGACCGACCCAATGGATTTCCCGATGGGCCTGTCGAAGTTTGCCGACGAGCTGAAGGGCCGCTCGATGTGGGTCAAGAAGGTCGACATGCTCCCTTGCGAATGCATCGTCCGCGGCTATCTCGAGGGCTCCGCGCTCAAGGAATACAAGGCTTCCGGCACGGTCGCCGGCGTTGTGATGCCGGAGGGACTCCGCCAGGGCGACAAGCTCCCGGCCCCGATGTTCACGCCGTCAACGAAGGCCGACGAGGGCCATGATATCAACATTACCTACGCACAGCTAGAAGAGCTGATCGGTGCCGTGGACGCGAGAATTCTGTCGGACGCCGCGCTCGCACTGTACGCCAAGGCAAGCGAATACGCGCTCTCCCGTGGCATCCTCCTCGCGGATACCAAGTTCGAATTCGGCAAGATCGACGGCGTCCTCACGATTGCCGACGAGATCTTCACTCCGGACTCTTCGCGTTTCTGGGACTTGGCCGATTACGAGCCGGGTCGCGCGCAGAGAAGCTTCGACAAGCAACCGCTTCGCGACTGGCTCGAGACCCTCGACTGGAATAAGACCTATCCGGCGCCGCACCTGCCGCAGGAGGTCATCGATAAGACGGCTGACCGCTACCGTGCGGCTTATCAGCTTCTGACGGGAAAGGAACTCGAATGATTGCGATCATAGACTATGGAATGGGCAATCTCGGGTCCGTTAAGAAGGCTCTGGACTTCATCGGATACGAGAACTGCATCACGGACGATCCCATAGAAGCCGGCAAGGCCGATGCCATGGTTCTGCCCGGCGTCGGGGCGATATCGCACGCGATGCGTCAGTTGAGCGCGAAGAAGCTCGACCGCGCCGTGAGGGATTTCATCGACAGCGATCGACCCTTTCTCGGGATTTGCCTGGGCATGCAGATGCTTTTCGAGACATCCGATGAGTATAGTGAATCGGGATTGGCGGTCACGGGGCTGGGGATTCTGCCCGGCACGGTTCGTCGCTTCACGTCGGCTCCCGGATTCAAGGTGCCCCAGATCGGTTGGAATCGTCTGGAGAAGGTTTCGAATTCGACCCTTCGCGAAGGCGACTATGTGTACTTTGTCCACTCGTATTATTGCGATCCCACCCGTGAAGACGATGCAGTAGCCTTTACCGATTACGGCATCCGTTATGCGGTCGCCGTTGAGCGCGACAATGTTCTCGGTATGCAGTTTCACCCCGAGAAGAGCGGCGAGACGGGACTTGCGATCCTCGATCGCTGGGCAAGGAGAATTGGATGATTATTTATCCGGCCGTCGATTTATTGGACGGAAAATGTGTCCGGCTCGCACAGGGCCGGTACGACAAAGTGACAGTCTACTTCGACAATCCTCTCGAAGCGGCGATGAAGTTTGTGGAAGCCGGGTCCGAATGGATTCATGTTGTCGACCTGAATGCCGCGAAAACAGGAATCCCCGAGAATCAGGGGATCTTGCGAGAGATCGCCCGAAAGACGGGACTCAAGGTACAGACCGGCGGGGGCATAAGAACTCTCGATACGCTTAAGACGCTGATTGAAGAGATCGGTGTCTCGCGTTGTGTGATCGGCACGTCGGCAATTCGCGACCGTGCGTTCACCGAGAAGGCGCTCGCTCTCTACGGTGACAAGATCGCTATCGGGCTCGATGCCAAGAACGGCGAGATTGCCGTCGACGGCTGGACGGAGGGCTCCGGCGTGGCCGTCGGTGCGTTCGCCCTGACCATGAAGGGCATTGGGGCCAAGACGATTATATTCACAGATATCGCCCGTGACGGGATGCTGACAGGACCCGCGGTCGAAGCGACAAAACGCCTCGTCGATGAGACGGGACTTTCGGTTATCGCTTCCGGAGGAATCGGGTCCGAAGCGGACCTCGACGCGATCCGCGAGAGCGGCTGCTCCGGCGTTATTGTCGGCAAAGCGATCTATGAAGGGAAGGTGAGGCTCGACGTATGCTTACGAAAAGAATAATTCCCTGCCTCGACATTAAGGACGGTCGTGTCGTTAAAGGCGTGAACTTCCTGGCCCTGCGTGACGCGGGAGACCCCGTTGAGATCGCCAAGGGTTATAACCTTTCCGGCGCCGATGAACTGGTTTTCCTCGACATTACGGCGACCCTTGAGGCACGAGGAACCGTCATCGACATGGTCCGTCGCGTCGCGGAGCAGGTGTTCATCCCGTTTACTGTCGGGGGCGGTATACGAACCGTTGAAGACATCCGCGAAATGCTGACCGCCGGCGCCGACAAGGTATCGCTAAATTCGGCCGCGGTGAAGAACAAGAACCTGATTAGAGAAGCCGCAGCACGCTTCGGATCCCAGTGTGTCGTTATCGCGATCGACTGTAAGAAGCGCGCGGAAGGCGTATCCGATCTGTTTCCGAGTGGCTATGAGGTTTTCGTTGCCGGAGGAACCATTCCAACAGGACTCGATGCGGTGTCCTGGGCCAGAGAGGTTGAGAGCCTCGGCGCAGGCGAGATTCTGCTGACGAGTATGGACAAGGACGGGACCAAATCCGGTTACGAGAACGTGATCACACGATTGATCTCGGATGCTTTGAACATCCCTGTGATCGCTTCCGGCGGCGCGGGCTCGATGGAGCATTTCTATGACGGAATTGTCGAAGGTGGAGCGGATGCCGTGCTGGCCGCGAGCCTTTTTCACTTCGGGGAGATTCAGATCCATGACCTGAAAGCGTACCTCAATGACCGCGGCATTCCCGTGCGAATGGTACAGACGGAGCGTCTTCGCTGGGAACGACTGAAGAAAGATGCATTGGGACTTGTTCCGGCGATTGTTGTCGAAGATAAGACCAAGGATGTCCTGATGCTGGCGTATATGGATTTCGAGGCCTTCGAGAAGACACTGACGACGGGCATCATGCACTATCATTCCCGAAGCCGTGGCACGCTCTGGAAGAAGGGCGAGACAAGCGGTCATTATCAGCATGTCCGCTCGTCACGCATTGACTGTGACCTCGATACTCTGCTATTCTTTGTCGATCAGGACGGGGCGGCGTGCCATACCGGCGAACACAGCTGCTTCTATCGATCGCTCGATGAGATCTGATCCGTAACGGGACATATCACCGTTACGCATCCGAAGAACAAACACCAAGTGGATAGGGGGAGTTGCCATGGACTCGAATCAACCGGATGTTATTTCTGAACTGTACACATTGATTCTCGGAAGAATGGAGAATCCGGTCGAAGGATCGTATACGAATTATCTTCTCTCCAAGGGAACAGAGAAGATCTGCAAGAAGGTTGGCGAGGAAGCTTTTGAGGTCGTAATCGCGGCCGCGGGAGACCGGCGCGAAGATATGGTCTATGAGCTTGCCGATCTGCAGTATCACTTACTGGTTCTGATGGCGCACAAGGGGATTACACCCGAGGACGTTCTAGAGGAATTGAAGAAGCGAAGATGAGCCTGCCACCGGAGGAATCCGGTGCTTCTCGCGGGTACAAAGCAGCGTTGCAAACGCTTTTCGCGAAAAGCATTGCGAGAGCGGACGATATCCTTGGAAAATCCAAAGGTTTTTTCGCCGGAATCGTTTGACAAAAGAAGCGGGTCTGTGGTAAACTTTCGTTTGCTATCGCCGCGAGGTCTTTTTTTTATGCGCAAACGGGCATCTGTGGGATGCCGATTATGGAGGTGTTCAACATGGCTAGCAAGGCAGGCGCACGTGACAAGCTGACAATGGCTTGTGAGGAGTGCAAACAGAGAAATTACCAGACCTACAAGAACAAGAAGAATAACCCGGACAGACTTGAACTCAAGAAGTATTGCCGATTCTGCCGCAAGCACACGAACCATAAAGAGACGAAGTAATCCCTTTGTTCTTTCTTGTGGATTACCTTAGTGAAAGGGTTGTGACCTATGTCAGAGAAGAAAAGCGAGAACGCAGTAGTTGCTTTTTTACGCAAGATCGTGAAGCCCTTCAGTGTGATACCGCGCCGTTTTAATGAGGTGCGTCAAGAGCTGAAGCGCGTGATCTGGCCGACCAAGGAGAAGATGATTCAGCTGTCGGCTGTCGTGCTGACAGTAATTGTGGCTTGTGCCGTATTCCTCTCGGTCATCGAGAAGGGAACGAACTGGATCCTTGATCAGGCTGGATTCTACAATCAGGTGGAGGAGACGACGGCGACGACATTGCTTACCGTTCCTTCAGAGACCGTGGCCGCAACAACGGCCGCCACGACAGCCGCTGCTACAACGACGGCGACTTCTGCTGATGTGACAGCGTCGTAAGGACTCGTTCACGAACGAACGCAAGAGAATGGGGAGCGCATAAGAATGGCTGAAGAACATAACTCCAAAGAAGCGAAGTGGTATGTCATCCATACCTATTCCGGTTATGAGAACAAGGTCAAGACAACGCTCGAGACCGTGATCGAGAACCGTGGACTTCATGATATGATTCAGGAAGTCTCCGTTCCGATGGAAGAACAGATCGAGGTCAAGGACGGCAAGAAGAAAGTCTCGATGAAGAAGATTTATCCAGGCTATGTTCTTGTCAAGATGGTCTATACCGAAGAGATCTGGTACATCGTGCGCAATACACGCGGTGTCACCGGTTTCGTGGGTCCGAATTCGAACCACCCGATTCCGCTGTCCGATGAGGAACTCATGCTCATGGGACTCGAGTCGAACTGGGCACCGACGGTCGATTATACGATCGGCGACTCGGTCAAGCTGATTTCTGGACCCTTCGCCGATTGCATCGGCATTGTCGAGGCGATGAACCTCGAGAAGCACATGGTTCGCGTACGCATTTCGATGTTTGGCCGTGAGACGCCGATCGAGCTCGATTTCGCGCAGGTGATCCGCACCTAAGATCCGCTTATCCCGTCGGCTTAGCCGGCGTACCATACACAATTGGCGACGGATAAGGCGCCATGAAGCAACATTTTTGGGAGGTGGCCGCATATGGCAAAGAAAGTCACAGGGTATGTTAAGTTACAGATACCCGCAGGCAAAGCAACGCCAGCACCGCCGGTAGGACCAGCCCTTGGACAGCACGGTGTTAACATCGCGCAGTTTGTCAAGGAATTCAATGAGAGAACGGCGAAGGACGTCGGACTGATTATTCCGGTAATCATTACGATTTTCGCTGACAGAACGTATTCTTTCATTACGAAGACTCCTCCGGTACCGGTTTTGCTGAAAAAGGCATGCAACATTGAGAGTGGTTCGGGTAAGCCCAACAAGGATAAGGTCGCGAAGATTCCTTTCTCTGAGTGCAGAAAGATCGCGCAGCTGAAGATTGTTGACACGAATGCTTCCGACGTTGAAGCTTGTGCCCGCATGGTCGCAGGAACCGCACGTAGCATGGGCATCGTAGTTATCGATGACTAAGTCTGAAGGAGTGTAGAGGAATGAAGAGAGGCAAGAGATATCAGGAGCTCGCAAAGCTCATAGACAGATCCGTCTCCTACGACCCCGCAGACGCTATTCGTCTGGTTCAGGAGACAGGTAAGGCAAAGTTCGACGAGATGGTCGAGCTTCATGTCAGACTCGGCGTTGACTCGCGTCACGCCGACCAGCAGGTCAGAGGCGCAGTCGTCCTTCCCCACGGAACCGGCCGCACCAAGCGCGTCCTGGTTTTCGCGAAGGGGCCCAAGGCCGATGAGGCTCTCGCGGCAGGTGCCGAGTTCGTCGGTGCCGAGGACCTCGTAGAGAAGATCACCAAGGAGAACTGGTTTGATTTCGACGTCGTCGTTGCAACCCCTGACATGATGGGTGTTGTCGGACGTTTAGGTAAGGTCTTAGGTCCGAAGGGCCTGATGCCCAACCCGAAGTCCGGTACGGTTTCGATGGACGTCACCAAGGCGATCAATGACATCAAGGCCGGTAAGATCGAGTATCGTCTCGATAAGACCAACATCATCCACTGCCCGATCGGCAAGGTATCGTTCGGCCAGGAGAAGCTTGAAGAGAACTTCAAGGTAATCATGGACGCGATCATCAAGGCAAAGCCTTCCGCCGCCAAGGGTCAGTATCTGAAGAATGTTTCGCTCGCATCGACAATGGGCCCTGGAATCCGTATTAACGGAGCCAAGCTCTAATCGACGACCGAGACCCACGTTATGGCGCATAGCTGTAACGCTCACAAGTAAATAACCAGTGTGCCAGAGACAGCAGGACGTCCAATCGGACGATAAACGGGTAACGCCGTCCAGCCGAGGTGAGATTTTTCGAGTTGTGTCCCGTAGTGGGACCTGAATCGATCAAGCTACCCCTCGGGCCGTCAAGGCACGAGGGGTATTTTTATCGCGAAAAAAGGAGGTGTCATTATGCCAAGCAAAAAAATCTTAGAAGCAAAGAAGGAAGTCGTTGCGTCTTTGGTATCTGAGTTCAAGAAAGCGAAGTCTTTTGTGTTCGTTGATGCACGTGGTCTTACTGTATTGAAAGATACAGAAATGCGTGCGGATCTTCGCAAGAACAACATTGCGTATCAGATCTTCAAGAACACAACGTCCATCCTTGTATTCAAGGAACTCGGAATTGAAGGCCTAGACGAAATGTTTAAGGGTCCTACAGCGATTGCGTATTCTACGGAAGACATGCTCGCTCCGGCGAAGTTCATGAAGAAGTATTCCGATAAGTACGACAAACTCGATCTTAAGGGCGGTGTTCTGGAAGGCGCAGCGATTTCTGTTGAAGATGTCAACGCTCTTGCCAACATTCCTTCGAAGGAAGTCCTTTATGGTCAGGTCTGCTATGCCCTTATTTCTCCCATCACAAAGCTTG
>Ga0209373_10004805_pt1 | contig 11470 bp, 9 predicted proteins | sample Higcelweek5metaG_FD_187173 | JGI IMG/M metagenome (GOLD analysis project Ga0209373, IMG submission 187173) | Freshwater pond sediment microbial communities from the University of Edinburgh, under environmental carbon perturbations - High... | ecosystem: Environmental > Aquatic > Freshwater >... | reverse complement strand
CCAACATGCATAACTTTTCCGGCCATTTCGGCCGGCAATGGTTCTTTCGAAGGCATGTCGCGGTAGTATCCGAGGTAATTAAATTCGCCGCCGAACACGGATTTATAAAACAGAAAGGCTTCTTCGCAGTTTCCGTTGAAAGAGATGTAAATGTTGGTGGTGGTCATGGCTGGTTTTGTTGTCTGATTTTTTTTGTTGTACGCACATAAATTCCAATCCCGAAATTGAAGGTAATGAGATTTCCGTTCATTCCATCAACAACTTCTCCCAATCGGGGATTCAGGTAGTTGATCCCAAATCGGATATAGCCGAAATTTTCTTCCTTGATCTGGTTTTTAAAGTAAGAAACTTTACTGCATGAGCGGTAGCCGAACTTATAATCCATTGTGATGCCGTAGGTCATGACTCCAAAGTCATTTCCAATGCTGCCAGCATCCTTATAATAGAGGCTATCTGATTTTGAATGCGGAGATATTCCCATTCCAATTAACCCTACGTGCGGAATTACATTTAATTTCCTATTCATGACAACATTGTATCCAAAAGAACATTGTAAATCACCAAACCACGATTTATCATTCTTCAACCAAAGGACATTGTTGTATTCAAAATTCTTTTTGATGGTATTACGAAATCCGAAATCAACATTTAAATAGTTCAGATAAAAACGTTTATAATTCAATTCCATGGCAATTGATATGGGAATTACAGGCGTGAAAAAACCGGAAAGGCTATTTGTCGGAATGGTTAATCCTGACGAAAAGCAGAATCCATATCCCCAATTGCCCTTCTCATATCTGACCCCAATTGATTCTTTTATATAATCTATAAATTCATTGTCACGATAGGTTGAAAGATATTTATCGGAAAGCGACAGGCATGACTTTTCGAAACACTCATTACACATATCTGTCTGATATATTTTATACTCCAGCAAGAGGATAAGAAAATCCTTTTTGTATGTATCATGACCAGATTCATTAATATGATTAATAATTTCTTCTTTTGAACGAATTACTTTTGAAAACAGCTTCAGATAAAGTGAGTCATTCATAATTTCAGCATAATAGCTTTTTCTGAAATATTCTTTATTTCTTCTTATATCGTTGATACTTGAAAAGTCTTCAACAGGCTGCCTGTTAACGATGCGCGATAACATTGTAGAATAATTACCGCTTAAATATTCAATATATTCTCTTTCCCTCAAAGTCAAAAGATAAATTGAGTCAATTTCATTGTTTTTCGAAAACACGGCGAATTTCGGATTTGTATACATGATCACACTGTCAAAATCATTTAACTCTATTTTCTCAATGATTTTCAGTCTGAAATTGGTTAATACATTACTATAGAATTCACCCGGATTTTGATTTTGAGTATAATCGGAATATTCCGGAACGCTGATAACTTTTCCTTCAAGAATATCTGAGATATACGTATTACCGGTCTCAACCTGTGAGATAGATTTGGACACGATCAGAACAAGAATTATTATTGTAAGGAAAATTTTCATGAGAAAGATTTGTTTAGTTATAGCATTAAACAAATTTACGAAAAGATTTGTTATCAAGCGAAATCCATGTATAAATTACTAATTACGACTCATAAAGCTTCTTCGCAGTTTCCGTTGAATGAGAGGTAAATGTTGGTTGTAGTCATAGATGAAAACTTAGTGTTTTGTCTGTTCAATTTTTGCGTGGTCGTCCAGATACAACGGTAAAGCGGCAGAGCCGTACCAATTAAAAATATCGGCAACAAATATGCCTTCACTGATGGTTGGATCATCCTGAAGCCAGCTTTTGACGTCGTCTTCTGAAGTGGTGTTGAAAATAAACAGGCCCCGGAATTTCTGATCATTTTTCGAAAAAGGGCCTGCCACAACCAGCTTCCCTGCAGCCGAAAGCTTATTGATGTTATCCATATGCCCCTGAAACAGTTGATTGAGCTTGATTGTATCTGTAATTGTTGTTGGCCCTGTTTTTAAAATTACGAATGTGTACATTTTCATACCATATTCATCCGCGCCCAGGCTGTCGGCCAGTGCTTTATCGTACACCTGCGAATACGCACAAAATGTCATTAAAACAATTGGGCTCAACAGAAAAACTTTTATCATGATTTAATTTTTGTCAGTATTTCGTGGTACAAGATAGTGATTGTTTTAGAATTTTTACACTACATTTGAGTTTTAGTTTTAAAATATTATGGTCTGCCATAAAATTCAAATAGCGATTTGCCTGTTGTTATGCTCATTGTCTGGGATCTGTCAAATAAATATCTCCGGAATTGTCTTGGATTCTGCCAGGAATAGGCCGCTGCCATTTGCCAATGTGATCGTTTATCGCAGCGATTCTGCTATAACAGGATGTCAGACTAATTTAAACGGGCAATACTCCATACAATTATCCGATGCTGGAGAATATAAGATACAAGCCTCTTGTATGCATTTTACGGCAAAATCACAAGGCGTTATATTATTAAAAGACACAGTGATGAATTTCAAACTTAGCAGACCATTATTTTATGAACAGCCTTGCAGGCAGAAAATCGTTCAGAATAAAATCAGTATGGATTTACCGGCAGAGCATTTTGATTATTGCGAGTATAATCGCATCATGTCAAAAACCGTGAAGCTGAATCTGGATTTTCTGACTGACCGTAAGGAAAAGTACTATATACGGATTTGGACGGAGCCTGCATTTGATTATTATGGAGGTTATGTAACCGATTTATCCAAAACAAAAGGAGGATGGATTGTTCAACGTAAATTCTATAGCTCAAATTACTTTGATTATCTGGATTATTTAGACAGTTCAGATATGCAGGAATCTGATTTCAGTGGTTGTGATTATGATTTCGACTATTTAAGAAATATGAAATTCTCCATTGCATCGATTGTTGATACTTCTATTTCAAATGGCTTGTTTAGTAAGTCAAAACAAAACATATTCAGCAGTTTTTTTCAGGTGGAAGATTATTGTTCTCAAATGAGAGCAGGCGAGCGACATCCGTGTACAGATGGAGTCACATATCATCTCGAAATCAAAGCAGGAAACCGATACAAATTTCTTACGTTTGAAAACCCACAGTGTCTGGATTCAAATTACAGGCAGGTGTTATTATTTCTTGATTTATTAAAGAATGTTGAAGACAATCTAAATACAGCTCCGCATACAGGTTCCGATGCCAAAATCATGAAAGGACTCTTTCCGGCAAATGCAATCCGGTTGACGCAATGGATGCATGATACTACTATGTTGTTTGGTCATTACCCATTAAATGAAACGGTGTATTATCTGGATGATTTTACCGGCCGGACCTATCAGGCAAAAACGACTTCACATTTCTATTATTGGGATGACAGCAGATCAGACACTGTCGATTATACGCTGACCGAACCAATGTTTTTTTCAAATCCTCAAAGAATTCATATGGCGGTTCAATCGGATACTGTCATTGAGTTTGATTTACTGAAAAATAAGTCTGCAAAAGATATTGAAGCAACAATACATTATGACAGGATAATCAGAAATTCCGGATTGCTGGATTCCGTATTGGTGGCCGATGGAAGTGTTTATAAAGATTTAGATTTGAAATGTACCATAAATCCTGTTCGTCAGAACGTTCATTATAACGAAATCAATTTCACGTGTGTAACCTATCATATTTTTGATGGAAATACAATCGGACCCCGGTTTATTGTTTTAAAAGACAAAGCATATTTTCTGACCGGGCTATGTTCGTTTCCTGATTTCACTGTTTTCACGATTAATAATCATGTTCTTATCAGAACAGGTACAGGGGGCTGTGACAGCGGTTTATTGATAGATCAGATTTTTGAAGTCACAAAGGATGGTGTTTTTGAGATTTTTACTGACATCAGCAGGTCAATGTGACAGCGTTTATTTTTCCGCAAATTCTGCTGACAGCAATGAATAATCCTCTTTGCGGAATTTGCCAAAAGTCCTATCTTTGCACAAATCGATTGATATGAAGACTTTAGTTTTATTACGTCACGGAGAAAGTGAATACAACAGTCAGAACCGCTTTACGGGTTGGGTAGATGTGAATCTGAGCGAAAAAGGAATTACCGAAGCCCGCACTGCCGGCAAAGCATTGAAGGAAAACGGTTTTGAATTCGATATTGCCTATACTTCTGTTTTGCGCCGCGCCATAAAAACGCTGTGGCTCGCACTCGAAGAAATGGATCGCATGTGGCTTCCTGTGAAGAATTCATGGCGACTGAATGAAAAACATTATGGCACTTTGCAGGGTCTCAACAAATCGGAAATGGCTGCCAAATACGGCGAAGAACAGGTGCTGCAGTGGCGTCGTGCCTACGATGTGCGTCCGCCGTTGTATGATGAAGCTGACGTGAAACCATTGCTCAACGAAGCCCGCTACAAGGATGTTGACAACCTGATTTACATGCGTGGCGAATGTCTGAAAGACACCGTTGAGCGCGTGATTCCGCTGTGGGAAAATGAAATTGCGCCCGCTATCAAAAGCGGCAAGCGCATTATCATTGCAGCTCATGGAAACAGTCTGCGCGCTGTCGTAAAATATCTCGAAGGCATGAGCGACGAAGCCATTCTGAAATACAATATCCCAACCGGAATACCGCTTGTGTACACACTCGACGATGATCTGAAAGTAATTTCCTCGAAATATCTGGCCGATGAGGAAGTGCTGAAAGCCGCGTTGGATAAGGTTGCGGGGCAGGGGAAAGCGAAGTAGCGGTGAGCAGTAGTCAGTAGCCAGTAGTCAGTAGCGAGTGATGAGTTATGTGTTATGAGTGAAACAACACTGACCACTGACCACTCACAACTGACCACTAAGACTCGGCTTTAAAAACTTTTGACTTTACGAACTTTATAAACTTCAATTATGCCAATCATAAAAAGTATTTCAGGAATCCGCGGAACGCTGGGCGAAAAGCCGGGCGAAGGACTTGATCCGTTGCTGATTGTTCAGTATTGTCTGGCGTATGCCACCTGGCTCAAGCGCAACCGAAAATCGGAGCGTATCAATGTTGTGGTGGGACGCGACGGACGTGTTTCGGGCGAAGTGCTGGAAAGTCTGGTAGCATCAACGCTGCGTGCAGCAGGCATCGATGTAATAAAAACCGGCCACACCACCACGCCGACAATTGAAATGGCTGTGATTTTTGCGAAGGCCGATGGCGGTATCATTCTCACCGCCAGCCACAATCCGGCGAACTGGAATGCTTTGAAATTTTTCAACGACAAAGGTGAATTTATCTCGCCCGAAACCGGACGCATACTGCTCGAAATGGTGGAAATATGCGACTTTGAGATGGCCGCAGAACATGAAATCGGTACCAAAAAAGTCAATCATAATTTTCTGAAAGAGCATGTTGATGCAGTCATCAATATGCCGGTGGTCAACCGCAAAGCCATTGCTGAAGCCAATTTCACAGTAGTGGCTGATGTGATAAATTCAACCGGTGGCATAATTCTTCCGATGCTTTTTGATGAACTCGGTGTGAAATACAAAATATTGTTCGGCGATTGCAGCGGAAAATTCGCGCATAATCCCGAGCCGCTTCCCGGCCACTTGACTGCGTTGTCAGAGGCTGTGATTGAAATGAAAGCCGACATGGGTATTTCTGTAGATCCTGATGTAGACCGACTTGCACTGGTCTGCGACGATGGAAAAATGTTTGGCGAAGAATACACATTGGTGGCTGCAGCCGATCATATTCTGTCGCACAAAAGTGGCAACACCGTTTCGAATCTGAGTTCCACACAGGCATTGCGCGATGTAACCGAAGCACGCGGCGGACAATACACCGGAGCTGCCGTTGGCGAAGTGAATGTCGTGAACATGATGAAGGAAACCGATGCCATCATTGGCGGCGAAGGCAATGGCGGCGTGATTTATCCGGGCCTGCACTACGGCCGCGATGCGCTGGTGGGCATTGCTCTGATTCTGTCGCTGATGGCCGAACGAAATAAATCGTTGTCACAGCTGAAAGCGGAATATCCAGCGTATTTCATGTCGAAAAATCGCGTGGATCTGAAACCCGGTACCGACGTCGATGGCATTCTGAGCCGGATTGAAGAGCAGGTGAAAGATCTTTGCAAAAACATCAACAACGTCGATGGGTTGAAGCTGGAGTTCGGCCACGAGTGGGCGCATCTGCGCAAATCGAACACCGAACCGATTATCCGCATCTATACCGAAAGCCGTACCGAAGCTGATGCCGATGCATTGGCGAAAAAGTTTGTGGAGCTGATTGAGAAGAATGCGTAGGTTTTGAAGTTATATTTCAGCGATTAATTAAAAAATATTCTGAACCAAAAACGATATTCCATCGTTCGACTGGAAGGAGAATATGGAATCGTCGTTTTTAAGCGAAAATCCAACGATCCCATATCCTCATAAATCCGGACGATGGGATATTGTATTTTCGCTGAATAAAAAGAGGTGACCAATGAAAAAGAAACGCGCCAAAAAGAAGAAGCCCAATCTGCTGCTTGATTACGTGAAAACCGTGAAAAAGATCAACCGCGAAGCCATGCTCGAATCTGGCGCAAAGCCCATTGAACGGGTGGTGAAGAGCAAGAAGGTTTATACACGAAAGCGAAAAAACTGGCGTGAAGAGCAATAATGATTATTGAATTATTGAGGCAAAACCATTTTTACTTTTGCATATTGGCGCTTGAAAATTTGAGTAATAGTTCTTTCTTAATTAAGAAAATCAGAATACATTACAAATTATCAATCATTTCAAGTAAACGGATCCGGGCCATGATGGCCCATTTGGAGCGACCAGTTTGTTCTGCGATTTTTGTAATATCTTCGCCATGCTGATACTTTTCCAACAATTCCTCGTCGAGATGTCGGGACCATGTTTTGTTTGCTGCTGGTTTACGGCTTCGCGAGCGCGCCATGGATAGTATTTCCTCCCGGCTTTCAGGCAGCGGCTTTCCGAAGGCAGATTTCCTCCATTCTTCGGCAGTAACAACCGTAGTGTCGGTTTTCTTTTTTAATACGTGAATGTTTTTCGATAAAGGAAATCCTTCGGGCAGCAACGATTCGGGTATGTGAAGTTCGCATCGGGCGCGGGTTACAGCTACATACAACAAGTTGACTTCAGCCAGCAGCAATTCCATTCTGAATGATTCAGTTTCATTTACATTGGAAATTTCAAAATGTTCTTCGTTGTAAAAATCATCAACCAGTTCAACACTATCGTATTCCATCCCTTTGCAGCGATGCACCGTTGAGAATATGATGTCGGCCGAGCTGCGTTGGTTATCCGGAACGTGTTTCGCTTTAATTTCGCGCAGAATGGCCGGAATCTGATCACCGTATTTTTTCACAATATCGGCCATCATCGACAGTTGCTTGTCTTCGGTTTTATCTATATAATCATCCAGATCTTCCATGCAGCCCATGCGCGAAATCAGCGGATCGCGCACCAGCTGCTTCTTTCCAAGGTACAGATTTAAAACATCGTACAGCGATGCACCCTCGTCGGCATAGGTGTAGCTATTAAAATTTCCTTCAAAATAAATCCGGTTGATTTTCTGTGGACCGCGGATCAGCTCAATGGCTTTCAACAGCAGGCCCATATTCGTTCGCGCAAGAACGGCGCGCGACTTTACCGGAGCCGGTTTTCCCATGCCACGAATGACCACCGGCTCATGCGCCACCAAATGTTTCTTCCATCCAAGAATGGTCGAAGCCAGCATGGCAACATCGTTTCCGAAGCGAAAACTTTCGGACAGCAAATAATTTGTATACGTAACTTTTTCGAGCGAATTCACTGCATAGCGCCATCCATAAATTTGTTGATGGGTATCGCCGACAATTACTTTTACTGCATCCTGCCGCAGAAAGACATCGAGCATGGCGGGAGAGGCGTCCTGACCTTCGTCAAATAAAATGTAATCGTATTTCAGCTTTGGCTGTATGAGCTGAAATTTCTTTAAATAAAAATCGTGCATAATAGCTATGGAACCTTTATCCATCAATTGCAGCAACAATGCGGTTTTGGATTCAATGAGCCGATAGTGATTCCGGACGAATTCTCGGGCTTTGCTGTCGGTAATTACAGCGGTGTAATCCAGATCTTTGATGGATTGTTTATCGCTGTTACAGAAATACGACATGAAGCGCGCAACATGATTGGCAATGACATATTCGGTAAGCGCATCGCCGATGGCGCCAATCTGCAGCGTCTGTACCATTTCGGCGGTAGAATAACCATTTGATTTTAACGTGTATCTGTTTGCTGCAACAACGTGGCTGTAAGCCAGAGAGTGAGCGGTTTCGATGCGCACATTGGTCAGCCCGAAAGACTGAAAGCGTTGCTGAGCCTCGAGGCGCACAGATTTATTAAAAGCCAGATACAGGATGGTTTTATTTTTCGGAATGCGGCGGGCGTATTCGATGACGGTGGTGGTTTTGCCTGAGCCTGCCACAGCATTAATTCTGATATTGCCTGTGGCATTCAGAATATCGGTTTGTTGCCTTGTTAATTCCATAATGTTCAAATTTTCCAGACAAAGGTAAAAAAGGTATTTTTATAAAACCGCATAAATATTGAATTAATTTCACTTTTGATTAGTAATCAGTCGCTTGCATTGATTATATATTTATCAGGAAGCTAATAGTATATTCCTTAATAAAAAAGAGCAAAATAGTAATATATCATGCGCTTAAATTTCGCTGTTGTAATGACCTTAATGTCATTTGCATACTAACTATGTATTACCCATTATCCACAATCCGATTTTTTCTTTACTTTTGCTTCAAATACAACGGTTTTGGCACGCAAGAAAAAAAGATACCGCTCCATCAAACTTGGCATTTCGGCTCAGAAAGCCGAGAAATTTGCACAATTTTGCGCATCCAAAGGCATGACGCCCAATCTGTATCTGCGCAAAGTGATTGATATTAATCTGGCCGGTTTTAAAGGCTATGTAAAGCAGGAAAAACACAATCCAAAACAGTTGGGTATTTTTGATTTTATTGAGCCGTAAGAAGCTTTTCAACAAACCTCATATTTTGTATAGCGGAGCATAAATCATTGATTTAAGCACTCTTACTCTCATCAAAATCCTTGCGGACCAGCAGGTTTTGAATGGGTTTGAAATGATTGCGGGTTTGTGCCCAGCGGTCGGGAAATTCATTCAGCAACACCAGAATTTTTTGCTTCTGTTTATTCAGCATATCGCTGATGGCTGGCGCTGTAACAGCCGGTTGCATGGCTTTACCAACCAGGGCTCCGGTGGGATTTTCGCGGCCCGAAATCACTGTTTTCACGGCTTCTTCGACGCGGTCGAGCCACTGATAAATTTTCATATGACGATGCTGAATAACCGGAATCGATTCATCTTCAGCTGTATCTTCGTATTCATCTGCGCCCGCAATCAGGTGCCACGATTCGATAATGACCGGATTTCCGGCGCCCAGATTGACGGACAGAATACAGGCTTGCTGCAACATATGACGTAAACTGGCCGGGCTGCCGCGGAACGACTGTATTTTATCACGTGCATCGGGGCTCAACGCTACCGAAATTTTCTGATCGCGACTCAGATTGTGTAAAAACTCGACTGCCATTTCGACAATCATATTTTCGAGGAGCTTTACCTGATTCTGGTTGCCATGATCTTCCATTTTACGGTTGCCGGTGAGCGCCAGCATGCTTTTCTGAATGCTAGTAAGTACCTGAGCATCGGATGCAGCTTTTTTCAAAGCATGATGAACAGCATTGATGGCTGTTTGTCCGATGATTTCGCGGTTTTCGTGACTAAAGCTTGATTCGGTATCGAGCAGCCCGAAATGCTTTTTGTTTTTGCTGAAATAAAGGAGAATAAAACCATTCCAGCCCGGGTGATCCATCCGAAGCACCAGCACATTTCGTTCGAGTTCGCGGAACATATCCACATTGTTGCTTTGGCGTACCTGTGCCCACGAAAAAGGCAGATCATTTTCGTTCTGCCAGGCAAAATGATTGTTGCGTGCAGTAAAAAGCTTATTCAGATCAGGAAAATCGTGGCGTGTTCCGCCATCGCTTAATTCCTGCTTTTCGCTGTCGTAAAACTGAATTTTAGTTGATGTTAATTCATTGTTTTCCAGCGCAATAAATCGGGTAGCTGTCGGAAATAATCCCGACAGTTGATCCAGAATAATGGACAAAGGGCCGCTGGAAAAACTGAATATCATAAGTTGTTGAACGACAAAATTAAGCATTTTGTTTCAGTATTCTGAATAAAAATTAAGTGCTTATTCAGCAGCTAAATATTCATCTTAAGCAAATTAAGTACTTAATAAGCTTGTGTACAGAGTCTTAGCTACGATACCTTTACTGAAAAATTCAGCGCCATGAAAATCTACAGCACCCATAGGAATAAGCAAAATCAGCAAGCCAACACATTTAAGAACGAAATGATGGTGAATTGGAAGCGGGTTGACCACCAAAAGAACAGTCGTCGAAAAAAAACGGAAAAAGAGAAATCCTCAACCGACTCATGGACTGCTCTGGTTGCTAAACGTATAGAAATATTGGGCGAAAAACTTTCGGGATTTTTTTACCCAGAGGTGGTGGAGTAAGCTCTTACTTCTGGTTTAAAGTCATGTTTTCAGTTTAAAACTTAATGGGTTGGAGACAAGTTAAAATCATTTTTTCCAGACTTACTATTTTTCCACTTCAGATGGTTCATCCTGATTTCATCTGTATCAAAATCACCACGTTGAATCCCGTACCGATCGTGGATCGTATTAATTTTTACGAACCAGCGTACAGCAACCGGCTGATTGTTTTTAACGGCCGGGACAAAGGGTCCCAGATTGTTTAATTTGGTTACAATCTCAGCGTATGTTTCGGGATGGCAGCTGAATTCAATGTTGCCAAATGCCAATTCAACACCTGATACATGTCCGCTGGTATTGATAATGCATGTAATAAGATTTATAAACACTAGCGGTTCTCCAAAACAATAGCCCCGCAAATATTCGATGTCAATTGCAGGAATCGAGTCTCCGTTGCTGAGGAGCGGCGGTGTATCTACTTCGTAGTATTCATAAAAACGGCCATCTAATTCTGAAAAATATGGTTCAATTTTCAGATATCCATCCGGCCGATAACTTTTTGGATAGGAATATTTTTCAACCCATAAAGTATCGCCGTTTGCAGGGGACACAACAAATACATCGGATGAAAAAACCAGCGGCATCAGCGATTCCGCATAGCCGGATTTCACAACACTATCTGTCGTTTGAGTGAGATAGTAATTGTTTGCACCCACTTTGCTGAAATGCCAGACCGAAGTTGAATCATTGACCATTAAGGTTGAATCATCAAGCAAATAGTAATCATGGCCGAAACACGTTCTCACTTCATCCTCATAATAACAATATTCTACGCGGTGGTGTGTATCCGAAAAGATAATGTCTTCGCGGCCATAATCGCCTGAAAAGCCTTTGAAGAAGT
>Ga0209373_10004804_pt1 | contig 11470 bp, 9 predicted proteins | sample Higcelweek5metaG_FD_187173 | JGI IMG/M metagenome (GOLD analysis project Ga0209373, IMG submission 187173) | Freshwater pond sediment microbial communities from the University of Edinburgh, under environmental carbon perturbations - High... | ecosystem: Environmental > Aquatic > Freshwater >... | reverse complement strand
TGGCGGCGCCCGTGCCGTACCCCATCGTGCCGAGTCCGCCGGACGTTAGGAAGGTCCTGGGCTTCGAGAACGGATAGAACTGCGCGACCCACATCTGGTGCTGGCCGACCTCCGTCGTGATTATCGTATCGTCGCCAAGGGCTTCGTGAACGGCCTCGAGCACGAACTTGGGGTGCAGGGAGGTCTTCTTGGAGTACATCGCGGGGATATGGGATTTATACTCGTCGATCTTGGCGTTCCACCCGTCGCGTTTCCGCTCGGGTATTCGCTTGGCAAGGGCAGCGAGGACGTCCTTGACGTTACCGGTCAGGGACGCGGCTGTGCGGATGTTCTTGTTGATCTCGGCGGGGTCAATGTCGATCTGTAGGATCGCCGATTCCTTGGCGAACCGGGAAGGATCGGATATCACTCGGTCGGAAAACCGCGCGCCTATGGCGATCAGGAGATCGCACTGGTTAGCGCCTGAGTTCGACGCCTTCGTGCCGTGCATGCCGATCATCCCGGTGCACAGCGGATGCCGCGAGGGGAACGCCGTCTTTCCCATAAGCGAGACGGAGACCGGCGCGTTGATCCGCTCCGCGAAAAGCCTGAGCTCGGGACACGCCTCCGCGGAGACGATACCGCCTCCCGCGTAGATGAACGGGCGCTTCGCGGCGGAGATCATGGCGGAGACGCGGTCTAACTCGTCATCCGTCGGAAACGGGATTTTATGGGCACATCTGCGAACCGCGGCCGAGGGCGTCGCTACCCGCTCCGAGACCGGGATGAAATCGGCGAAGGCCGCGGTGATGTCCTTGGGGATGTCGATGAGCACGGGCCCCGGCCTTCCCGTCCGCGCGATCTCGAACGCCTCGCGAACGGTATCGGCGAGGCGGGTCACGTCGCGCACGATGTAGTTATGCTTGGTGATCGACATCGTAATACCGGTGATGTCGACCTCCTGAAAGCTGTCCTTGCCGAGAAGGGCCGTCGCGACGTTGCAGGTAATCGCGACGACCGGCACGGAATCCATATACGAGGTGGCGATGCCGGTAACGAGATTCGTCGCGCCGGGGCCGCTGGTCGCGAGCACCACGCCGACCTTTCCGCTCGCGCGCGCGTAGCCGTCGGCCGCGTGCGCGGCTCCCTGCTCGTGCGCGGTCAGTATGTTACGGATGCGGTCGGAGTTCTTGTACAGCTCGTCGTAGATGTTAAGTATGGTGCCGCCGGGATAGCCGAACACCGTGTCGACGCCCTGCTCCACCAGACACTCGATGACGATTCTCGCGCCGGTCATCTTCATGAAAGGATCGCTCCCATGTCGGCGCTCGAGACCATGCGCGCGTACCGCGCGAGGTAACCCTTAGTCACCTTGGGCGCGGGAGCCTTCCATGACTCGCGCCTTCGCGCGAGTTCCGCGTCGTCAACCTCGAGGTTGATGGAATACGCGTTGATGTTTATCGAAATCCGGTCGCCTTCCTTGACGAGGGCGATGGGCCCGCCGACGGCCGCCTCGGGGGAGCAATGCCCGATGGACGCTCCCTTCGTGGCGCCGGAGAATCGGCCGTCGGTGATGAGCGCGACCTGTTTGTCGAGCCCGCGACCGGCGAGCGCCGCGGTGACGGAAAGCATCTCGCGCATTCCCGGGCCGCCGCGAGGCCCTTCGTACCGAATGACGATGACGTCGCCGGGATTGATCTTCCCGCCCATGACGGCCTTGAAGCAATCCTCCTCGCATTCAAAGACGCGCGCGGGGCCGGAGTGCTTGAGCATCTCGGGCGCGACGGCGGAGCGCTTTACGACGCAGCCCGAGGGCGCGAGATTGCCGAAGAGAATGGCGATGCCGCCGGTCTGGGAATAGGGGTTCTCGATGGGACGCAGGACCTCGGGATTACGGTTGACCGCTCCCTTGATGTTCGCGGAAATCTTCTTTCCCGTGACGGTCATAAGGGTCGTGTTGATGAGTTTTTTCTTCGCGAGCTCCGCGAGCAGCGCCTGGATTCCGCCGGCCTCGTTGAGGTCCTCGATGAAGGTCGTGCCCGCGGGCGCGAGCCTGCAAAGGTTCGGGGTTCGCTCGGATATTGCGTTGATCTTTTTCAGATCGATCTTGACGCCGGCCTCGTGGGCGATCGCGGGGAGGTGTAGGATGGTGTTGGAGCTGCAGCCGAGCGCCATGTCCGCGGCGAGCGCGTTGTCGAAGGCCTTCTCGGTCATGAGGGAGCGCGCGGTTATGCCCTTTTCGAGCATATGCATGACGGCCATGCCGGCTTTTTTCGCGAGGGCGATGCGCGCGCCGTACACGGCCGGGATAGTCCCGTTTCCGGGAAGCCCGAGTCCGAGCACCTCGGTGACGCAGTTCATCGAGTTCGCGGTGAACATGCCGGAGCACGAGCCGCACGAGGGACAGGCGCACTGCTCCATCTCGTCGAGCTCGTCGCGGGTCATCTTGCCCGCGGCGACGGCGCCGACGGCCTCGAACATGCTCGTGAGCGAAAGCCGCTTGTCGCCAAGGCGCCCGGCGAGCATCGGGCCGCCTGAGACGAATACGGTCGGGAGGTCGAGCCGAGCGGCGGCCATGAGCATGCCGGGGACGATCTTGTCGCAGTTGGGGATCATCACGAGGCCGTCGAACGCGTGCGCGGTCGCGACGCACTCGATGGAATCGGCGATCAGCTCGCGCGTGACGAGCGAGTACTTCATTCCCTGATGGCCCATGGCGATGCCGTCGCAAACGCCGATCGACGGGAATTCCATCGGGGTGCCGCCGGCCATGCGGATGCCGGCCTTTACGGCATCGGCTATCGCGTCGAGGTGCGTATGCCCCGGAATGATCTCGTTCTGCGCGTTTACCACGCCGATGATCGGTCGCGCGAGTTCCTCGTCGGTGTAGCCCATAGCCCTGAAAAGGGAACGATGAGGGGCGCGTTCCATGCCAATTTTCGACTTGTCGCTATTCATCTGAACCTCCGTTTATACGTACTATTGGTCGATTATTTTGTTCCCCACGGGTATTTGCGGGACATTTGAACCAATAGTTTAATCTTCCTATACCATGAGCAAAGAATACGACCTTCAGCGAATCGTCTCCGGCAACCTGCGTATTCTACGGACCAGGAAAGGGCTTTCGCAGCTTGAGCTTTCCGTCAGAACCGGTCTGACGCTCGCGTTCATCAACAAGATCGAGAACGGCAAGAAATGGGTCTCGGCCAACACCCTTTCCCTTCTATGCCGCGAGCTCGACGCCTTCCCTTTCGAGTTCTTTCTCTCCGGGGACATCCCCGACCATGATACAGGATATCGCTCGAAAAAGACACACGAACAAATGATCATTGAGCTCGATGAGGTACTATCCCGATATAAAAAGGAGAGCACCTAGTAGATAATTAAAAGTATTGAAGGAGGATTCACTTTGGAACAGGACCAAATGCGAATCTTGAAGCTGTCAGCTTACCTTCTACAACTCGCCAAGTACCGTCGTTGGCGAACCGACCTAAACTCGCTGCGATTTCCGCGCCGACCGCGACATCCGCGACCGGCTCACGGCGAAAACGGGATCCCGCGCCCAAAGGCGAGCGCGCGGCCCCCCGCAACCGCTACATCGACTGAATCGCCTGAACCACGAGATCGCCCATTTTGCGCGTGCCGACAAGCAGCTCACCGAGCGCGGCGCGACTGTCTGCTGAACCAGCTATGTCTCCAGTTCGCCAACCTTCATCAAGGACTTTTTCGACGGCTCGCTCGATACACGCGGCTTCCCGCTCAAGACTGAACGAGTAGCGAAGCAGCATCGCGCACGTGAGAATCGTCGCGAGGGGATTCGCGATATCCTTGCCGGCGATGTCCGGCGCGGAGCCGTGGATCGGCTCGTAGAGCCCCGGACCGGAGTCCCCGAGCGAGGCCGACGCGAGCATCCCGATGGAACCGGTGATCTGACTCGCCTCGTCGGAGAGTATGTCGCCGAACATGTTACTGGTGACGATCACGTCGAATTGGCCGGGATTTCTGACGAGCTGCATCGCGGCGTTATCCACGTACATGTACGAAAGCTCGACCTTGGGATATCCACCCTTCATCGACTCCGTCACCTCGCGCCAAAGCCGGCTTGTCTCCAGGATATTCGCCTTGTCAACGACGCAAAGCCGCCCGTTCCGTTTCATGGCGGACTCAAAGCCGATCTTCACGACGCGCGCGATCTCTTCCTTCGAGTAGGTCTCGGTATCCCAGGCGGAATTGCCGTCGTCCGAGCGGCCGCGATCGCCGAAATAGATGCCTCCGGTGAGCTCGCGCACGATAAGTATGTCGAGTCCATCACCGACGACCTCTGGCTTTAAGGGGCACGCGGCGGACAATTGCTTGAACATGACCGCGGGACGGAGATTGGCGTACACCTTCATGCCGCCCCGGAGCCCAAGCAGGGCCTTCTCCGGGCGCTTGGCGCCGGGCAGGGCATCCCACTTTGGGCCACCAACGGCGCCGAGAAGGACCGCGTCGCTTTTCAGGCAAGCTTCGAGGGTCGCCTCGGGCAAAGGCTCGCCCGTCGCGTCGATTGCGGCGCCGCCGGCGAGGACTTCCGTATAGGCAAACGAATGTCCGTATTTCTTACCGACGGCATCAAGGACCCTGCAGCCCTCCCGTACGATATCCGGCCCGATTCCGTCGCCGGGAATGGTTGTTATGTTGATGTTCATACGTATTCCTCCTCGTCAGCTAATTCAGGCTAACTAAAGTCACTTTAGTATTATTAAAGTGTTTTGTAAACCCCATGAGGGGCAAAAACCTTACAAATACGCCTTGAACCGCTTCTCCACGTCAGAGATCAGCTTGTATTCAAACGAATCGACGAGGGCAAGCCAAGATGCCTCGATAAGGTCGCTCGACACCCCAACCGTGGACCATACGTGGTTCCCGTCCGTCGACTCGATAAGAACGCGAACCTTCGCGGCGGTCGCGCTCTGTGAATCGAGCACGCGCACTTTAAAATCCGTTAACCGGATTTCCTTGACGCCGGGATAGAATCTCTCAAGCGCCTTCCTGAGCGCGACGTCGAGGGCATGAACCGGGCCGTCGCCCTCCCCCGCCGTGATCGCCATCTCGCCTTCCACGCCGATCTTAATCTGCGCGAATGAGGTGGCGCTTACGCCGTCGAGCGGCTGCTCGCCGATTATCTTGTAATAATGAAGGTCGAAGAACGGCCGATACTTTCCGATGTTCTTCCTGACCAGAAGCTCGAAGCTTCCCTCGGCGCCCTCGAATTGGTAGCCGCCGTGCTCAAGCTCCTTTACCCGCGCGACGATCTGCGCCGCGACGGGGGAATCCTTCTGTATGTTGGGGTCAAACTTCCGTATCTTCTCGATGATCATGGAGCGGCCCGCGACCTCGCTCATGAGGAAGCTCCGCTCGTTTCCGACGGAATCGGGCGCAACGTGCTCGTAGGCCTTTGGATTCTTGGTAACGGCGTCGATGTGCATGCCGGCCTTGTGCGCGAAGGAGTTTAGCCCTACATAGGGCATACCCCCGTCAAGGCTGAGATTGGCGGTCTCGGCTACCTGGCGCGCGACGTGCGTCAAAGAGGCGATTTTTCCCTTGGGCAGGCACGGGATGCCGAGCTTGAGCTCCAAGTCGGCGATGATCGTCGAGAGGTTCGCGTTTCCGGTGCGCTCGCCTATCCCGATCAGCGTTCCCTGGACCTGCGTGGCACCGGCCTTTACGGCCATGATCGAGTTCGCGACCGCGAGCCCCGCGTCGTTGTGGCAATGGATACCCACGGGCACGCCTAGCTCGCCCGCGACGAGCGCCGTTATGCGCTGCACGTCGTCGGGCATCGTGCCGCCGTTGGTGTCGCATAGCGCGAGCATCGCGGCCCCGCCCGAAGCCGCGGCGCGCAGGGTTTCCATAGCGTACGCGGAATTCGCGAGATACGCGTCGAAGAAATGCTCCGCGTCGTATATGACCTTCCGCCCCTCGGCGACAAGGTACCGGATGGTATCCTCGATCATCGAGAGGTTTTCTTCCTTGGTAGCGCGGAGGATCTCGGTAACGTGAAAGTCCCAGGTCTTGCCGAAGATCGCGACGTATTCCGTCCCCGCCGAAAGGAGGCTCTGCAGATTCGGGTCCTCCGCGACCGCGATATCCTTGCGCCGCGTCGAGCCAAAGGCCACGAGCCGCGAGTTCTCGAGCTTAAGCTTGCTAACCTCGCCGAAAAACTCGAGGTCCTTGGGGTTTGACCCCGGGTTTCCGGCCTCGATGAAGGCCACGCCGAGCCCATCGAGGGCCCGCACGATGTTCAGCTTATCCTGCACGGAAAAGCTGATTCCCTCGCCCTGGGCCCCGTCGCGCAGCGTGGAATCGAATATGTGCACGCCCTTCAATAGTTCGGTATCGTCGTTTTTTCCCATTACGCGCTCCGTGTGCGTTCTTGCTCAAGCTCGAAGGACATCACGTTGACGGCCCCGAGATACGCCTTGATGACCGATTCTACAATATCGGTCGAGACTCCGCTACCGTTCCAGGTGCGGCCCTCGCGGGATATGCGCACGTGGCTCTGACCCTGCGCGTCCGCGCCCGTGTCGATCGCGTCGACGATCTGCAGGGAGAAGTCCTCGAGCCTGATCTCCGCGCCCCCGATGATCTTGTCCACGGCGTTGAGCGAGGCGTCGACCGGGCCGTCGCCGATGGCCACCTTCTCGACCTTGGTGCCGTCCTTGAGGACGAGCCGCACGACGGAAGTCGCCGTGATCGAGGACCCCGAGTTGACCACGAAGCGGTCCAACTTGAAGGTCTCTGGCACGCCGCTCGCGGAACCCATGACCATGGCCTCGATATCGCGGTCGGATACGGTTTTTTTCTTGTCCGCGAGTATCTTGAACTCGTCGAAGAGCGCCGTGATCCGCGCCTCGTCGATCTTGTACCCAAGGTACGCGAGCCGTTCCTCGAACGCGTGCCGACCTGAATGCTTGCCGAGCACCATCTTGTTATGAGGTAACCCGATCGATTCGGGGGTCATGATCTCGTAGGTCGCGCGGTTGGCGAGTATGCCGTGCTGGTGGATTCCCGCCTCGTGGGCGAAGGCGTTCTCCCCGACGATCGCCTTGTTCGGCTGGCACCGGACGCCGGTTGCCTTGGTCACGCGCTTGGACGCCTGATAGAGCTGCGTAGTGTCGACCCGCGTGGATAACCCATAGTAGTCGCCCCGGGTATAGAGGTTCATGACGATTTCCTCGAGGGCGGCGTTACCGGCCCGCTCGCCGAGCCCGTTGATCGTGCATTCGATCTGACCCGCGCCCGCGCGGGCGGCGGCCAGGGAGTTCATGACGCCGAGGCCCAGGTCATTATGACAGTGGACCGATATGACGGCCTTATCGATATTCGGGACGTTGTTCCGGATGTTTCCGATCAGGGCGCCGAATTCCTCGGGAACCGCGTAACCGACGGTATCGGGTATGTTTACCGTGGAGGCTCCCGCTTTGATTACCCCTTCGATTACGCGATACATGAACGCGGGGTCCGAGCGGGAGGCGTCCTCGAGCGAGAACTCGACGTCGCCGCAGAGGTTACGGGCGTACGCGACCATTTTGACGGCCTGCTCGTATACCTGGTCCGGCGTCATCTTCAGTTTATATTCCATGTGCAAGGGGCTCGTCGCGAGGAACGTGTGGATACGGGGGCTTTCGGCCTCGCGAATCGCGTCCCAAGAGGCGTTGATGTCCTTTTCCAGCGCCCTTGAGAGGGATGCTATCGTAACGCCCTTAATGGTACGCGCGATCGCCTGAACCGACTGAAAGTCACCCGGGCTCGCGATGGCGAAACCGGCCTCGATAACGTCGACGCCCAAGGCGGCAAGGCTTTCCGCGACGCCGAGCTTGTCCTGCAGGTTCATGCTGCAGCCGGGAGACTGTTCGCCATCCCTGAGGGTCGTGTCGAAAATCTTAATTTGTCTTGCCATGATTCACTCCTTGAGCTTTGATAACGAAACTATATCCACTGTAAAAAGAACGCTCAAGATAAAAACACTCATTTTTAATCACTTTTTGTTTTATATACTTGTTAATTTTGTTATATATGTTATATTGTCTTTTATAGTTGTCATGTTAGAAAAAAAGATAACCAGAACCAAAGAAATCAAGAAGATTCTCGCTGCACGACAATCTGGCCGGGTAGTCCTCCTTACGGGACTATTTGGCTCAGGAAGATCAACGCTCTTGGAAGAGGTAGCCCATCTCTTGAGGGATGAACGTCCCCCAGTCCGCATCGTGAGGGTTAACTGCTCGACTTTCGCCCGGGACGGGGAGATTCCGTCGGGAAAAGACCTTATGCAGGAGGCGCATGCCCTCGGTGCCGGCCCCTCGGTCCTGTTCTTGGACGAGGCCGACCTGATCGGGGATATAGCGTCCGCAATCTCGGAGATCCTCGAGAAATTCCAGACGACGATCTTCGTGACCGGCAGGCATACCGCAAGCTTGGAGAGAACCCTTACCGGGGCCTTCGGCAAGATCCCGACAGGGCCGCTCGCGATTATCCGGGTTGGGCCCATCTCGTACGGCGACTTCCTTGAGGCTTGGGGCTTACCCGAATCGCGTGATTCATTCGCGCTCTATGCGCGCTCAGGCGGTTTGCCGCAAAGCCTGATGATCGACCCTCGAAACCCGGATGCGGGCGATTTTACCCTGCTCAGGGCGAATTCCTTTCTCCTTTCCGAGATCATAGAGCCAGAGGCGATCAGAAACCCCGGGCACCTCCGAGAGCTTCTGGCCCTCTGCTCGCGCTCGTGCGGCGAGTCGCTCCCGGCGCGTCAGGCGTGCGCGGCCTTCGCGGCGAGGCGCATGACGATATCCCCCCAGGCGGTCATAGACTATCTCGCGCTTTGCGAGGCAAGCGGACTCCTCGTAAGCGTCGAGACAGTGGATCTTACGAACGAGAGGCGGATTGACGGCGCGAACGTATGGTATTTTGGCGACGTGGGATTGCGAGCCGCGTTTTCCGGTAGGGATTCGGGGGCGGACAGGGCGCGGGCGGAGGAAAACCTCGCGTACCTAAAACTCGTCTACGATGGCTGGACCGTGCGTCATGGCAGGGTCGGTTACGGCAAGCACTTAAGGGACGACGTCACGTTCGCGTGCGACCGGGACGGAAGGCGCGCATACGTGCAGGTAATAGGGGGAAATGCCACCGCGGCCGAGCATATGAGGAAAACGGAAGCGCTGCTCGCGATCAGGGACGCTTGGCCGAAATACCTCGTGGGAGACGAAGCCCCGGACGCCATGGACGGCGTGACAAGGCTATCCCCGAGGGAATTCCTCACTTTGGGCCTGTAATCAGAATTTCAAAATATCGTTGATCTGAACGCCTACCTCGACGCGATAAAAAAGAGGATCGGTGAACAAGAACGAGAGGGAGTAATACGAAGGGCCAAACATGATCTTGCAGCCCGCCTCGGGACAGCTTCCTTGATACGCCGACTTCTGGATAAAGTCAAAGAAATACCCGCCAAAGGGCTCGATCGCGAAATTTCCGAACGTTAAGCGCACGGAACCATGAACGGGGGTTTCAAGCCCCATCAATCCAATGAAACCGATGACCCAAACCTCGACATTCAAGCCGGCGTCTACGCCCAGGCTCACGTTTTCAGTCAACGCATACCGCAGGCCAACATGGGTATTTTCCCGAAAATAATGAGGGCCAAAGCTATACGTGGTGCCCTTCGCATCATCGGAGACTATCGAGGGGATTATCGCCGTAATTCCCGCGCCGGCGTCAAACCGGAAGGCCTTGAAGCCCGTTTCCTGGGCAAACGCCCCATAACCGATCGAGACTAAAACGATCAAACAGACAGCGATTCTTTTTTTCATTTTATGAGTATACCCCGGCATTCGCGGCCGGACAATGAAAATGCTTTCGTTTATAAAAAAACTATTCGCCTTTTCTATACGCGAGGCCCTGGAAAAGCGCGATTACCCGGCCGTCGCCGTCGGCGACGACGACCTGATAGGTACCGAGTTTTCTGGAAAGCGAGACCTCGGTCGCGGTGGCGCGGAGGATTGAGCCTGAGCGGGCCGGGGCGCAGAAAGTGATTGAAGAGTTCGCGGACACGGAGGGCCCGCGCAGATTGGAGGCAAGCGCGAAGGTAACGTCCGCGAGCGAAAAGGAGACGCCGCCGTGCGCCGTGGCGTTTCCGTTAAGGTGACGCTCATCCACTTCCATGGTCACCACGGCGAGGCCTGGCTCGACGCGCTCGACTTTCATGCTAAAGTGATCGGCGACCCTGTCCTCGCCCAAGATCTCGCGAATTCGCCCATCAAGCATTCTCTATCCCCTATTCAAGGACGGCGCCGCCGCGCTCCATCGCCGTCAAGCCCGTGCGCACGAGCTCCTTGATGCCGAACGGCTCGAGGAGCTTGATGAAGCTGACGATCTTGTCCTCGCTGCCGGTCGCCTCTATGACGAGGGAATCGACCGCGACGTCGACGACGCGGGCGCGGAAGATGTTCGCGGTCTCGATGACGCCGACGCGAGCAGTGCCCTCGGCGCACACCTTGATGAGCGCGAGCTCGCGCACGACGGTCATCGAGGGATCGCAATGCTTTATCGAGACGACCTCGACGAGCTTGGCGAGCTGCTTTTCGATCTGTTCAAGTATGTATTCATCGCCCCGGACGACGATCGTCATCCGCGAGAGCTCTGGGTTGTCCGTAACGCCGACCGTAAGGCTGTCGATGTTGTATCCCCTCCGGCTAAAAAGCCCGGAAACGCGGCTCAGGACGCCCGAATGGTTCTCGACGAGAACGGTGATTACGTACCTTTTCATGATAGCTCCTTGGAATTGTAGAGCCCGAGGACGCGCACGCCCTGGACGACTCCCTGATCATTGCTCATCTTTTCCATTTCCGCAAGCGTCGACTTGATCCGCTCCGCGGCGACGACGCTGGAACCGACGCCCTCCGGGAGGGCGACGTTCGCGTAGAAACGATAGCGCCAGGGCTCGCCCTGAATCGGGCGGGATTCCAACTTGGTCAGGTTGAGGCCGTTCCGCATGAGTATGCCAAGCGCGTTATAGAGCGCGCCGGGCTCGTTCGCCGTGGAGAATATGACGCTCGCGTGGTTGGGGGCCTCGCAGACGACGGTACCGGACCGGGCGATGACGACGAAGCGGGTATAGTTGCGGGGATTCGTCTCAATCCCCGAGCGAAGCGCCTCGAGCCCATAGATGGACGCGTTGATCTCGCTCGCGATGGCTGCTTTCTTTTTATCCCCGCTTACGGCCACGAGCTCGGCGGCCCCGGAGGTCGATTCGGTCTCGATATGCTTCCAGGAGGGATACTTCGAGAGGAACTCGTCGCACTGGGCTAGCCCCTGGGGATGCGAGTAGACGCTCTCGATCGACTCAAGGCTCGCGCCCTTCACGGCGAGGAGCGAATGCTCGATGCGCAGTGTGACCGATCCCACGATCTCGATGTCCTCGCAACGGGTAAGGTTGTCGTAGTTTTCGTAGACGGAG
>Ga0209373_10004803_pt1 | contig 11471 bp, 12 predicted proteins | sample Higcelweek5metaG_FD_187173 | JGI IMG/M metagenome (GOLD analysis project Ga0209373, IMG submission 187173) | Freshwater pond sediment microbial communities from the University of Edinburgh, under environmental carbon perturbations - High... | ecosystem: Environmental > Aquatic > Freshwater >... | reverse complement strand
ATAGCCGTGCAGTGCCAGGAATGCGCATAAATTTATGCTGGTCGTGGTTTTTCCAACACCACCTTTTTGATTGAATATGGAAATGATTTTCAATATTTGCACCACCTTCATGTGAGTTATGCTTCTGCAGTTATATTTATTATATATTTTATTCTTCTGCATTAAAAGGCATTTTAAATAAAAAAGAAATGTTTCACGTGAAACATTTCTTATTTTGGTATTGTTATGGTAATTTGAATCTCATCCTCCGACTCTCTGGAAGAATATTCCGCGTTCGGCGCAAATTTGTCGAATACCTGTTTTACTGTATTTATATATACTCTTGTCGAGAATATACCTCTCAGCTTTTTTTCAGCTATCCCTTTCTCCCTCATTATATTCTTTAGTTGCTTTTCAATCAGATCCTCTGTTGCTTTTACATTAAGCCCTCTCCTGACAACAGTCTCCAAAACCTTCATCTGGCCTTCTTCGGAATCCAATTTAAGAAGCGCTCTCGCATGCCTCTCTGTAAGGTTGTTCTCCAAAATATAATTCCTTACTTTCACATTCAGCTTCAGCACCCTTATCTTATTCGCAATAGTGCTCTGTTTCTTTCCTATTATCTCTGCCAATTTTTCCTGCGTATAGTTATGTTCCCTGATCAGGTTGTAATAAGCTTCCGCTTCCTCAATAAAGTTAAGATCTTCCCTCTGCAAATTTTCGAGAAGCGATATAGCCGCCGAATCCCTGTCTGTTATATCAATTATTATAGCAGGTACCTCATTAAGTCCTAATTTCTTTGCAGCTCTCAGTCTTCTTTCCCCTGCCACAAGCTCATATCTGTCTTCCGCTATTTTTCTTACAGTTACTGGTTGTATTATGCCATATACACTTATGGATTGAGCCAATTCATCTATTGATTCCTCATCAAAGTGTTTTCTCGGCTGGTAAATATTGGGTGTGATTAAATCTACTTCTATATAATTGATGTTATCCTGCATAAATCGTCACATTCTCCTTATAGTATTTCCATATTTTTCCTTTACTTGATCGGTTTTTTTGCCGCTGCTCCAGGCTTTCTTGGATACTGCTTTGGTGTGTCTTTTACTTTCCTTACAATTACGAGATTGTGCTTCATATCACTTTCCTCAATTTTTACTTCTATAATTTCCTCAAGCTTTCCTCCCAGAACGGAGATTGCATTTTTTGCCTCTTCGATCTCAGACTCCACCGAAGGACCCTTCATAGCAATAAAATATCCGTCTACCCTTACAAATGGCAGGCACAGTTCGCTTAAAAGAGTCATATTTGCAACAGCCCTCGAAACGGCAACATCGAAAAAATCCCTGTATTCATTTCTTGCGATGTCTTCCGCCCTTCCGTGGACAGCCTTTATGTCCTCCAGTCCCAGTTTCCCTACAACCTCATTTAGAAAATTCACCCTTTTCAATAGGGAGTCCAAGAGCACAACATTCAAATCAGGCCTTACAATTTTCATCGGTATACCAGGCAATCCTGCTCCTGTACCTACATCGATTATATTTTTTGCATTATGCAGTCCCTCGAAATTGAAAACTTTTATAGAATCAACAAAATGTTTCTTAAAAATCCCCTCGTCATCCACAATTGCGGTGAGATTTATTTTCTCATTCCATTCCTGCAACAAATTCTTATATTCGACAAACTGCTTATATTTACCTTCATCAAATTCAATATTTACACTTTCGCAGGATGTTTTTAAAAGTTTGAAATAGTCCATTTTAACTCTCCTTACCGCCTTTATTCAAGGTCTCCATAAATATCAGCAGCACTGTAATATCCGCCGGAGATACACCGGATATCCTTGAAGCCTGCCCAATATTCATAGGCTTGATTTTGTTCAGCTTCTGTATCGCTTCCAGCCTCAGTCCCTTTATTTTAGAATAATCAAATTCCTCAGGCATTTTTCTGTCCTCAAATTTTTTGAATTGCCTTACCTGCTCCAGCTGCTTTTCAATGTATCCTTCGTATTTAGATATTGTATTTACCTCTTCCATCACATCCAGGCTCAGCAGATCCCTTTCCGGGTCTAAAGCCGCTACCATGAAATAGTCAAGCTCCGGTCTTTTTATGAGCTCATACAGGCTGATAGGCTTCTTTAATTCAGCAGAATTCAAACCGCAGAGAAAATCATTTATTTCTTTTTTCCCCGTTATCTGTATTCCCTTTATCCTATTTACCTCATCTTCAATTGCCTTTTTCCTGGAAACGAATTTCCCGTATCTATCGTCTGTTACAAGACCAATACTTCTTCCTGTCTCCGTCAGTCTCAAATCAGCATTGTCCTGCCTCAGCAGCAGTCTGTATTCGGCCCTTGAAGTCATCATCCTGTATGGTTCGTTTGTTCCTTTCGTTACAAGATCATCTATAAGCACTCCTATATATGCATCTGACCTGTCCAGTACCAGTGCTTCCTTTCCCATATGCTTCAGTGCTGCATTTATTCCGGCTACAATCCCCTGCGCTCCCGCTTCCTCGTATCCTGAGCTTCCGTTTACCTGCCCTGCTCCAAAAAGTCCGTCGATGTTTTTGAATTCAAGTGAAAGCTTCAAATCTTCGGGATTAAAACAGTCATACTCTATAGCATATGCAGTTCTTAGAATTTCAACGTTTTCCATGCCGACCATGGAACGATACATCTTTATCTGTATCTCCTCAGGCATTGAGCTCGAGGCTCCCCCCACATACATTTCTTCAGTAAATTCGCCTTCCGGCTCAATGAATATCTGATGAACCTCCTTATCAGGGAATCTCATGACCTTATCCTCAAGGGAAGGACAATACCTTGGGCCAATGGATTTAATCGATCCATTATAAAGAGGCGACCTTCCAATATTCTCCTTTACCACCTTAAGCGTTTCAGCTGTTGTGTACGTCAGGTAACAAGAAACCTGCTCCCTGCACAATTCCGGACTCATAAAGGAAAATGGCACTATCCTTTCATCACCCTTTTGCTCATACATCCTGGAAAAATCTATGCTCCTTCTGCTTACCCTTGCAGGGGTTCCCGTCTTAAACCTTCTTAATTCAACCCCATTCGAAGCAAGGCTGTTTGAAAGGAATTGCGCCGGAAAAAGCCCGCTTGGTCCACCGCTGTAATTTACCTCACCGATTACAATCTTGCTCTTAAGATATGTTCCGGTAGTCACTATCACTATCCCTGCTTTATAAAATGCGCCGTTCCTTGTCAGTACGCCCTTTACCTTTCCCTCTTCAATCCTTATGTCTATAGCTTCCAATTGCCTGAGATCAAGGTTTTCCTGTGTTTCCAGAACCAGCTTCATCCTCTCTGAGTACCTCTTTTTGTCAGCCTGTGCCCTCAACGAATGAACAGCCGGTCCCTTTGAAGTGTTGAGCATTCTCGACTGGATGAATGTATGGTCGATATTCACCCCCATTTCACCCCCCAGGGCATCAATTTCCCTCACCAGATGCCCTTTTGCCGTTCCTCCTATATTTGGATTGCACGGCATCATTGCTATGCTGTCAAGGTTCATTGTAAGCATCAGTACCCTGCATCCCATCCTGGCTGCTGCCAGTCCGGCTTCACAGCCTGCATGCCCTGCTCCTATTACAATTATGTCATACTCCCCTGCGAAATATTCCATATCACTACCTACTTTCCTAAACAGAATTCCGAAAATATCTTGTCTATTATATCCTCATCCATGGTGTCTCCCGTTATCTGGCCAAGGCTGTACCATGCATCCCTGATATCTATTGAAGCAAGGTCTATTGCCTCAGTGCCCTTTAAAGCGCTCATAGCCTGCATGCAGCTTTCCTTTGCTGCCATCATCGCTTCTTTATGCCTCATGTTCGTAACCATTAAATCATTTGCTTTGATCTTTCCGTGAAAAAAAAGATTTTGAATCGCATCCTTCAGTTTTTCTATTCCGATACCTTTTGTTATGGATGTATTTATTATATATTCAGGATCCAGCCCCTCTATCTCTTTTACATCAATTTTCTCATCTATGTCAACTTTGTTAAGAAGCACGATGTATTTTTTACCCTTTATCTTCCCTATTATTTCCCTGTCTTCGTCTTCGATTGGCTTGCTTGTGTCTAGCAGGAGTATAACCAGGTCTGCTTCCTCAATTTTTTCATAGGATTTTCTGACTCCGATTTTTTCCACCACGTCCTCGGTTTCCCTTATCCCCGCAGTATCTACAATCTTCACAGGTATCCCCTTTATGTTGATGTATTCCTCAATCACGTCCCTTGTTGTTCCAGGAACATCTGTTACGATTGCCCTGTTTTCCATGAGCAGTGAATTCAACAAGGATGATTTTCCTACATTCGGTTTTCCTGCAATAACAGTGCTTATGCCGTCCCTCAATATTTTTCCTTCTTCTGCGGTCTCTATGGCAAAGCTTAACCTTTCAACGATTTCCTCAAGTTGCTTTGATACCTGCATGGCCGTTATCTCTTCAAGATCTTCCTCAGGATAATCTACAGTTGCTTCAATATGCGCAATCAGCCCCAACAGCTTTTCCCTCATTTCTCTTACTGCAGCCGAAATATTCCCTCCAGCCTGGAGCACTGCCGATTTCATTGACATCTCGGTCTTCGCCCTTATAATATCAATCACAGCCTCTGCCTGGCTCAAATCTATCCTTCCATTCAGGAAAGCCCTTTTTGTGAATTCCCCAGGTTCAGCCAGCCTTGCACCAGCTTTGATAACATTCTCCAGCACTTTGTTTGTAGCAACGACTCCTCCATGGCAGTTTATCTCCACCGTGTCCTCTGCCGTGAAGCTTCTTGGGCCTTTCATATAGCTTATCAACACTTCATCTACAATGTCATTGCCGCCAAACTCCATAATATGGCCGTATCTCATTGTATATGGTTCAATGGAGCTCAATTCTTTATTGTTCTTCCCCTTGAAAATCCTGCCGGCAATATTAAGTGCATTTTCGCCAGATACCCTTACAATTGAAATCCCGCCTTCACCAATGGCCGTTGAAATTGCCGTAATAGTGTCGAATTCCTTCATAAGCTATTTCCCCTTTCTCTATAAATAACAAAAAGAAAGCCCTCAGGCTTTCTTCTTTAAATCCACAACCACTCTTCTGTAAGGCTCATCACCTTCACTGAAGGTTTCTACATACAAGTCGTTCTGAAGCGCTGAATGTATTATCCTTCTTTCATAAGGGTTCATCGGCTCAAGTTTTACCTGCCTTCCCGTGTTTTTTACCTTCTGGGCAATCCTCATGGCAAGTCTCTTCAGTGTTTCTTCCCTTTTCACTCTGTAATTTTCTGTATCAAGTATTATTCTTTTGTAAGCATTCTCATTTCCTTTGTTTACAACAAGACTTACAAGGTACTGAAGCGAATCTAAAGTTTCTCCCCTATATCCTATCAATATCCCCATATCCGGACCTGACAGGGAAATTCTTATTATATTGTCTTCCTCTTTTATCCCTATCTCAGCCATTACTCCCATTTTTTCAAGAACGCTTCCTAAGAATGTTTTTGCATCGCCAATATAATCCTTCTTGACTTTAACCCGTATTTTTGCGGGCCTGTTGCCAAGGCTGAAAAATCCTTTATGCCCTTCGTCCAAAATCTCGTACTCGATCTTGTCTTCTGTAAGCTTCAGCTCCTTCAAAGCATTTTTTAGAGCTTCATCTACAGACTTACCTTCCATCTCAATAACCTTCATATTTATTACACCCCCTGGGTATTATGCTTTCGCTTTTTTGTGAATTCCTATTCCCAGCTTTTTCATTACAACTGCCTGTACTATCTGTATCAGATTGTTGATTACCCAGTACAGAACCAGAGCTGACCTTAATTTCCAGCATATAAATACCATGAAGAATGACATGCCTATGTTCATCATCTGTGTCTGCTTTGCCTGTGCAGGATCTGCCGCATTAGAAGGCATAGAAAGAATGCCTGAGAAATATGTCGATACCCCTGCAAACAAAGCTAACAATATGTCGCTCTGTGTAAGGTCTGATATCCAAAGGAAATGAACACCGCCTATTCCCTGCAGATTGTAGAAAACAAAATAAAGTCCAAGAAATATAGGCCACTGTATAAGCAGCGGCAAACATCCGCTGAAAGGGCTCGCTCCCTTTTCCTTGTACAGCTTCATCGTTAATTCCTGTGCCTTCTGCGGATCCTTCTTATATCTCTCCTGAATTTTCTTAACCTCAGGTTGTATCTCGTTCATTGCAAATGTTGATTTTTGTTGCTTTATGGTAAGCGGCAATATTATAATCCTTATTATCAAAGTAACAAGTATTATTGCAAGTCCATACGACCAGTTAGGATTTGGAATCAGGACTGCCAGCATATTATGAATCAATTGAAAAAAACCGACAAACACTTCATTTATATAACGCAAAATTTTTCCCTCCTATTATTATTTAAGTGGATCGTACCCACCTTTGCTGAAAGGATTGCATCTTAAAATCCTATAAAAAGCCATAGTTCCGCCCTTAAGCAACCCATATTTTTCAATAGCCTCAATCGCATACATGGAACATGTTGGTGTGTACTTGCATGCAGGTGGGCTTAGAGGGGAAATATATTTCCTATACATTTTAATCAAGAGTAACACAAATTCCTTCATTAAATATATAAACCTGCCTTATTAAAAAGATTAATCAACGACTTCTCAATTTCTTTATAACTTTTTCCTTTAGCAGAATTTCTTGCGATAAAAATCAAATCATAACCTTTATTTATTCCTTCAGTATTATGTCTGTAACATTCCTTGATAAGCCTTTTTATCCTGTTCCTCGTAACACTGTTACCTACCTTTTTACTTACAGATACTCCTAATCTGTTGAAATCCGATTTGTTCCTATTTACATATAACACCAGCAAATAATTAGAAAAAGACTTTCCTTTTCTGTAAACAGCCCTAAATTCAGAGTTTTTCCTTATATTATATTTTTTCATTTCAACTTAAACCCCTTTTTTTCTGCAATGCAGAAAAAAGGCCACAAATGCGGCCCTTATGCTGTTAATCTCTTTCTTCCCTTTTGCCTTCTTCTCCTGAGAACGTTTCTTCCTGCTGCTGAGTTCATTCTTTTTCTGAACCCATGCTCCCTCTTCCTCTGCTTCTTTTTTGGCTGATAAGTCATGAACATTCTATTGCACCCCCTTTTTGAGTGGTTATATTACTTTAACTATTCCTTTTAAAGTTTCACTATTAAATTATATATTCACTCTACTGCCTTGTCAAGAATTACCCTTGAAATAACCTGTGCAAGATAATTTTATTTTTTTGTGGATAACTTATTGAATAGGTACCCCCGTTTTGTTATTATTAATATATGGTTGTGTATAACTTACAATTACACATACTTATCCACATTTGTTGATAAGTATGTGCATAACTTGGTGAAATATGTATAATTTTTCATTTACATATTTTATTTTTGACTAAAAATCAAGGTTTTCGCATTCTCGCTTATGTTACTAACCTGATTTTTATCCATGTTGATAACTTTATTTTTGAAAATTTAACAACATTTTTGCTAACATGTTATTAATTCTATCGACATACTGATCAATCTGTTGATTAATATGTTGATAATATTTTTTTATCAGACAGGAGGATTTTATATGAGTGCCCACCTTGAAGAGATTTGGGAAAAAACCATAAATTTGCTGAAAGGCGAGATTACCGAAGTGAGCTTCAATACATGGATCAAGAGCATCACACCAATTTCAATGGACGATACATCTTTAAAATTAAGTGTTCCAAACGATTTTACCAAAGGAATTTTAAACAGCCGATATAAAGGCTTGATTGAAAATTCACTAAAAATGATAACTTCAAAAAAGTATAATATAAATTTCGTTATAGCTTCAGAAGATATTATTGAAGAAACCCCAAAGCAGCACGGATCTGCACTGAGAAGATCAGGAGCAGCCACCGCCGCTTCAAATGAAGAAATGCCAACTACAACACTCAATCCAAAGTATACTTTTGACTCCTTTGTTATTGGTAACAGCAACAGGTTTGCCCATGCCGCATCCCTTGCCGTAGCTGAATCCCCGGCAAAGGCATACAATCCCCTTTTCATTTATGGAGGAGTCGGCCTTGGGAAAACTCACCTTATGCATGCAATAGGGCATTTCATATTGCAGCATAATCCAAAATCAAAGGTAGTTTATGTTTCATCAGAAAAATTTACAAATGATCTTATAAATTCAATTAAGGATGACCGTAACGTAGAATTCAGAAACAAATACAGAAATATAGATGTTCTCCTCATTGACGATATACAGTTCATTGCTGGAAAAGAAAGTACGCAGGAGGAATTCTTCCATACCTTCAACGACCTGCATGAGGCTGACAAGCAGATAATTCTATCAAGCGACAGGCCTCCAAAAGAAATACCTACACTGGAAGACAGGCTCAGGTCCAGGTTTGAATGGGGCCTGATCGCTGATATACAGCCGCCGGATTTTGAAACAAGGATGGCCATACTTAAGAAGAAGGCAGACGTTGACAACCTTAACATTCCGAATGAGGTATTGGTTTACATAGCTTCTAATATCAAATCAAACATAAGGGAGCTTGAAGGGGCTTTAATAAGAATTGTAGCTTTTTCCTCCCTCACAAATAAAGAAATAAGCGTAGACCTGGCTACTGAAGCATTGAAGGATATTATTTCAGGAAAGCAGAGCAGGCAGGTAACCGTAGAGCTTATCCAGGAAGTTGTATCAAATTATTATAGCTTGAGGATAGAGGATTTCAAATCTTCAAGAAGGACAAGGAATGTGGCTTTTCCAAGGCAGATAGCAATGTATCTGGCCAGAAAAATTACAGATATGTCTCTTCCAAAAATCGGCGAGGAATTTGGAGGAAGGGATCATACCACAGTAATCCATGCATACGAAAAAATATCCGCGCAACTAAAGACAGATGAGCAGCTCCAGAATGCCATAAAGGACATAAACAAAAGGCTTAACCAAAACAGTTAACATCTGTTGATCAATAATTAAATTTTCCTGTGGATATTATAAAACTTCATCCTTTTTAAAGAACAATGTGGATAAGATGAGTTGGTTTGTTTTTGCTTATCCACACTTATTTTTAAGGTCAAATTAAGTCATATCAACGCCTTCAGGGGTTATTAACATTTACACAGCCCCTACTACTACTATTACTATATTTATATTATCTTATCTATATATAAAGGGAGGTTTTTTATTTGAATTTTAGATGTGAAAAAAATACACTTCAGGATGCCGTTTTCACTGTTCAAAAAGCAGTAACAGGAAAATCCACTATGCCTATTCTTGGAGGAATTCTAATAAAAGCTTATGATAATGAGATTGTGTTCACAGGATCTGACCTGGACCTGAGCATTGAAAAAAAAGTTGAAGCAGAAGTATCGGAGCCTGGAACTGTGGTAATCGATGCAAAACTTTTAGGCGAAATCATAAGAAAACTACCAAATGACATAATAGAAATAGAAACTGCTGAAAACAATTGTGTACAAATCAGCTGCCAAAAATCCAATTTCAAGCTTATACATATGAATCCGGATGAATTTCCTGAGCTCCCTCAGATAAATGAAAACATGATTTTTTCTGTTTCACAGAAAAAATTTAAAAATATGATCAAAGGGACAATATTTGCAACGGCAGCAGACGACACAAGACCTATATTGACAGGTGTCCTTTTTGAGATAAAAGAAAAAAAATTCAATTTAGTAGCCCTTGATGGCTACAGGCTGGCACTCAGAAGCGAAAATAGTGGTTCAGATAATTTGATAAGCGCAGTGATTCCAGGCAAAACCCTTACAGAAGTATCGAAAATTCTGGATGATTCTGAGGAGAATGTAAATATTACATTCACTACAAATAATATTTTATTTAATCTGAACAAGACAAAAATTACTTCAAGGCTTCTGGATGGTGAATTTATAAAATATTCCTCAATAATTCCAAGTGAATATAACTTAAAAGTCACTTCAAAAAGGCTTGAGTTCCTGGAATGCATCGAAAGGGCAGCCTTAATGGGGAAAGAAGGAAATACAAACCTTGTGAAGCTTGACATAGAAGAAAATAATATGGTAATAACATCCAATTCTCAATTGGGAAATGTAAGGGAAGAATTAAACATAATGCTGCAAGGAAACCCTCTTCAAATTGCATTTAATTCAAAGTATCTTATAGATGTTCTTAGAATCATGGAAGAGGATGAGGTGGTACTGGAGCTTACAAGCAGTGTAAGCCCTTGTCTTATAAAAAATAAAGAGATTGATAACTGCACTTATCTCGTACTGCCTGTAAGACTATTAAACAGTTGATAGGAGACCAGAAAAAATGGAAGATGTTAAGATAAATACCGAGATTATAAAATTGGATTCTTTTCTGAAATGGTGCGGAGCCGTTTCCCTTGGATCAGAAGCAAAAATTTACATACAAAACGGCGAAGTTAAGGTAAACGGAGAAGTTGAAACAAGAAGGGGCAAAAAGCTCACTTATGGAGATACTGTGGAATTTGAAGAAAAAATCTATAGAATTATATCATAATGCAATAATTTTTTGTTATGGTATAATTAAACTTGGGTGTTTTTATGTTTATTAAATATTTGAAGTTAAAAAACTACAGAAATTATGAAAATCTATACATAGAGCTGAATCCCAATGCTAATGTTTTTATTGGCGACAATGCCCAGGGAAAGACAAATATCCTGGAAAGCATATATCTTTGCAGCATAGGTAAATCCCACAGGACAAGCAAGGATAAGGAAATGATACGGTGGGGTGAGAATGGAAGCTTGGTAAGCATCTATGTCAAGAAAGAGAGACTGGATAAAAAAATAGAAATAAGCATATCTAAAGAAGGAAAAAAAGGAATTAATGTAAATTCTATCAAGATCAACAGAATATCAGATATGATAGGAATATTGAACGTGGTCATGTTTTCTCCTGAAGATTTAAAGATTGTTAAAGAATCCCCTTCGTACAGAAGAAGATTCCTTGATATTGAGCTTTGTAAGCTGAATAAGAAATATTATTATAACCTGGTTCAGTATAACAAGGTTTTAGAGGAAAGAAATGCCGCCTTGAAAAAGTGGAAATACATAAACAATGAAATTCTCGATATATATGATGAGCAGCTCTCAGGATACGGAAGCTACATAGTGTCTGAAAGGATCGGATACATAGAAAAACTGATGCAAAAAGGGGCAGGGATTCACAGAGAAATAACCTCAGGCATTGAAGAAATCCGGTTTGAATATATGTCCTGTGTTAAAGACAGTAAAAAAGGCATGGATGAAATAAGAAGCAAGCTAAGGATAAGTAGGGATAAGGATTTTGAAAGAAAGACAACATCTGCCGGGCCCCACAGGGATGATTTCAGCATAAGCATAAATGGTGTGGATACCAGAATATACGGATCCCAGGGGCAGCAGAGAACTTCTGTCCTCACAATAAAATTTGCAACCATTGAAATTATTAAAGAAATC
>Ga0209373_10004802_pt1 | contig 11471 bp, 10 predicted proteins | sample Higcelweek5metaG_FD_187173 | JGI IMG/M metagenome (GOLD analysis project Ga0209373, IMG submission 187173) | Freshwater pond sediment microbial communities from the University of Edinburgh, under environmental carbon perturbations - High... | ecosystem: Environmental > Aquatic > Freshwater >... | reverse complement strand
AAGAATTCCTGCTATGCGAGCGATATCATTAAAGAACTCAAGGAGGCAAAGGTGATAGTTGTTGAAGGAACCCTTTACCCTCTTCTTACTAGGCAAAAGAATGGCGGCCTTCTGAGTTACCGCTGGGAAGAATCGCAACAGGGGCCTCCGAGAAAATACTATGAACTCACCTCGGAGGGAAGGGAATATCTTGCTGACCTTGATACATCATGGGAGGAGCTTGTTGAATCCGTAAACCTCATCAGGACAAAATAACCCTATATTAACTTTTTAATTGAGAAAAAAATGGATAAAACAATCAAAATAAATCTCGGCGGTACACTTTTCCAGATCGATGAGGAAGCTTATAAAATTCTGCGCCGCTATCTCCAGGATATTGATGACAGATTAAAAAACACACCCGGAGGATCAGAAACCATTGAGGATATAGAATCGAGGATCGCTGAAATATTTCAGTCGCAGGGTGGGACTGCAGCAGTGATTTCAAGTGAGAATGTCGAATCGATGATTTCAATTATCGGTAAACCGGAGGACTTTGATGCAGGCAGTGAAACAACAGAGACCAGAAAATCATATACACATTCAGCAAGCCAGAAAAAATTGTACCGGAATCCCGATGATATGATAATAAGCGGAGTCTGTGGAGGACTGGGAGCATTTCTCAATATGGAGGCTGTATGGGTCAGATTATTGTTCATTATTTTTACATGCTTTTTCGGTATAGGATTTTTCGTTTATGTTGCCCTCTGGATTGCACTCCCCTCAGCTCAATCAGATTCCCAGAAAAGAGAAATGTATGGCAGGGATGACTTCCGCTCACCAAGGCAGAAACCGACCTCCGGGTATTCATTTGCGTCAGGTGATGCTACACAAACTGCCCCGGGACAGGCAGGATCGGGAGTCGGAAATGCCTTTAACGAGGTGTTCAGGGCTATAGGTAAAGTCATTTTCATAATCCTGCGCATCTTCCTTATCCTTATAGGAATTTCCTTTGTCCTTTGCGGATTCATTGCCCTGGTATCATTCGTTATGGTTTTCTTCTTCCATTACCCGGGATATTTTTCAACACATTCATTCGGAGTAAATCTCTTCTATTTACCTGATTTTCTGAACTACATCGTTAATCCTGCAATTGCCCCCTGGATCCTTGTACTCACATTCATTGTTATCCTTATGCCTCTCCTGGCACTTATTTACTGGGGTGTAAAAATGATTTTCTGGTTTAAGGCAAAAGATGGGATTTTCAGCCTTGCCGGACTGGTAATATGGGTGGTGTGTGTTGCTGCACTTTCGCTCCTGCTGTTTAATGAAGGCATCACTTATGCCGAAACAGCCAAAACAGAATCGGAGGAGGTTATTGAAAAGGCTCCGGCAAATCTCTATATTTTGGCCGATCATAAAGTGGCCGACCTGCATTATGATAAGGAGATCTCCTTTGACGAGGAGGATTATAACGTCTATTTCATTGATGATAACAAAGGATTATTCATTGGTTCCGGCCTCTATTTAAACAATTCCGATGATAAATCGGTTAGGCTAAATGTCAGAAAACGTTCAACCGGCCGGAGTAGAATTGACGCTTCAAGTAAAGCAGAAAGTTTATTATACAACTACAAAATCTCTGGTGATACCATTTTCATTGATGAGTATTTCTCTATCCCGGCAAATACCAAATGGTCATTTGATGATGTAAGAGTGAACGTGTATATTCCGGAGGGGACTGAAGTCCATTTCGATAAAACTACCGAGAATATGTTCCGCAGACAGCATTATTATAACGATGAGTGGAACTGGAGATGGGATGGAGAGTCCAAAGAAATGGTCCGATCCAACAGAGGAAATAATCAATGGATTATGACAGAAGATGGCCTTAAAAGATCGTCTGACAGAGATGAATAAATGTTGCTTGTTACTGGTTGCTGGTTGCTGGTTGCTTTATTACAGATTAATGGTTAACATGTTTCCCGCTTATACCAGTCCGATAATATAATATGATAACAAAAACAACCAGTAACGAGCACCTAGCACCCAGCAACCTTTGTTAAAGCTTCTTGTTTTTCATTCCTGATATCTTCATGACAATCCGGTATCCATCAGTGGGTGCCGGATTTTTTATATTCTTAAATTTATTCTTCCCGGGATTACTCTCAATTAAAAATATAGTTATAATTTTATTCTATTAATAATTTCTGCAAGAACAAACCTGTCAAATCAATGAAAAAACTTTATTGTTGTCTTTTGATTGTTATTTCATACCCCTGTTTTTCGCAGGAACCGATTGTTAGTTCAGATACAATACGGAAGGATGCTCTTAATGTTTATATGTCAGCTGGCAGTTTTATAAAAAAGGAGATCACATTCATCAATTATGTAAGAGATCTTAAATCTGCAGATCTGGCTATCATTCAGACTTATCAGACCACCGGATCAGGCGGAATCGCATATACATATTTCCTTGTGGGACAGAATAAATATAAAGGGATGAATGATACTATTGTAGTAAATGAATTCCCGGACGATACTGAAGACCTTTTCAGAATAAAACAGGTAAAAGCTCTAAAGATGGGATTAATGAGATATGTTCTAAAAACACCCTTATCAGGATTTTTTGATATCAATTTTACCCGGCCGGTTAAGGAGACAGTTTCTAATGATAAATGGAAGAGCTGGGTGTTCAGCACAAGTTACTATTTGTTCCTTAACGGTGAGAAGAGTTATAAAGCCACAGATATGGATGGATCTTTTTCTGCTGATCATATTACTGAAATGAATAAATTTAGTTTTAGCTATTCATATAGCTGGAGCAATACAGATTATGACATAGACGGATACAAAATCAACAGTTTTTCAAGAAGTCAGTATGCAAATATTCTCTATGTCAAAGGACTGAATGACCATTGGTCAACCGGAGCGGCATTCAGCGCTACATCATCCGTTTACAGCAATTATGACCTGAGCTTAACAATCACTCCTGCAGTTGAATATGATATTTTCCCTTATTCAAGGTCAACCCGGCGCCAGTTGAGTTTTTTATACAAGATAGGTGTTGAAATCAATAATTATAACGATACCACCATTTATAACAAGACAAAAGAAAATCTTGGTATTCAATCTCTTACTGCAGCTTATAAGGTCGTTGAAAAATGGGGATCAATCAACCTCAGGGCTTACTGGAACAATTATCTTCATGATTGGAGTAAAAACAATCTTAGTTTATATGGAAGCATGAATTTCAGGATCGCAAAAGGTTTAACCTTTAATATTAGTGGAGGAGCTTCGCTTGTCCATGATCAGCTATCTCTTGTCAAGGGGGGGGCTACTTATGAGGAAGTATTACTCAGACGAAAAGAGATCGCAACACAGTATACATATTATACAAGTTTAGGACTGACTTATACTTTCGGATCAATTTATAACAATGCAGTAAATCCCAGGTTCAGCGGAGGAATGTATTGAAACGAGCCTATTTTCAGAAGAAATGCTAAAAACTGCAAAGGTTAATGTTTTGTTAAAAATTTAAAATATTAAAGTCAGATCCCAATAATCACTTAATTTCATAGTCATTTTTACTAACCATATTTCAAGCCATGAAAAGATATTTTCTTTTTGTTATTCTTATATTAACATTTTTCAGGGGTTATTCTCAGGAAACACCCTCAAAATCTGATACTTTACGCAAAGATGCGCTAAATGTATTTATGGAAAGCTCTGATTATGTCTTTGAACAACAAGCTGATTATATTCACAGGGAAATACCTTATGTTAATTATGTCAGGGATATCAGGGATGCAGGTGTATATATAATTCCCACCAGGCAAAGTACTGGCTCGGGAGGATATGAAAACACTTGCTTTTTAGTCGGTCAGCATGAGTATGCAGGTATGCGGGATACTTTAGTATTCCTTACCACGCCGGATGAAACCAATGAAGGTTACAGGCAGAAAATGGTCAAAACTTTAAAAATGGGTTTGATGCGATATGTGGCCAAAACTCCGCTTTCAAAATATATGAACATTTCTTTCAGTGAACCTTTATCTGAAACCGTATCGACTGATAAATGGGACAGCTGGGTTTTCAAAGGTTCATTTGATGGATTTCTTAATGGACGAAAAACATATAAATCAAGTTATCTTTCAGGAAATATTTCAGGAAGCAGAATTACCGAAGACTGGAAAATAAATTTAAATGCCCGGTATTACACAGACAATTCCAAATACATAATCGATGAAGATGTTATTAAGAGCCACTCCGATTCAAAATACCTGACTGCGCTTATAGTAAAAAGTTTGTCAAATCATTGGTCATTTGGAGGTTCAACATCTTTAGGATCATCAAGTTACAGTAATAAGAGGTTGTATTTTAATCTTATGCCGGGTATAGAATATGACCTTTTCCCATATTCCGAATCAACCAGGAGGCAATTAAGAATCCTGTATTCGGCAGGATTAAGCTTTGTCAATTATACTGATTCCACCATTTATAACAAGATAAAGGAAAACCTATGGCTTCATACCCTTTCAGCTTCATATGAGGTTGTGCAGAAATGGGGGTCGATAGACTTCACAATGTCATACAGTAATTATTTTCACGATTGGTCAAAAAACAATCTGTCATTCGACGGATATCTTAGTTTAAGGATTGCCAAAGGACTAAATGTTAACTTCGGGGGAGGTGCCTCTCTGATTCATGACCAGCTGAATCTTGTCAAGCAGGATCTTTCCTATGATGAGATTTTATTGCAAAGGAAGGAGATAGCCAGTCAGTATCAGTATTTTACCAGTTTTGGATTCTCCTACACTTTCGGTTCGATCTACAACAATGTTGTTAATCCACGTTTCGGAAACAGCGGCGGCGGTGGAATGATGATAATAATGAATTAGAGAAACCCTTTGTGTCCCTTCGTGGGTACTTTGTGTTCCTTCGTGGCTAAAATAAAATCTCTAAACCACAAAGGTCACCAAGGGTAGCACTAAGGGGATCACAAAGGTTAGACCATCTAAAACTTCTTTAATAAAATACTTGTCACCTTCTAGAAAACCAATTATCCAGTTCCTGTTCCCGGATATCATTTAAAAATTCATTGTACATTTCGTCAGTCATATTTTGTAAAGGGGATCTGAACTGACCAAAGTCGAAGCCGAGATATCTCATATATGCCTTGCCCGTTATTATCCCTCTGTATTTTCCGAACAGATCAATCATATTTATTGAAATTTGCTGCAACTGCCTTGCTTCTGCCAAATTTCCATTGTTAAACGCCTTGATAAGGTTGTGATAAAGAGGTGCGGCAAAATTATATGTGCTTCCCACAAATCCTTTACATCCAAGAGACAGCGCCGGGAGAAGGCATTCATCTTTTCCCCACAAAAGGTCAAAAGCGCCATCCCTGAAATTAAGGCACGAAAGAAAATCAGCAAAGTCCTCATGATTGTATTTGATCCCGGCAAAATTTGGAAGTCCTGATGTGATTTTTTCAAGAAATGATAACATTGGCATATAAACCCCAGTAAGTGAAGGGATATGATAAAAATAGACTGGCAGCTGTGGAACTGATTCACCGATCCTTGAAATAAAATCGGCCAGATGATCGGCATTAACAGGCTTAAAGTAATATGGCGCAACAATTGCAATGGCAGAGATCCCGATTTCGGCAGAGAAAACTGCATTTTCAATGCACTCTTTGTAAGAAGTCCCTCCTACAAGATTAATAATGCGGACTTTCCCTCCCGACACAAGGCATCTGGCCCAGTTCTCCGCCTGAAGCTGCTTTTCTTTTTGTGTTAATGAAACTCCCTCACCGGTAGTTCCATTAATAAATGCCCCGACGACCCCGTTCTTCTCAAGAAAGTCATAATAAGGCTTTATTAAATCATAAATAATGTTGCCGCCTTTGTCCATCGGGGTGAAAGGAGCAGCAACGAGCCCTTCAAATTTTTGAATTTTCATGATGATGCGATATAAACAGTCTTTACGTTAAAGATAATGATTGTTAATGTAACTTACCGGGCATTGGCCCGGAGCAGTAAATTTGCATAACTAATATTTTCGTTATAAATTTGGCCTGGTCAAGAATACGATATTGCATTGCACGCTTGAAATTTTAACATATTGAATTAATGATCCTTAGCGTCTTAGCGCCTTTGTGGCATTTCATTCTGCCACTAAGACACCAGGGCGCCAGGTTTCGCAAAGAAATCGCATTATACTGTTTATCATGCTATTATTATCAAAATAATTGTAACAAAGTATATACTTAATTTTCTTAAATTGTTAACCGCAAAAAGCGTTTAAATAACGCGGGATAAATGATTCTTATTCATTTCAAAAAATAGACATGAAAAAATTACTCTTTCTGCCGGTTTGCATCTTCTCCATGATCAATCAATTGATGCCTCAGAACGTGACAAGAAATTCAAGAATTGACCTGATGCTTGCTCAGGGTGATTATGAGAAAGTTATTGATACCTGCAAACTTATACTAACTTCTGACAGCTTAAACCCGGACATCTATTACAAAATGGCTATTGCTTATCAAAACACGCTTGATGAGGAACAGTCACTTAATTGTTATTACAAGGCTTCCAAACTCAAACCCGAAAGCAGGGTGTATAATTTCTCACTGGCAAACGCATATTATACCCAGGGTAAATTCACTCTGGCTGAACCTTTGCTTATTGACCTCAACACTCTGGATTCCACTAAATGGTTGTATGCTTACTACTTATCAAGTATCTACATGCAGTCGGAGAGATATGATGATGCACTAAACATCTATAACAGGTTTTTATCGAAAGATTCCACTAATTGTGTTTACCTCGATAAAACTGCTTTCGCATATTTGAAGAGTGGTTATTTTTACGATGCTATTGATTTGTATAACAAGTCTTTGTCAATTAACAATAAAAACCTCTCTGTCATCAAAAACCTCTCCTTCCTGTATGCTTCTACAATGAATTCTGACACAGCTATACAGATTCTTACAAGGGGAATAGAGATAGATTCGACCGATAAAGATCTGTACATAAGGCGGGCTCAGATCAATTATTCAAAAAACTACACTAAACGGGCAATGGATGATTACCTGGTTCTCCTGGCAACCGGCGATTCTTCAAAACTATATCTGAAAAGAACCGGCATCGGTTATAGTTACAATTTCCAGCCAAAAGAAGCAATCAGATATCTGCTGCTGGCATATAAGGCTGATTCTGCCGATTATGAGACATGCAGTTTCCTGGGGCAGTGTTATTATAAGATAAAGGATATGAAGAACAGTATCTATTACTATAATAGAGTTCAGGACATTCTAAGACCTATATACGCACAGGTGGGACTGACTCATTACCTGTGTGCTGATTCTCAAAGAGATAATGGCAGCTATAAAGATGCAATAGCCAGCTATCTCAAGGCATATGCAATTAATTCCGATCCGAACATCAACATGATAATTGCAAATATCTATGATGAAAAATTAAATAACAAAGAGAGAGCTATTACCTATTATCAGAGATTTCTTAATACTGTAAAAAATCCGAAAATGAAATACCCCTCAGGTTATATTGAGAAAATTGAGAAACGGTTGGAATATCTGAAAAAGAGTCCTGCAAAGTGAGTGACATGGTATTTGGAAATGCATGCAAGATTTAATATTAACTTAACCAAAAAATAATGAAAAAGGTATTTATATCAATTATAGGCTGTTTTGCAGTTGTTACATTCGCTGCGGCCCAAACAGATACGACAACAATAACCAGGGTAGGTGATAAAGCTCCTGTTTTCATCTGTAAGACTATTGATGGCAAAACAATAGATATAAGCAAGCTGCAAGGCAAGATCGTTATGATCAATTTCTTTGCAACATGGTGCGGGCCATGCAATCTTGAACTACCTGTATTGCAAAAAAATATATGGGACAAATACAAAAATAAGGATAATTTTCAGCTGATAATTCTGGGTCGCCAGCACAATGAATCAGAAGTAAGTAACTATGTAAAAAACAAAAAATTCACAATGCCATTCGCTCCCGACCCGGAGAGGAAGATATACGGACTATATGCAACCCAGTTTATTCCAAGAAATATAATTATCGGGAAAGATGGAAGGATCATTTTCCAAAGCATGGGATATACTCCTGAAGAATTCAAAAAGATTGAAGAGCTGCTTGCGGAAAAATTGAAATAATCCCCCGGCTAAAGCACATCATACCCCGGACCATTTTATTTATTTTATTTAACTTTGATTAAACAAACCTCTGTTACAACCTGAATTTTAAATCGATGAAATCGAGGAAGTATAACCAGTTTGGCAAATTTTCGGTAGCAGTTATGCTTCCAATACTCATCTTTTTGGTGATCATGCTGATAGTGATCGGATTTAAGGAAGCAATTCCGGCAATAATACTGATATTTGTTATACTGACTTTTCTGGTCTGCCTTTTGATCTTCTATAAACTGACAATTGAAATCGACAACTCACATGTTGCATTCAGACTCGGTACTGGTCTGGTAAAAAAGAAGTATGCCCTCAAAGATATTGAAAGCTGCAGACCGGTTAAAAATTCTGCATTATACGGGGTCGGTATCCGGATGATCCCGGAAGGCTGGCTCTACAATGTATCGGGATGGTTTGCAATTGAACTGACTTTCAAAAACAAAAAATCTAAAATCCGGATCGGGACAGATAAACCTGAAGAAGTAGCAGAAGCAATCAATAAATTATTGAATAAACCAGGTTTGGATTCTGCTTATGATGAAGCTTTTGAATCTTCAAGCCATTCGGGTTACTATATTCTTGCTTTAATTATCCTGGCAGGAGTAATCCTGCCAATAATTCTGATTATATCAGGCGGGAAGGAGACAAAATATGAATTCTCGGATTCATCTTTTACAATAAATGGCATGTATGGTCTGACAGTCGACTATTCAAAGATCGTCCGGATCGATACAATAAATTCTTTACCAAAGATCAAAGCAAGAACAAACGGATATGCACTGGGAAATACATTAAAAGGAAATTTCAAGCTCTTTGACCAGACTAAAGTCAAACTCTTTGTTGAGGAAGGTAAACCTCCATATATTCATATCAAAACTGACGAGACTGAGCTGTATCTGAATCTTAAAGATCCGGTAGCGACGTCTGATCTGTATAATAAAATCAAGACCAACCTGAATCATTAAGTATAGTAATCCCGGTGATCAGCTTTGGAATATTTTTTGCTGTTAATTATTTCACACTGACCATAAATAATAGCTCAAATCTATGAAAAATCGATTTTTTTATTCTCTTCTTTTTATTGCCATTGCTCTTACATCCTGTAAGAAAGAATTCCCTGATGACCCTCTTGCAATAGATAAACTGTCAGTAAGTGACTGCAAAACAAAGGGAGATAACTCAAAGGCTGCTGACCCGGAATATATTACTATTAAAACTGTGGATGATTATTACCTGAAATTCAGTCATATCAATTCAATTCTTAATTGTGAACCGGGAATAATAACTGTAGCAATAGAAATCAAATCAGATACAATCATAGTTAATGAAACAGAAGAAAGCTCACTTGCAAACTGTGTTTGCCCTTATGACATTGAGTTCAGACTGGGACCCCTGGAATACGGGATCTATCCTGTCAGATTTCAAAAAGGTGGCCTTACTTTTAAAGAATATTCACTGAATTACAATAAGTCAACAGATGTCAGAATTGACATTCAACCTTAAAAGAACCCTCCGATGAAAATTGCATGTGTCATACTTGGGACCAGGGGCGATGTCCAGCCAATGATTGCACTGGCTACGGGACTTATGAAAAAGGGTCACGAAGTTCTTATTGTTGCTCCGCCCGAAAATGAAGAACTGGTCAGACGATATGAGTGCCGGTTCGAACCATTGGGTTCATCGATTAAAAAGGCTGTAGAAGAAAATCCGGAAAAGCAGAAGGGAGGAGTTGCTGCTACTATCTCACTGAAGGATGGAAAGAGGATTATTGGTGACCAGATTAACATTCTTCCGTCGATAATCAAAGGTGTCGACCTTGTTCTCGGGGCAGGGATTGTTGTGGGAGTACAGACAGCTGCGGATATTGTAAAAGCACCATACCGCCTGGTTGCATTTTATCCTATATTGCTTGGAACTACAAAGGATGATCCTTTAAAAAACCGTATTATGTTCGGTTTTGGAAGATCGATGATGAATATCCTTGTCAGGGGATTCATCAACAAGAACAGGATGGCCCACGGATTGGAACCCATAAAAGATGTATGGGCTCACTGGCTTGGAAAAAATGTTATTGTTGCATCCGATAAGGAACTATGTGCTGCCCGTGAGGGAGTATCTTATGATTTTACTCAAACCGGTTTCATGCTTTTACCGTCAAAGAATGGTCTGCCTGATAATGTTGCAACTTTTATAAGGTCAGGGAAGCCTCCAATTTATATTGGGTTTGGAAGCAATCCAATCGCTGACAGGGAGAAATACAGTCAGATGTTTGAAAAGGTGAGGACAGCAACCGGTCAGAGGTTCATTGTATCGAAAGGATGGGCAAACCTGCCGGATACAGATTCGCCGGATATCATTTTTGTTGATGAGGTGCCATTCGAATTCCTGTTCCCGAAACTGTCCGCTGCAATCTTTCATGGCGGAACCGGTACTATGGCGGCAGTGACCAGGGCAGGTATCCCCCAGGCAGCATTCCCTTTCATGGGAGACCAGTTTATGAATCGCGATCAGATTGTGAAACTTGGATTAGGTCCCAAAACCTGCAATTTTAAGGAAATGACCGCAGAATCAATTTCCCTGGCGATCAGGGAATGTATTACAAATGATTCTTATAAGAAAAACGCGGCTGAGATGTCTGAACGGCTTAAAGACTCAAATGGAACTGATCAGACTGTCAAGGTGATTGAAAATATTCTATATCCCAACTTATGAAAACCCATTCTTATAACCTTTTCCCGAAACCTTTGGTCCTGATCGGATATGCCCTTATAATTCTGGCATTTGTTCTGTTTTTTTTAAATCTCTATTCCGGTAAAAGTGAAAGTATCCTGAATGATCTTGTATCTTCAATTGCAATCGTCTTTATCGGACTGGTATTGGTTTCATTCAGGTCAAAAATAATTATTGATGATAAATCAGAAATTGTAATTAAGGAATCAGACTTTTTAGGATTAACCCTTTCAAATGAAAAAATAAAGATCCCCCATGGTTGTGATAGAATATTTATCAAGCAAAAGAACAAAACAGGCACCGGATATTACAGGTCCGTTCTGCCTGTGAGCTATAAGTTTAAATCCTATGACATGTTTTTTCATTCAGATAAAGGTGTAGTAAGATTAATAAATACCGATTGCAGTAGAGCGATAAAAATCGCGGAATTTTTTAAATCAAATCTGAAACTTGACTATACTCTTGAGTTAACACAATGAACTTTAATCATGGCAAAGAACAGACAGGATCATGAATTTCCGGAATCAATTGCA
>Ga0209373_10004800_pt1 | contig 11478 bp, 11 predicted proteins | sample Higcelweek5metaG_FD_187173 | JGI IMG/M metagenome (GOLD analysis project Ga0209373, IMG submission 187173) | Freshwater pond sediment microbial communities from the University of Edinburgh, under environmental carbon perturbations - High... | ecosystem: Environmental > Aquatic > Freshwater >... | reverse complement strand
TAGTTGGAACTGTTATTTCACAGCCCAAAACAGCTTCATAATCAGTAATTGGGATTTCACAATGTAAGTCATCATTTTCAAGCTTAAAAAATTCATGTTCTTTCAATTTAACATTAAGAAATACATTGCCTTGATTATTTTCACCAGTGATTCTTATTTTTGTATCATTTTTTACACCTTTGGGAATATTTACTTCTATCGTACGTACATCATTACCATTAGGTATTTTAATTATTTTCTTTTCACCTTTGTAAGCATCTTCAAGAGAAATTTCTATTTTATATGTTTCATCTTTTGGTTTTTGTTTTTTGGCATTAATATTGTTTTTTGTGGATGAATTTGTATTTTTCTTTGTTTTTTGTCCACCAAAACCAAATAGATTTTCCAAATCTAAACCACCATTTCCAAAGAAAGTTTCAAAGAAGTCACTAAATCCTTCATTGCTACTTCCATAATATTGTTTGCCACCCATATTTGCAGAATCTCTGTAATAATTATCTCCATAACTTTGTTGGTATTTATCCCAATCAGAGCCAAGAGTATCATATTTTCTTCTTTTATCTTTATCACTTAAAACTTCGTAGGCTTCATTTATTTCTTTTAATTTTTCTTCTGAACCCTTTTGTTTATTTATGTCAGGGTGATGTTTTTTTGCAAGAGTATAGTATGCTTTTTTTAATTCTTTATCTGTTGCGTTTTTATTTACACCAAGTACTTGGTAGTAATCTTTATATTTCATTGCCATCTTATATTTACCAACTAACAAATTAATTGTCTTATCAAGTTAAATTTTAGCGTATTTTCAAAAAAATATATTGAAAATATTTTCTATGAAAAAATAAAAGAATAAAAATATTTTCTATGCTTATAGACAGATGTATCCTTTTCATGGTGATGAATATACGTATTTTTATACCTAAGTTTAATTATATAATTAAGGTAAAGAAATGTTAAAATTTTGATTATGCTTTTATTCAAATAATACTAACAAAGCCTTGTATAATCTTAATTTTAAACTGTTTTTATATACTAAATTTAATTTTAGGGGGGGTTTACAATAATTTTAAACTTTGCTACTATAATAAAGCTGAGGTTGATAAAAACAACATCGCGGAGTGGAGCAGTCTGGTAGCTCGTCGGGCTCATAACCCGAAGGTCATAGGTTCAAATCCTATCTCCGCAATCAAGGTGTAAGGCTTTATCGTCTAGCGGTTAGGACATCACCCTCTCAAGGTGGAAACCCGGGTTCGATTCCCGGTAGAGCTACTCTAAAGAGAAGATGTACAGTTTTTTAAAAAAGGCGCCATTGTCTAGCGGTTAGGACGCCACCCTTTCACGGTGGAAGCCCGGGTTCGAGTCCCGGTGGTGTCATTTATTTTAAGTACTTGAGGGTAAGACTTTGCAGTTAGCGAGAGTTATCGGTAATGTAGTTTCAACAATTAAACACCCTTCTTATAATGCCCAAAAATTAATGCTCGTACAACCCCTAAATCAAAACCTTGAAAACAAGGGTTCATCAATGATTGCAATTGACACAGTTCAAGCTGGTGAAGGTGATTTAGTTTTGGTTTTGAGTGAAGGGAATTCTTCCAGACAAGTTCTTCAATGCAAAGATGCTCCAATTCGTTCTACAATTGTTGGTATTGTTGATAGTGTAGACCAAGTCCCTTCTTTACAATAAGAAATTATCAAATTTTATATGTCTTTTAATAAAAGTTTTCAAACTATTGCCATTGTTTTAAAATCATTTGATCTTGGCGAATCAGATAAAATTTTTACTCTTTTGAGCAAAGATAGAGGATTGATAAAATCTGTTGCAAAAGGTATAAAAAAAACAACAAGCAAATTTAGTGGAATGTTGGATTTACTCAATGCAAATGAACTTGTTATCACAGAAGGTAAAAGCAATCTTAGCGTAATAATTCAATGTGAAAGCTATAAAACATTTCCAAAATTAAGATTAGATTATGACAAACTCATATATTCTCTATACTTGGGAGAATTAATTACACTTTTCCCTGATAATAATGCATCAGAAAGTATATTTTCTCTTTTTGTTACAACATTAGAATTAATTGAAAATTCTGATTTACCAATAATTTTTATTATTTGGTTTGAGATTCAATTTTTAAGACTTTTAGGTTATCAACCAAATTTTACAATGTGCGATATTTGTCAATGTGATTTGTCTGATAATAATGAAAATATTGGTTTTAGTTTTGAAGCTGGAAGTATTATTTGTCGCAAATGTTTAAATCTTGCAAGAAACTATAAGAGAGTTTCTCCCCAAACAATTTATATTTTAGAAAATTTAAATTCTTTGGGTAAAAATGAGATGGAAAAAATTTCTAACTTTAAAATAGATGTTTTGGAAACAGCACAAAATCTTCTAAAAGAATATTTTTCTCATCTTTCCGAAAAAAAAATTAAAACTCTAAGTGTAATTGAAAATAGTATTTAACTTTTAGAAAAATTTAGACAAAAAACTAAATTTTTTATTTGGGTAAAATTAATGTCAAAAAATACAGATTGGATTTCATGGAATCCTTCTACAGGTTGCACAAAAATAAGTACAGGCTGTAAAAATTGCTATGCCGAACGTATGGCAAGAAGATTACAAGCTATGGGACAGCCAAAATATTCTGATGGTTTCAAACTTACAATACATGAAGATATTTTGGATATGCCTTTAAAGCTAAAAAAATCTAAGCATATTTTTGTAAATTCTATGAGTGATTTATTTCATAAAGATATGCCATTAGAATTTATACAAAAAGTTTTTGATGTAATGAATAAAGCATATTGGCATAAATTTCAAATTTTGACAAAAAGAGATGACATCTTGCTTAAATATAGTCAAAGTCTAAATTGGAGTGATAATATTTGGATGGGTGTTAGTGTGGAAAATAAAGATTACAGTTATAGAATAGATAGTTTGAAAAAAACTGATGCAAAAATAAAATTCATTTGTTTTGAACCATTATTAGGAGAACTAAATAATTTAAATTTAGATGGTATAGATTGGGCTGTTCTTGGTGGAGAATCTGGAATGGGTGCAAGACCTATAAAAGAAGAATGGGTAATTGATATTAAAAATCAATGTGGAAAAAATAATGTTGCATTCTTTTTTAAACAATGGGGTGGAAAAAATAAAAAAGAAAGTGGAAATATTTTACAAGGTCAAAAATGGGAACAATTTCCAGATGATATTATAGAATTAAAATTTGATTTATAAAAAAGGTAAATAATATGAAAGGAATAATTTTTTACTATTCATGTTCAGGCAATACTAAATTAGCTGTTGAATATTTGAAAAGTAAAATTAAAAATGTAGAGTTTGAACTATTTAATATTATAAAAAATAGTCCACCTGATTTTAGCAAATATGATGTTGTAGGCTTTGCACTTTGGGCAGACTATCTTAGACCATCTCCTATATTTAATTCATTTATTGAAAAAATAGAAAAACAAAATAATAAACCTACTTTTATTTTTAATACTTATGGAATGCTTTCTGGTAATACTTTGCCAATGATGGAAAAAGCACTTAAGTCAAAAGGTTTTGATATTATTGGTGGTCATTCATTACATACTCCAGAAAGTTATCCACCAAATAGAAAAAAAGGTTGGGATTTTGACAAAGCCCCAGAAGAAAAAGATATTAATTCTTTTAATGAATTTATTTCTAAATTATCATCAATATTTGAAGCAATTAAAGAAAATAAACCTTTTGAAAAAATAAAAATAAAAGTAGGTTTATTAGATAAGATAATAAAACTTCCAAAAGGAGCTAATAAGAAAGATTTTGGCATTCAAAAAGTAAATGAAGAACTTTGTAAAGAATGCGGTGTATGTGCCAATGGTTGCCCTTATGAAGCCATTACTTTAAATCCAAAACCTGTTTTTAATCATGAAAAATGTATGGGTTGTTGGTTTTGTTATAATCATTGTGCTCCAAAAGCAATTTATACAGAAAAGTTTAAAGGTGATTTTCAATATCCAAAACCAATTGAAGTATTACAAGAAAAACTTAGAGTATAATTTTTAAAAATTTTGCAGACTTAAATTTGATTTATAAGAGGTAAATAATAATATGAAAGGAATAATTTTTTACTATTCAAATTCAGGTAATACTAAATTAGCTGTTGAATATTTGAAAAGTAAAATTAAAAATGTAGAGTTTGAACTATTTAATATTGTAAAAAATAACCCACCTAATTTACTTGATTATGATATTGTCGGTTTTTCTGCTTGGGCAGATTTTGGTGGTGCATCTCAATTATTTTGTTCATTTGTGGAAAAACTTGAAAAACAAAATAATAAAATTGCTTTTGTTTTTAATACTTGTGGTATGTTACCCGGAAAAACTTTACCACATATGAAAAGATTAGTTGAATCAAAAGGTTTTGATGTAATTGCTGGTTATTCATTGCATACACCAGAGAGTTATCCTCCACTTAGAAAAAGAGGTATTAATTTTAATAATGCACCAAAAGAAAAAGAATTGAAAAATTTTGATGAATTTATTTCTAAATTATCATCAATATTTGAAGCAATTAAAGAAAATAAACCTTTTGAAAAAATAGAAATAAAAGTGAATCCTTTGATGAATTTATTTAAGCTTCCTAGTAGAATGTCTGCCAAAAAAGATTTTGGCATTCAAAAAGTAAATGAAGAACTTTGTAAAGAGTGCGGTGTATGTGCCAATGGTTGCCCTTATGAAGCTATTACTTTAAATCCAAAACCTGTTTTTAATCATGAAAAATGTATGGGTTGTTGGTTTTGTTATAATCATTGTACTCCAAAAGCAATTTTTACAGAAAAGTTTAAAGGTGATTTTCAATATCCAAAACCAATTGAAGTATTACAAGAAAAACTTAGAGTATAATTTTTGAAAATTTTGCAGACTTAAATTTATTTTATATTTTTAAGTGTAATAATCTAATATGCACCTTCTCTCATAAAAACTACTTTAATGGTTTTTATGAGAATAAATATATCAAGTAAAATATTATGATTTGAGACGTACCAACAGTCTAATTTTAATCTTTCTGAAAATGTTAATTTATTTCTACCTGAAACTTGCCATAAACCTGTTAGACCGGGTGTAATTAAAAGAATTGAATTTATATAAGGGTGCATATCTTTTTCTTCTTCTAAAAAATATGGTCTAGGTCCTATCAAGCTCATTTCACCTTTTAGAACATTAAAGATTTGAGGTAATTCATCAAGAGATGTTTTTCTTAAAAATCCACCAATTTTTGTAATTCTTGGATCATGATTTCTTAGCTTTTTATAATTTTTCCATTCGTCAAAAGCATCTTTATTATTTTCAATGTAAGAATGAAAAACATTATCTGAATTTATATACATAGTCCTAAATTTGTAACAATTAAATTTTTTAAAATTTTTACCAAATCTTTTTTGAACAAATATAGAACTACCAGAAGAATCTAATTTTATTAAAATTGCTATTATAAAAATAATGGGTAATACAAAAGGTAATAATAATAGACTAAAAATAATATCAAAAACTCTTTTTATTGCATTATTTATTTTATTATCAACTATTTCAGAATTATTTGATAAAATATACTCTACTTCACTATAATAATCTTCTATATGAGAATAACCTAGCTTATTATTTATTGGTATTTTTAATAAATAATTTGTACCCATTTAGCTTTTCCATTTGCTAATATAATATAGATTTATTTTTACAAATTAAATACTATGAATGATAGTTTATCTAAAATTTTTATGTTAATTTGAAAATTAAATAAAAACTTAACATAGAGATTCAATCTAGCATAAAATATTATTAATTGCAATTAATTAAAATATTATTTTAACGATATACTAATAAATATGGTTAAAATTAAATCTTTTTGTTAAATAATTGACTGAAATTGCTAATAAAAGGACAAATTTATTTTTTCTAAGTTATTTTTTTCAAGTTTAATTTTTAATTTAACATGAATTCGACATATTTTTTAAAATATATATTTGCTTATTTTTTAAAATATTATTTGTAGGGGCGATTCATGAATCGCCCTTACACTCGAACTAACGTTAATTTATAATACTTAGGAACTTAATATTTATATTTAAAAGGTTTATATCAATGGAACATTTATTAATAAAATCCGCAAAAAAAGAATCAATAGAAAGAATACCAGTTTGGATAATGCGTCAAGCTGGAAGATATTTAAAAGAATATAGAGAGATAAGAGAAAAATATGATTTTTTTACAATGTGTAAAACTCCAAATCTTGCTGTAAAAGTATCTATGCAACCAATAGATATTTTAGATGTTGATGCTGGTATTATTTTTTCTGATATATTGATTCCAGTAGAAGCAATGGGTATAAAAGTTACATTTGAAAAAGACCATGGACCAAAACTACATAATCCAATTTCAAATTATTCTGATGTAGAAAAATTAATAATACCTGAACCAGAAAAAGATATGCCTTTTGTTGGAGAGTCTATAAAACTTTTTAAAAAAGAATTAAATAATAGAAAACCTGTAATTGGTTTTTCTGGAGCACCTTGGACTTTGGCTAGTTATATGATAGAGGGCGGAGGTAGTAAAAATCATTTGAAAATAAAATCAATGATGATTAATGACCCTAGAGCTTTTTCTTTACTGATGGAAAAACTGACAGAAACAGTTATAAAGCATTTATATAGTCAAATTAAAGCAGGTTCAGATTTGGTTCAGCTTTTTGATACATGGGCTGGAGTTCTTTCACCCAAAGAATATAATGATTTTGTTTTCCCATATCAAAAAAGAATTATACAAGAACTAAAAAAACTTTCAGACGTTCCAATCTCTTTATATATTAATAATTCTGGTAATATTTTGGAAAAAATGTCTGATACTGGTGCAGATGTTATTAGTTTAGATTGGATGATTGATATAGCCAAAGCTAAAAAAGTTATTGGTGATAAAGTATCAATACAAGGTAATCTTGACCCTTGTTATTTATTTGGTGAGCCTGAGTTTGTAAAACAAAAAACTTTAGATATTTTAAATATTTTTGGAAAGAATACAGGTTATATATTTAATCTTGGACATGGGATATTGCCTAATACACCAGTAGAAAATGTAAAATTGATGGTTGAAACAGTAATTAATTTTTAATTTTTGTATAAAAAAAAGAGGTAAATTAATACCTCTTTTTTAGATTAAATTTTTATTTAAGCACCTTTTTTTTCTGCTTCACTACTAGCATCTGGTTCTGCTTGAACAGGTAAACTACCACAAGCTGGATGATTGTAAGGTGGTAAGTTTTTATTATTTATTGCAGCATTTCTAAGTTTGAAAAATTCATTATTATATTGATTTGCAATACCTGTACTCTTAATCATTAAGATATTTTCATTATTTGTTTTTTCTGCATTAGCTGAATAATTAAATGAGCCTGTAATTACTGTTTCATCATCAATTATTATTACTTTATGATGCATTAATGCTTCATTACCGTCTCTATATAATTGAATATTGCTATTTGGTTTAAAAACTCTATATGAAGAATAGCTACTTTTTGCCATACAATCATCAAAAACACCATCTACTCTTACATTTTCTTTTGTTTGTTTTTCTAAGATAATATCATTCATTGTTTTGTCAGTCATGGAAAATACCATAAATCTTATGCTTTTTTTAGCTTTTTTTAGTTCTTCCATTACAGCATCTTGTCCTCCACCTTTTGGAGAAAAGTATGTTCTAAAGCTTATGCCTGAAACAATTACTTCTCTATTAGGTACTTCGTGAGCATTTGGTCCAAATAATTTTTCTTCAAATAATCTTTTAAACTCAGCAGAATAATTTGCTGCAAGTTGAGGGGATTTTATCATGATGGAATTATTATTATGATGGAATATAGAAGATGTGGATAAATTCATTGAGCCTGTCCAAGTTGTTTGACTGTCAACAATCATAAATTTATTATGCATCAAACCACTTCTTTGGTCTTCTATTACAGGTATTCCAGCATTGCGTAATAATGCAATAGATTCACGTGTTTTGGTTGCATCAACTCTATCACTTACGTTATCTGTATCTGTAACAAGTCTAACTTTTACACCTCTTTTTTGAGCAGAAACAAATGCATTTACAACATCTAAGTCACCAATATCATAAAATGAGCCATCAATTGTTTTTTTTGCAGAATTGATTAGTGATATAAAATATTTATCTGGACTTTTTGGGTCTTTGCGTCCAATTGCTTCATTTTCTGCTACTAATCCTTTGTAGGCATTGCTAAATGTAACTAAAACAGGTAAATTTGTAGTAGCTAAAGCAGAGACCGAAGCACTTTGTATGGTGTTTTGTTGGTTTGAAAGTAAGTTTTGTGGCTGAATTTTTGTGTTATTGCAACCTATTAAAACAGCAACTGAAACTAAACCAATAAGTAATTTTTTTTGATTGAACATCATTGACCCCTTTACATCAAAAATTTAACAAACTTTAACCTTTATTTATTATAGAGAGCACAATAAAAAACTTTCGTTAATTTTATAATTAAAATTAAATATTTTTTAAACTTGAATTAATCAGTTTATTAATTTTATTTTTTTTGAGGATGAATTGTTTTGGATTTACAAGAAGAATATTTTAGAATAAGGTTTGAACATCCAATTTCACCAGATGTTTTATTAATAATAAAAGATACTGAAAATGTGAAAGTGGCAGGTCAAGTAAAAATAGATTTGGATTCAATGCTAAATACTTTTGCTGGTGGACTTGGTTTAAAATTAATTTTTGACCAATTGGTGAAAAAAAGTGTAACCTCTGAAGGTTATTTTCTTGATATAAAAGGAATTGCAATTGCAAGTATTTTTATAAAAGATGGAAAATTATTTGTAAAAGCAGAATACAAAGCATCAAAAGAATGGTGGGCAAAACCTATAGCACTTGCTGTTTTGGATAAATTGTTATTAGACTTTGCAATAAAACTTGAAAAATGTGGTGTTATTTCTGGTTTTAGAGATGATATAAAGATTGCAATGCAAGAATTGAGAAAAAATAATAGTGCTAGTCTAAACCTAAAAAATCTTTTTGAAAACCAAACTTTTGATAAAAAATCTTTAAAAATTTATATCAAAAAATTTAATTTTTCCAGTGTAAAAACTTATTCTGAAAATGGATATTTCAAAATTAATTTTCTAGGTAATGCAAAAGCCAAAATTCAAACAGAACAAAGTATTTCAAGCCCACATATAGCTTGATTTTTTACTAAAATATCATCATGCTTTATCAATTCTTGCAAAAGAGGAATATATTTTTTATTTTTTGAACAAACTGCAACACTTATAGCATTTCTTAGAAATCCTCTAAGTTTTGAACGTTTTATTGGTGTATCTTTAAATATTTTTGAAAAATCATCTTGTCCCAATTTTAATAAATCTTCAAAAGTTTTTTCATTCAACCAATTATTTGGTTTAATTTCTTCTATATCACTTTGCCTTGCAAATTTTTTATTCCAAGGACAAACATCTTGACATATATCACAACCAAAAAGATTATTTTTTACTAAAAGCATTAGTTCTTTTGGAATTTCTTTTTTAGATTCTATTGTTTGATATGAAATACATAAATTAGAATTTAGTTTATATGGTTCAACAAGTGCTTTTGTTGGACATGAATCTATACATTTTCTACATTCACCACAAAGATTTTTTTTCGGTTTATCATATTCTAATTCTATATTTAAGAATAATTCTCCCAATAAAAAATATGACCCAATATTATTATTTATGAGTAATGTATTTTTTCCCATCCAACCCAAACCAGCTCTTTGTGCCAAAGATTTTTCCAAAACTGGTGCAGTATCAACACAAATTTTACCTTCTACATTTGGAAAAAATTCTTTTATGTATGCTAATAATAAATTTAATTTTTCTTTCATAAAAATATGATAATCTTTGCCAAGTGCATATTTTGCTACTTTATATTCACTTTGTTCCAATGGATAATAATAATTTAGACCTACACAAATTATTGATTTTGTCCCTTCAAAAAGTAAATTTGGATATTCTTTTTTATCAAGATAGTTTCTAAGATAGTGCATATCTCCTTCAAAACCATCTTTTAACCAATTATTATAAAATTCTATATCTTTTACTTGTTCACTTGTTGTAATTCCAAACAAAGAAAATCCTAGTTCTTTTGAAAAATCTTTTATTTTATTTTTTAAATCTTTATTCATTCTAAAACTGAAAATTTTTATTTTTAATTGTAAATTTATTAAAATTTTAACCTCATTTTAGTAAAGTTTTCTGATAAAACATACTATAGATAAATATATATTTGTAATAAGATATTTTTAATAGGAAATTTAATAATATGTTTGGTGTAAGTAATGATGGCGTAAGTAATCAAACTGATTTTACAGTAAAAAAAACAGATGACAATGTTCAATTAAAACAAACAGACAAAAAAGTTAGTGAGCCAAAATTGACTCCAATGGAGTTATTATCAAACTTAACCCCTCAAGATTCTTTATTAAATTTAAATTTTGGGTTACCGTCACTAAATACCCCTTTAATTTATCCTTTATTTGACAATAATGTTAAAGTTGAAGAAAAAAATAGTCCAGAACAAGCTGCTGATATTGAAAAACTAAAAAAAATGACTCCAAAAGAGCTAAAACAATTGGGACAAAAAGACCCTAAAGCATTCTTAAAAGCTCTTATACCTGCTGCACTTGAATCTGAAAAATTATATGGTGTCCCTGCTGAAGTTATTTTGGCTCAAGCTGCTATTGAATCTGGTTGGGGTAAAAGTCCTATAGGATTTAATATTTTTGGCATGAAAGGTGTTGGTCCTGCTGGTAGTATTACAGCAACAACTGCTGAATATGTTAAAGGTAAACGTATAGTTGTAAAAGCTAAATTTGCAAATTATCATAATTTCTATGAAGCAGTATCTCAACATGGCAAACTATTTGTTGCTGGTAATGCAAAATATGCTAACGCAATAAACCAATATGCAAAAGATAAAAGTGCTGCTAATTTTGTTGATAATATTGCAAAGACTTATGCAACTGCTCCAACTTATAATAAAATCATAAAATCAACAATAAACAAATATGATATAAGCGATATGCTTAATGAAGCAAAAACAAAATATTCAAAATAAATATTAAAAAATCTTTATCTTTATAAATTTAGGGCATTAATAAATGCCCTATTTTATTTTTTTATATTTCTAATATTTCTTATTATTTTCTTATGGTGTATTCATATTCAATATTCCCATTTATATTTATAAATTGGAAATATATTTGAGATTCTGAAACTTCAAACCAACCAAAACCATAAGAAGATTTTGCAAAAAGTGTATTTGATGCAATATTAACAGGTCTAATTCCTGCTCCACCAGAACCAATTACAAGGTGTTCAACACCACAAACATTTTTGAGATGTTGTTTGTCATGATCATGACCAGCAAGGTACAAATCAGCCCTT
>Ga0209373_10004799_pt1 | contig 11479 bp, 8 predicted proteins | sample Higcelweek5metaG_FD_187173 | JGI IMG/M metagenome (GOLD analysis project Ga0209373, IMG submission 187173) | Freshwater pond sediment microbial communities from the University of Edinburgh, under environmental carbon perturbations - High... | ecosystem: Environmental > Aquatic > Freshwater >... | reverse complement strand
ATCCTGGCCGCCTCCAACTGGCGTTTGTCCACGGCCTCCAGCGCGGAGCGCATCAGCTCGGCTATGTGCGCCCCGCTGTTGAGGGCGAAGGCCAGCACCGCGATGCCCACAGGGTCCACCCGGCTTTTGGCGAATACGACGTAATAGAGCAGCATCAGCACAAGCAGCACAGGGCTGCCGCGCAGCACAACGACCACACACTGCGCCAGGGGGCCAAGGACAGGTATTCTGGAAATTCGCAGCCAGCACAGCAGCGCGCCGCAGAGCGTGCCGAGCAGCAAGCCCTGGGCCGAAATCGCAACCGTTACCCGCAGCCCTTCCAGGACCGAGAGGTACGCCCCCCCTTCCAGAAGGTTCCGGTTGATGGAATCGGTGACGGCACCCAGCATATCGACCATGCGACTCTCGCTCCGCGTATGCGGCCAGGCTGGCGCACAGATAAAACATCTTCCCCTGGCGGGGGAGACCATGGCGGCCGCTGCGCCGGAATGCGCCTGCCGGGGCAATCGCCAACAAACCGGAAATAATTCCGCAATGCCGGCGAGTCCGCCCATTCGTCCCGGGCAGACGAGGGCAGAGTCCCTTTGGTCCGCAGTGCGAAAAGCCGGCGGCGACGAGGGAAACGCTTGTGCCCGGCGCACTCAAGCATTCTATCGCACCACTACAGCAATCTGACTTGAAATTCAGTGCAATGTCAAGGCTGTCTCCCAGGTTGCCCCACCGGGAAAAGGCCGCGTGCGCGCCCGCCGTGCAGCCGCAGCAATCCCTGCGTGCTGGCGGCGCGTCCTTACCCCATGCAGGGAGCCGGCCCGCTGCGCGCCTTACTCAAGGCGGGGCTGAAGGGAAAAAAAAGGCCCCCGGTCTCCCGGGGGCCTCGCCGCGGCGCGGCGTTCTGTCGTTATTCCTCGGCCAGGGCGACCACGGTCTCGCCGTATTCGTCCTTGACGGTGGTCTTGATGGCCAGCAGTTCGATCCAGCGGCGGATTGCGCCGATGAACACGAAGACCATGAGCACCATGACCAGCCCGCCCAGAGCGGCAAGCAGGTACTTGCCGGCCGGCAGGTAGTTGTTGAAGATGTTCAAGTAGCCAGCGTACATGGTGATGAAGGCCATGGCTATGCCGGGCACGGCGGTAATCCAGGCGTAACGGGCCTTGCCCATGCGGATGATCATGGTGGTGCCGATGATCAACGCGCAGGAGGCCAGCAACTGGTTGCTCATGCCGAACAGCGGCCAAATGGTCGAGATGTCGCCGGTGAAAACCAGATAGCCCCAGGAAACGGTGAACAGGCCGCTGGTGAAGATCACGCCGGGCCACCAGCGCTTGTCGTCAAACTTCGGAATCACGGTGCCGATCATCTCCTGCAGGAAGAAGCGGCCCACGCGGGTGCCGGTATCCACAGCGGTGAGGATGAACACGGCCTCGAACATGATGGCGAAGTGGTACCAATAGCCCATCAGGTGCTGCATGAAGGGCACCTTGCTGAAGATATGGGCCATGCCCACGGCCAGGGAGACCGCGCCGCCCGGGCGGCCCTGGATCTTTTCCTCAACGGCCAGCGCGAGCGCGGGAAGATCCTGCACGCTCATACCCAGCTTTTCAAAGGCGGCCGGGGTGGAGTTGATGGCGAAGTAGTCGGCCGGGACCAGCGTGCAGGCGGCGATAAGGGCCATGATGGCCACGAAGCCTTCAACAAGCATGGCGCCGAACCCCACGAAGAGAATGTCGCGCTCCGTGCCGATCATCTTGGGCGTTGTTCCGGTGCCGATGATGGCATGGAAGCCGGAGAGCGCTCCGCAGGCGATGGTGATGAAGATGAAGGGGAACACGGGGCCGGGGATGACCGGGCCGCCGCCGTGGATGAACTGGGTGAACGCGGGCATTTGCATCGTGGGCTGCACGAAGATGATGCCCGCCGCAAGCATGATGATGGTACCGATCTTCAGGTAGGTGGACAGGTAGTCGCGCGGGCACAAAAGCAGCCACACCGGCAGCACCGAGGCGATGAAGCCGTAAATCGGGATGGTCAACGCGATGGTCTTCTTGCTCATGTTGAACATGGGTCCGAGGGTGGGGTCGGCCACGACGTACGGACCGGCGAGGATGGCAAGCAAGAGCAGCACCACGCCGATGATGGAGGCGCCGGTGACGTCGCCTTCACGCCACACGTGCAGGTACACGCCCATCAACAGCGCGATGGGGATGGTGGCGAACACGGTGAAGGTGCCCCAGGCGCTTTCCGCCATGGCGTTCACAACGGCGATGGACAAGCCCGCCAGGGTCAGGATGAGGATGAAGAGCACCGCCCAGGAGGCCACGTGCCCCGTCACCTTGCCTATCTCACTGTCGGCGATCTTGCCCAGGCTGTGCCCCTTGTGCCGCACGGAGGCGAAGAGCACCACCATGTCGTGCACGGCGCCGGCCATGACGCAGCCAATGATGATCCATATGGCGCCGGGCATGTAGCCGAACTGCGCCGCCAGCACCGGTCCCAGCAGCGGCCCTGCCGCGGCGATGGCCGCAAAGTGGTGGCCGAACAGCACAAACTTGTTGGTATTCACGTAGTCGCGGCCGTCTGCCATCTTGACGGCCGGGGTCACGCGCGTTTCAGAGCATCCAAGGACCTTGTTGGCAATCCACAGCCCGTAAAACCTGTATCCTATTGCAAAAACGCATAGGGAGACGAAAACTAGTGTTAACGCATTCATGCCTGCCCTCCTTGACGTTAGGGAACCTTAGCCCCAAGCTTGCACACCTGTGTTGAGACGGCAACGCCCTGAGAGCGAAAAAGCGATTTGGCAGGTTGAGACGCCATAAAAGCGACGTGAACTGCGTGCGGAATGCACCGCGCAACGGGCGAGAGGCGGCCGGGCCTTTTGCGGCTACTGGGGAATGCGCAGGGTGATGCTGGTGCCCTGCCCCGGGGCGCTCATGACCAGCATGCCGTAGGCCGGGCCATAGAGCTGCACCAGCCGCTGGTTGGAGTTGCGCGCCCCGATGCCCTCGGTGAGCGAATCCAGCTCCACAGCCGAGGTGATGGCCCGCACCTGCTCCTGGTGCATGCCCACGCCGTCGTCGTGCACCTCGACCAGCAGGTGGCCGTCCTCGCGCCAGGCGGTGAGCTTCACCAGGCCGCCCTCCGGCTTGGGCAAAATGCCGTGGCGCACAGCGTTTTCCACCAGGGGCTGAATGATCAGCGGCGGGGTGAGACAGTCCTCCGCTTGGGGGCCGAGGTCGATTTCCGCGCGGATGCGCGCGCCGAAGCGGGCCTGCTCGATGGCGAGATAGGCGCTGGTCTGCTCGATCTCGTCGGAAAGTTTGATGAGCCCACGGCTGGAGTCGAGGTTGCGGCGCATGTAGCGCGAAAGGTCCAGCAGCAGCTCCCGCGCCTGGTTTGGCGCGGTGCGGCAAAAGCTGGCGATGGTGTTCAGCGAGTTGAACAGGAAGTGCGGGTTGATCTGCGCCTGCAGGCGGCGGATTTCCGCGTGGGCCAGCAACTGGTTCTTTATGCCGATGTTCTCCAGCTCCAACTGGGTGGAAAACAGATCGGCCAGGCCCTTGGCCAGGGCGAAGAGCGTCTCGTCCAGCGGACGGCGGCGTGTGCCGTAGAGCTTCAGGCAGCCCTGGATGGCGTCTCCCTTGCGCAGGGGCACGATGATCGCCTGGGTGAGGGGGCAGGCGGGCTCGTCGCAGCAGATGTCGCTTTTCTCGCGGACAAAGAGCGGCACGCCGGTCTCCACGACCTTGAGGGTGGCCTTGGTGCGCACGTCGCCGCCGGGCAGGTGGTGGTCCTCGCCGGCGCCCAGGTGGGCCAGTATGGTTTGCCCGCTGGTGACGGCCACCGCCGGGACCTGCGCCTCGCGCATGATAATGGCCGCGGTGGCCCGGGCGGAGCTTGGGGTCAGCCCGGCGCGCAGGTGCCCCAGGGTCTGGTTGGCTATGGAGAGGATCTGCCGGGCCAGGTCCCGGTTCTTCGCCTCCCGGTAGTTCACCTGCATGTTCAGCGCCTGCACGAAAAGCGCCGCGCCGATGGAGTTGAAGACGATCATGGGCAGGGCGATGACCTGCACCACGGCCACGGCCATGGGAAACGGGTCTGAAAGCGTGAGCACCATTATCTGGTGCATGATCTCCCCGCCGAGGCACAGCAGAAAGGCCAGCCTCCAGTCCAGGCTGTTGCCGTGGTATCGGCGGGAGACAAGCCCCGCCACAGTCCCCTCTATGAGCGTGGCCAGGCCGCAAGGCAGCGCAGAGAAGCCGCCTATATCCATGAGGTAGCGGTGCCCGGCGGCGATGAGCGCCCCGCCGAAGCCCACCACCGGCCCGCCGAAAAGCCCCGCGGTGATGACCACCATGCCCCGCAGGTTGGCGAAGGACTGAAAGACCACGTTGCCGGAGTATGTGCCCAGGATGCCGAACACGCCGAACATGACGATAAGCAGCGAAGTGGCCCATAGGGGGCGCTCGCGCCGCGGCCCCAGCTTGTCGATGTTCGTCACCGCCATGATGGCGAACCCGCCAGCCAGCAGCAGCCCGAAGCGCTGGGAAAGGTTCAGGAACAGCTCCGGAACCTGTGGATTGAAGAAGTCGTTCATAGGATGCCGAGGCTTTCTTTAAAGGCGCGCACCCGGTTGCGGCTCACCGTCACTTCCGTGCGGGCCGGGTCGCTCATGACCACGCAGTACTTTCCGCCGAACCACGGCGTGAACTCGGCAATGCGCTCCATGTTGACGAGCTGGGCCCGGTTGGCCCGGAAAAACGGCAGCCCGGCCAAGCGTTCCACCGCCTTGGCCAGGGTCGATATGCCATGGCAGGGCAGCCGCTCGGCCTCGGTAATGGCGAGCAGGTGCTTTTCTTCGGCCTCTATGAGCACGATGTCCGAGGTGGGTATGAGACCGATGCGCCCGCCCTGCTCCACGGCAAGCCGGGTCAAGGGCCTAGCCCCGCCGGCGCTGTGCAGCAGGCGCTCCAGCGCGCTGCTCAGCTCGTTCCGGGCGGGGTCCTCAAGCAACCGGCTCACGCGGTCCAGGCTTTTGGCCAGGCGGCCAGGGGAAATCGGCTTCAGCAGGTAGTCCGCGGCGTTTTCTTCAAAGGCGCGGATGGCGTGGGTGTCGAAGGCGGTAACGAAGACGAACACGGGCGGGCGCGGCAGGCTCTGCGCGCCTGCAAGCACCTGAAAGCCGTCCTGCCCCGGCATTTGTATGTCCTGAAACACAAGGTCCACGCCGCCCTGCCGGATGCGCTCAAGCGCCGCCTCGGCGGAGTCGGCTTCCTCGGCCGTAACGCCCGGGTGCGACTGGAGCAGGTACAGCATCTCGTCCCTGGCCGGGGCCTCGTCATCAACGATGAGTGCGCGTATGGTCATGCGACGTGCTCCCTCTGCTGCGGCCACCGGAAAGGCCGAAGGTGTGTCGCATGAGCCTATGTTTCCGCAGCAGCGCTGTCAACGCGGGGGCTTCAAGCCCTTGCGTCCATCCTGCCCCGGCCGGGCCATGCGGCCAGGCCATGCGGCCGGGCCATGCGGCGCTTGCAAGGGCAAGACAGCCTCGGCCCGCCCGTCTTCTCCACACCAGTTTAGCGAACAAAATATCCCGCAGACTCTTGACCCGGATTTCGATTCATGTATTCTAAAATATGTTGGATACCTATTTTTTGGGAGGAGGCAATGAAAAGACTCATTTGCATCATGGCGGCATTGGCTGTGTTGGCGCTGCTCCCCGGCTTGGCGTCGGCCTATGAGGTCCCCAAGGACCTCATCATCAAACGTCCCGACAAGACCCCGCAGCAATCGACGTGGGTCGGCCCAGTGAAGTTCCCTCATGGTTTCCACGCGGTGTACAATTCCTGCAAGTCCTGCCACCATGAGGAGTCTGACCGTTCGCTGGGACAGTTCCTCCCCTGCACCCAGTGCCACATCAAGCCCGGCCTGGACGAACCCACGGGCTTTTTCCGGGCCTTTCACAACTCCAGCCCGACAAGCTGTCTTGGCTGCCACAAGCAGAAGCGCCTGACCAAGCAGGCCATGCCGCCCATTTCCTGCACACGCGGCTGCCACAAGAAGCAGTAAAGGAGGTCCTTCATGAGTTCGAGTTTGCGTGTCTCTGCGAAACTGCTCGACCGGCAGCTTGAGGGCGGGCGCATGTCCCGCCGCGACTTCATGAAATTCTGCGGCATCGTGGCCGCCGCCATGGGCATGCCCGCCGCCTTCGCGGCCGATGTGGCCCTGGCCCTTGAAACCAAGAAGCGCCCAAGCGTCATCTACATGCACGGAGCCGAATGCACCGGCTGCACCGAGGCGCTGCTGCGCTCCATTGATCCCTACATCGACACCCTCATCATGGAAGTGATTTCGCTGGACTACTGTGAGAGCATCATGGCCGCTGCCGGCCATGCGGCCGAAAAGGCCCTGGAAAAGGCCATGAAAAACCCCGAGGGCTACTTCTGCACCATCGAGGGCGCCATACCCATGAAGCAGGGCGGCGTTTACGGAAAAGTTGGCGGCGAGACCATGCTCTCGCTCTTCTCCCGCGTGGCAGGCGGGGCCAAGGGGGTCATCGCCATGGGCACCTGCGCAAGCTACGGCGGCGTGCAGGCCGCCGCCCCAAACCCCAGTGGCGCGGTGGGCGTGGGCGAGGCCTTCGCTGCCATGGGCATCAAGCCCATCAACATCTCCGGCTGCCCGCCCAATCCCATCAACTTCATCGGCACCGTGGTGCACCTTTTGACCAAGGGCATGCCCGAGCTGGACGCCGTGGGCCGGCCGAAGATGTTCTTCGGCTCCACGGTCCACGACAAGTGCCAGCGCCGCAAGCACTTCGACGCGGGCGAATTCGCCCCCAGCTTCCAGTCCAAGGAGGCGAGAGAGGGCTGGTGCCTGCACCTGCTTGGTTGTCGCGGACCATACACCTTCAACAATTGCCCCACGGCCCAGTTCAACCAGAGCAACTGGCCCGTGCGCGCGGGGGCGCCCTGCCTCGGCTGCAGCGAACCCGGCTTCTGGGACCAGTACGCCCCATTCAACCGCGACGTCCTCATGAAGGGCGAGAAAGCCTAAGGAGGTGTCGTCATGGCAGAAACAGCATACACCGGACGAATCAGCGTCGATCCCATCACCCGCATCGAGGGACACCTGCGCATCGATGTTGAGGTGAAGGACGGGATCATCACCAGCGCCTGGTCCAGCGCGCAGCTCTTCCGCGGGCTGGAGATGATCGTCCTTGGCCGACCGCCCGAAGACGTGCACCACTATGTGCAGCGCGCCTGCGGCGTTTGCACCAACAGCCACTCCCTGGCCAGCATCCGCGCGGTGGAAAACGCTGTCGGCGTGAAGCCGCCCCCCGCCGCCGAACTGGTGCGCCACCTCATTCTGGGCATGCTCAACATCCACGACCACCTGGTGCACTTCTACCATCTGCACGCGCTGGACTTCTTCGACATGGCAACGGCCCTCAAGGCCGACCCCGTGGCCGCAGCCAAGCTGGCCACCCAGGTCTCCGGCCGCGAGGTGCCGCCCGGCGACTACTTCATGGTCCAGGCCAAGCTCAAGAAATTCGTGGAAAGCGGCCAGCTGGGCTGGCTCACCAACGCCTACTTCCTGGGCGGGCACCCCAGCTACCGCCTGACGCCCGAGGAAAACCTGATCATGGCCGCCAACTACCTGGAAGGCCTGCGTGTGCAGGTGAAGCTGGCCAGGGCCTGGGCCATCTTCAGCGGCAAGAACCCCCACGCCCAAACCATGCAGGTGGGCGGAGTGACCTGCTACGAAAGCCTGAAGCCCGAGCGCCTGGCCGAATTCAAGGCCCTGTTCGAAGAGTGCATCCCCTTCCTCAAGCACAACTACATGGGCGACCTCGTCCTCATCGGCCGCCGCTATCCGGAGGCCTGCATCTACGGCCGCACCACCAACTTCATGGACTTCTCCGACTTCCACGACCCCGAGACCGGCAAGAACCCGGCCTTCCGGGGCGGCGTCATGTGGAAGCGCAACCTGAAGCAGGTGGAGGAGTTCGACCCCAAGGCCCTGAAGGAGGACGTGACCCGCAGTTGGTACAAGACCACCGAGGCCAAGCACCCCTACGAGGGCAGCACCGAGCCCGTGCCCGGCGAGTTCGACCCCAGCGGCAAATACTCCTGGGTCAAGGCGCCGCGCTACAAGGGCGAATCGGTGGAGACCGGCCCCCTGGCCCGCCAGGCCATCGCCTATGCCAGGGGCGACAAGGCCACGACCACGTTCATGAACGCCTGGCTCTCCGCCTGCAGCCTGAAGCCGGAGAACATGTTCTCCACCGTTGGCCGCACGGCGGCGCGCATGGTGGAAACCCTGGTGCTCATCGACCTCATCAACGGCTGGCACAAGGACCTCACGGCCCGGGCCAAGCACCCGGACGTGGAGATATACAAGCCCTGGAAGATGCCGGACAAGGCCAGGGGCGTGGGGTATGTGGTCGCGCCGCGCGGCGGGCTGTCCCACTGGATACGCATCGAGGGCGGCAAGACGGCCAACTACCAGATGGTGGTGCCCAGCACATGGAACCTTGGACCGCGCTGCGCGGCCGGCAAGCCTTCACCCGTGGAGGAATCGCTTGTGGGCAACCCCGTGGCCGATCCTGAGCGCCCGGTGGAGATACTGCGCACCGTGCACTCCTACGACCCCTGCATCGCCTGCGCGGTGCATGTGATCCATGCCGGAGGAGAAAAGACCTTCAAGGTGCTGTAGCGGATTCGGCCCTGATGATTTGCGGGCCTGCCCAGGCGCATGTTCCGGGCAGGCCCGCTTCATTTTCGTTCAATCCTCGATGCAGAGATCGTCGGAGGCGATTGTTGAGTTCTCGTTCACGTTTGTCCACCTCGAATACATCATGTCGATTTTCTTTCCCGGTATCCTTTTATAATAACCGATACGCGCTGCAGAAGCGTTGTATTCATTCGCAAGCAATGCCTGCTCGTAGGACAGAATCATTTCGCCTTTTTGCGGCACGATCTTGATGCTGTTCGATCCAACCTTCAGTGCGACCATGGCGTAGCCAAGCTGAGACATCCGTGACGCAACCTCCGGGCATATTCGACCAGCGGAGGAAATCAACGGAAGCATGAAGCAGCGTGCGAGTGAACGCATCGCTTGCCGCAGTCGTCGCATGAAACACCTCTTGGTTGGCTGGCTGGCATTTGCATTGCTCATCTTTCCGGCATTGCCCCGTGGTTGGCATTTGGAACAGGCATCGTCCGCTGCGGCAGGCCCCCCTGCCCTCCTCCGCGTTGCACACGAATTCTCCAAAAAACTGCGCGCCTTGCATGCCCAAGAAAAGCATGTATCCTGTCATCCGGAGGGCTCGCCATGCACGATGCCATTGCGCCACAGGCCGCAGCCGGGGGTTGCCCTGGCGGTGTGCGCCGCCGCGACGACCCGGGCACCAAGCACTGCCGCCCGGGGTCCTGCCGCGGGCGCATCGTTCCGCTCCTGCTCGAAATGTGCCGCAGCGTCGCCACCCCGGATGGGCTCTCCGCGGCGCTGGACGCCGTGCTCGGCTACATGCGCCGGGACATGGACGCGGACCGGGCCATGATCAACCTGCGCGACCGCGAGACCGGCTGCACCTTCATCCACCGCAGCCTGGGCCTGACACCGGAAGAAGAGGCGCGTGGCGTGTATTTTCCCGGCGAGGGCATAACCGGGCAGGTGGACACCCTGGCCCGGCCGGTCATCGTGCCGCGCATCGGCGACGAACCGGCCTTCTTGAACCGCACGGGCAGCGTCATACTCGCCGGCGACCGCGGCCGCGCCTTTCTTTGCGTGCCCATTTTGCGGGGCAAAAAGGTGCTCGGCAGCATCAGCGCCATTTTGGCCTACGACGACGAGCCGGCCATGGCCAAGCGCGCAGAGGCCCTGGCCGTCATCGCGGGCATGCTTGCCCAGGCAGTGGAGCTGCACCAGTTCGAGCACGTGGACAAGGTCCAGTGGGAGCAACGCCACCAGGAGCTGATGGGGGCCATACGCGCGCGCTTCAAGCCGGAGGGCGTCATCGGCAGCTCGACGCGCATGATGGAGGTCTTCGCCCTGGCGCACAAGGTGGCCAAAACGCGCACCACGGTATTGCTTCTGGGCGAGTCCGGCGTCGGCAAGGAGCTCATCGCCTCGGCCATCCACTATGAGGGCCCGGACCCGGCCGGGCCGCTCATCAAGGTGAACTGCGCCGCCCTGCCGGAGTCGCTCATAGAAAGCGAGCTCTTCGGCCATGAGAAGGGGGCCTTCACCGGGGCGGACCAACTGCGCCGGGGACGCTTCGAGGAGGCAGACGGCGGCACGCTCTTTCTCGACGAGGTGGGGGAGCTCTCCCCCGGCGTGCAGGCCAAGCTTTTGCGCGTGCTGCAGGAGCGGTCCTTCGAACGGCTGGGCGGCAACCGCACGGTCACGGTTAACGTGCGCATAGTGGCTGCAACCAACAGGGACCTTGCCGCCATGGTGAAAGCCGGAACCTTCCGCGAGGACCTCTACTTTCGGCTCAACGTCTTTCCTGTCGTCATTGCGCCCCTGCGGGAGCGCGGCAGCGACATCCTCGCCCTTGCCGAACACTTTGTGGCCCGCTTTGCCCGCGAGACGGAAAAACGCGTCACACGCATCACCACCCCGGCGCTCAGCCTGCTCATGGTCCACCAGTGGCCGGGGAACGTGCGCGAGCTTGAAAACGCCATAGAGCGCGCGGTGATTCTGACCGAAGACGACGCCGTGCACAGCTACCACCTGCCGCCAGAACTCCAGCAGGTGCGCGCCGAAGGCGAGCAGGACGGCGTGGACCTCGACACACGCCTGGCGCACATTGAGCGGGAGATGCTCGAAGAAGCGCTCGTCAGCGCCCGGGGCAACGCCAGCGCCGCCGCAGAGGCTCTCGGCCTAACCTACCGCAGCATGGGCATACGCATGCGCCGCCACGGCCTGCGCTACGCCGATTACCGCACCGGCCGCACGGCCCGCGCAAGAGAAGCCGGCCGCCTCTGACTTTGGCCTTTTCCGCAGAGCCCGCCGCCTGCGCCTGCCCGCCGCGGGAAATGACCTTTCGGTACACCTGCCGGATGGCGTACCGCATCCGTCAAAAACATTAGATTGCAGCCTGTTGCACACAGGTTTCGGCCATGGACAGCCGACGGGCGCCACCTTGCCGCGTCACTTCTGGCCGGGGCGGACCGCTGCCGGAACAAGGTGCAAACCGCCACAGCACCGGCAAAACACACTGCGATATCATGTTATTGCGCACATGCCTGCGACGCAGCCCCGGCGTTGGGCTCCTTGTGGCACGTTCCTCGCTCTAGGGGGAGTGCAAGCCGCCATCCTGGTGGCCACAAACCAAAGGAGCAACACCATGCGCAAGATCGCAATCTACGGCAAGGGCGGCATCGGGAAATCCACCACCACCCAGAACACCGCCGCCGCGCTGGCCCACTTCCACGGCAAGAAGATCTTCATCCACGGCTGCGACCCCAAG
>Ga0209373_10004798_pt1 | contig 11482 bp, 7 predicted proteins | sample Higcelweek5metaG_FD_187173 | JGI IMG/M metagenome (GOLD analysis project Ga0209373, IMG submission 187173) | Freshwater pond sediment microbial communities from the University of Edinburgh, under environmental carbon perturbations - High... | ecosystem: Environmental > Aquatic > Freshwater >... | reverse complement strand
TGTCAGATTCCGCTTTATGGTGACTTTATGGAGACCATGAGCGGTATGGGCTATCCGGGCGTGGATATACTCAATATGATGCCTGAGCAGTTTATTTCTTCCGGACTGTTGATGACCACTAAAATGGCACAGTCAGTGGCGCGTAATCAGAACATTGATACTGTTATGGCAGAGATATGTCCTGTGGCGGATGAAGAAAACTTTTTAAAGAATCATCATGAATATGCACTTGGCTCGGTAGGTCAATTATATTTAAATGGCATCAACCAGATCAATGAATACTATATGCCAGAGCGCACCTCTCTCGAGGAAGCGCGTATATTCAATACTTACGTGGCGCGGATGGATGCATTCATGGAAGGCTCGCGGCAGAATAACTCTATTGGTATCTTCTATCCTACCAAAACAGCACAACAGTATCAGCTACCGTCCCAGACACAGGATATCTATGACACCACCAAAGCAGTGATAGATATCGACAGCGCGGTGAAAAATATCATGTCACAGCTGACCAATGCCAAGCTGGACTACAGCCTGCTCATAGAAGACTATATAGATAATGGGACTGTGCAGAACGGCTATCTGAAGATAGGTGAAAATAAATATACGGTGATCATATTGCCTTCTGTACAGGTGATTCCGCTGAAAACCATGCAGAAGCTAGATGAATTTGCCCGGGGCGGCGGACAACTGATTTTCTTAAATAGCCTGCCAACCAAATCCAATCTAAAAAGTGAAAATGCGCAAGTGAAGACGCTGGCGCAAAAATACAGAGACAATCTGATCAGCAGCAATCCTGTAGGAAACTTTGAAAATTTGGCGTTGAACGCTAAGGTTACTGCTTCTGATACGGATAACAGTGGAAACGGTATTTATCAGGCTACCAATATAACAGATGGCAATCAGGATACCAACAACTGGAGTACCAGCTGGGCAGGCTCTGCACCCGGCTGGGTAGAGCTTGATCTGGGTAAGGAAGTTACCTTGAATACTATTGTGCTCTATACCCAAACCGGTTATGAACTGAGCAGCTATTCTATACAGTACAAAGACGGTAATGTATGGAAAGACATTGCCAAAATGGCTATCAATTCCAAAAACATGGTCATACATCCCTTCACAGCGGTGACGGCCCGCTATCTGCGTATCAATGCGCTCAAAGGCAGTGCAGTGCAGCCCAACCTGGCACGCATCATTGAAGTGGAGGTCTACAATGCGGAAAAAACCAATAGCAAGAGTCTCCTGCAGCGTGTAACAGAATCCTGCAATCTCAAGCTCAAGCTGACCGAAAAAAATACAGCGGATGCCAATAAGCTGATGCTGGGCGAGTTTATTAAGAACAACCGTAAATTCTATATGGTAGTGAATTCTTCCGCCATGGCTGTTCCGTTTACACTGGAGGAAGCAGGCGCTAAGAGCTTCACCATCTATAATCCGTATGACGGTTCTATTACCACTACGACCCAGGATGTGACCTTGCCCGGCTACCGTGCACTGTATATCGAGCCCAACTTTGGTTGAGGAGGATAAAGCTGTATGAGAAAGATGAGGCGGTCGTTCATGGAATATTTTTTAGCAGTATTTACTCTACTGGCGTGCTTGGTGATGATGATGACTCTTGGTGGCTGTAAAATAACTCCATTGGAAAGCAACGCTACACCTGAGGGAAGTGTAAAAAATAATCCCAATCTTGCAGCGAAGATTATCCCTTCTGCGACCATAGAAGTGGTGGGGAACGCTCCCTTTGATGTGAATCAGGATGTGCCGGCAGGAACAGCATTTAAACTACCAAGTCTGATAAACGACCATATGGTGCTACAGAGAGACAGACAGCTTCTTATTTGGGGAGAATGTCAAACAGATGGCGATGTGGCTGTTATCATAAATGGTAGAGCATGGTTTGGTAAATCCAGTAGCGGAAAATTCGAAGTAACTGTTGGTCCTATAGCGGCGGGAGGTCCCTATGAAATCACATTGCGTACTGCCACAGAGAAGAAATTACTACGGGATGTCCTCTTTGGAGATGTTTATCTTTACATTTGTATTATCAATATGGATATGACCCTGGGGGGAACGGGTGACGCTACCCTCTCTACCAAATATGATAATACAAATGTACGCTATCTAAAAGTAGCAGAGCGCTATTCCGAGACACCGTCAGATAGCTGCTCAGCCAGCTGGATATTGGGCAAAAAGGCGCTGATTTCTTCCATCTCCGCTGTCGCAGTGGTGTTTGGCAATACGCTTCAAAAGCAATATAACATTCCTATTGGATTGATTGTTTCCAGTGTGGGAGCCACCCGTGCCTCTACTTGGATGCCTACACAAGAGATTGAACTATCCAAACCCGTACCTTATATTGACAAAGTAAATTATCCTATTAAAAGTGAGCCAAGCTATTACTATAATGCGATGATCCATCCTTTGAAAAAACTACAGATCAAAGGGGTCGTATGGTACCACGGAGAAGGACAGGATAAAAAATATGACGTCCTGTTGACCAATCTGATCGCAGGCTGGCGGCGGGAGTTTAATCAACCGGAACTCTATTTTATCATCATACAATTGCCCCGATATGATCAAGGCGGTATCATATGGGCAAAGGTGCGTGAACAGCAAGCTTTGGTCGGTCGCACGGTAAAAAACGCTACTTATTCTGTGAATATTGATTGCGGCGATCAAACCAATGTACATCCACCGGATAAAGAGCCTGTGGGTATCCGTGCGGCACAAGCAGCTATGTCCCTGATATATGGCGAGAAGGGTGTACTATTTGGTCCCATTTATAAAAGCTTTTCTGTCAGCGGCGACAGTCTTATCGTAGAACTGGAAAATAGCGGATCTGGGCTGAAACTGATCAATGATGGAACAGGCTTTGAAATAGGTGGTGCCGATGGCAAGTTTAAAGAAGCGACAGTGCAGATTGATGGCAATAAGCTGATCTTAAAAGCTGATGGCATCACCCATCCTGAGCAGGCTCGATATTGTTATACAGATTTCCCTGCATTTTCCCTTTTTAATGAAGAAGGACTACCCTGCGAACCCTTTCGTACCTCGACCTATTAATAGGTCGGCATCTTAAAAAAATTTGGAGGTTCTTTATGAAAAAACTTTTATCCGTCATTTGTATCTTCGCGTTACTTTTCACCCTATCTTTACCATTAAGTATGACAGCGTATGCAGCAGATTCCCCTGAGATACTGGTAAACCCCGATTTTGAAGCAGAATTAGAAGGCTGGGCACCCCATGTTGTTTCTACTTTGACCCTCATAGAAGAGGATACCCAAGCAGGTGATTATGCTTGCTATGCAGAAGATAAATTCTCAAGTAATGATGGCCCTTATCAAGATATCACTGAAAAAATTAACTTTTATGGCAAAGGAAAGTACAGTGTTTCCGCTTATGTAAAACTGGATACTGCAGAAACAGCCCAAGCCTTCATAGCGGTAAAAACCCAATCCTCCGATACCACCTATGGATCAGGCGGATTGAATTGGTTTACCGGAAATACAGTTACTGTGAACAATTCTACATGGACAAAGCTGGAAGGCATAATAGATATCGACTGGAGTGACACATTGGAATTTTGCGAATTTTATTTCATCATCAATCCTGAGGATGCAGGTCTGGAGCCTAGCTATTTTGATACTTGCAGTATGAAAAAACTGGATTATACAGGCGAAGAATTTCCCACAGTTTCACCCGAACCCAGTCCGGCGCCTACACCAATATTGACCCCTACTCCCGTTCCTACTCCGACAGTAGCCATAACGCCTACAGCCGTACTGGCCGTCTCCACACCTACTGCTACAGCAGAGATAGCTGATAAAGGCGATTTTGATGTGATGCCCTTTCTGCTCTTTGGCGGGGCTATTTTGGCAGCAGCGGCAGGCACTATAATTTGGAAAAAAAATAAAAACAACACACCCAAGGATACTCCTGAGCAAAAATGAAAAGTTGTGATGATAAAATTACAGCAGATAATTTTCTAAAGAAAGATTGAAAGGAAGATTCGTTATGAAACCTTGTATCGAAACCCTCTTCATAGCATATGAAGATACCCCAGGGGTAAAGTTTGCCGCCATGGAGCTGGTGAAATATATCAGTAAACTGACAGGATATACCGTACCCAGTGGATTAAATAAGCAAGAAGGAAGCTTTAATATTTGTTTGGCGACTTCGGGAAAAATCCAAGGTCTTTCAGGATTATCTATCAATACAACTGAGCTGAAATATGACGGATTTATACTAAAAGCCTTTGAAAAAGCACTGGTCATTTGTGGAAACTATCCTCGTAGCACTTCATATGGTGTTTATTATTTACTAGAGCAGTGGGGCTGTCGTTGGCTATATCCTGGTGTAGAAGGCGAGTTTCTACCTGAAAATCCAACTTTGGATTTTCAAATTAATACCTTAAATAATCCAGATTTTGAAATCAGAGGTTTCATGGAGGGTGGAAGTGCAGATTATCCTACCTATTTTGTGAAAGAAATGCTGGAGATGGTGGATTGGTCTTTTAAAAACAAGATGAACTCTTATATGCGCCATTTTTCTATAGGTGCAGCCATTCCCTTTGGTGATATGCTCATACCTACAGTCAAGGACAGGGATATGCTCTTTGAGTACGGCGGACATGGCACACAGGGCTTTGTACGACGTGACTTGTTTGGATCCAGACCTGAGCTTTTTCGTATGCAAGACGGAGAGAGGCGCATAGACGGAAACTTCTGTGTCAGTAATACAGAAGCTCGACAGATGATCGTGGATGGGGTCATAGGCCTACTGGATAGGAATCCTGAGATCGACATTTTGCGTTTATGGTATGAAGATTTGGTGGATGGTGGATGGTGTGCTTGTGATGAGTGTAAGGACCTCTCTGCAGTAGACCAGATATTTATGATCACAAATGAAATAGCACGCGCAGTAAAAGTCAAATATCCTGATAAATATATTGATATTGTGTTATACCATGATACCTATGACTGTAGTGAAACAAAAATTATGCCTGAAAGTAATGTACTAGGGTATATCGCTCCCCGTGAGCGGTGTTATGCTCATGCGTTGGATGATCCTAGCTGCCGTCGCAACCGTCAGTATTATTGGGGTGGCTATCAGGCATTGGTCGAAAAATTCGGTAATAATGCCTATGCCATGGATTATTATGCGGATATGATTCTCTATAATAAGATGACAGCAGATTTCACGCAAACCATATCAGGAGATTTTAAAGCATTACAAAAATTGGGAATCAATAAGATCAACTGCCTTATGTTCAATAAATATTCCTGGTGGGCATATAAGACCAATATGTATACCTTTTGCCGTCTCTGCTGGAATACACAATATGTTTTTGATCTGCAAGCATATGGAGAACATCTGTATGGAAAAAATGAAATGTATTCCATTTTAAAAAGTATTCAAGACGCTTCCAAACAGATTTTTCAATTCTGCGAGTATGATATTCTCTTTGATATCCGTATCGTACCCGGCCAAAGCCCGGAATTTTATCAAAAGCATTTGAAGGACATTGAAAAAGCGATTGCTTTTTATGAACAGACGATATCATCTCTATGCACCATGGTGGAAGACGAGGCGTCACCCTCCATAAAGGCAAGACTGGAGGAGCTGAGATTCTTATTGATGATTACCGCAAAAGAAGCTACTGCTACCTTACATCATAACCGTGGTTTTTATGGCTGCAAATATATAGAAGGTTATACACAGGCGCAGCTGGATGAAGAGATTTTTGCTATGACTGCACTGCGTATAGAGCTGGTGGATTTCATTCAAACATTACCGATGGACATGACAGGCATGAATGGTCAACACGGCATCTTTATCGATCATCTGTGTTTGGAACTGAACCGCTGGTGTGAAGAAACACGCCAAAATTTTGGCACACATCCTACCTTTAACGGCAAGGTGTGATTGTTCTACTAGATCATATTCATTTTGACTCTTTAGATATGCACTTTGGTCGCTACCCCCTAGCGGCCGGAGTGTATTCTTATTTATAGCTTCTATTTGTGCCATCTTTATTTTTCATTTATATAGTAACTGCAATGTCCACCGCAAGAAGAATTTACGGTATTGTACTGCTCACTATATAATCCACAAGGCTTTGTACCATTGCCGCAATTACCTTTTCAGGTTCGCTTAGCATGCTAATAAGCAGTTTTTCGCTTCCTATTAATTCTGCCAAAATATCAATTATCGCCGCAACCCCGGTAATACTTGTTAAATAACGACCCTCTGATCTTTTAACAGACCTCAGAATCATTTCCTGTATCAATTCCCACCATTGATTATCATCTTTAAATTCAAACCTTAATACATCATCCGAGCTGTCATAACACGGGTCATACCATGTTGTATTTTCCATAAATTTTGGCTCGCTTCCGAATAATGTCTGTCGAAACATTGGCCAAAAGTAGACACGATGCCACGGAAACGCCTCCCCATTAGGTTGGTGTGTGATGATAAAATATTTTATATTAAATGAATTACATCACAGTAAGTAAAAACCCCGCAACAGCGGTGGATGGGGAAATTCTCCCGTCGCCTCCACCACAGTATCCACCTACCAAGGTGGATACTTCCATTTTGTATGTAAGCTCGTCCTCATCGGACGGGCTTTCGTCGTTTTCTTCTTGCTTTTCGTCGTGAAGACAATCTTTTTTTATATCAAAGGTTTCGTAAGGGATTAATTCGGGATGGAAATTAAATATTACCTCAACTCTATCCGAAAAGACATTTACCTTGTTGACAAATAGTTCTATAAGCTTCTTTCTATCTGAAAGAGTACCGCATTTAAGCATGGTCTTTGCTTGATTAAATCGTTCTGACAGTTCATCTTCGGTGACATCCGGCGTGGAATTATCAAAACAGATTTTTTCATAACTAGCTTGTAAAATGCTTTTTTCTTCCTCTAACTCCGTAATTCTTTCAAGCATCATTTTTGAGCCGGTCTTAGCCATGATGTTTATCAGATTTTTCGCTTCTCTTGTAGCCTCGTTTATCCTTCATTTAATGCTTTCTTTTTTCTCTATCACATCAGAATTCGTGGAATTCTGATAGGCGGTATATTCCTTAACCAATTTAGCGATAAGTCTTTCATCAAAGACATACTCGGACAGTTTTTCCAGTACATAGGTTTCGATATATTCCCGGCGCATTTCCTTATTATCGCAAATGTGCCAGTTTTTCTTGCCCATAGCTAAATAACAGCTGTTGGATAATCCTTGTATATCCAACACCGTTGGAAACCTGCTCAAAGATAAAGCGAATCGCAGGGACTTCTTCCTCGTTGATGATATGTTTTCGTGTCTGCGAGTCAATTGCCAAACCAAAGGGCGCGGCCCCGCCGGTTGCCAGTCCCTGCAACGCGGATTCCTTCATACCCTTCATCACTTCTCTGGAAAGATTGCGAGAATAATACTCGCTCATACCATCTAAAACACTCTCCATAATAATGCCTTCGGGGTTGTCATCGAGATGCTCGATAACGGAAATCAACCGGATATTATGCTTTTTCAGTTCATGTCTGTAATGGGCGAAATCATACCGGTTGCGGGAAAAATGGTCGAGCTTGTGGACGATCACAAAATCAAATTCCTCATTTTTTGCATCATTGATCATGCGCAGAAATTCCGGAAGGTCATCTGTGGCGGCCGATTTGACTCTGTAGATATATTTCGTTACAACGATTGCGTCCAATTTTGAGCAGTATTCATGCATTGCCCGCAGCTGAGCCAATGCTCTCATCCCGCTAATTGTCACTGGAGAAGCGTGCGTAAAGCACAACCTTCGGGGGTTCTCCCTCTCCGTGTCCTGTATTGCTGTGTCCGTCATGAACCTGCACAAAAGAGCCGAGTCCCTTTTACTGCTTTACATAAAAATCACATTTTTAAAAGATTTACAGTATGTCTCTGTAGTTGTTTTAAAAGAGAATCATTCTATAGTGATAAATGTTGCAATACAGACAATAAACATAAATAATTAAAAAATTAAACAATATTATTATATTGACATTATAATACAAATAATATACAATTAATTATATATTTTTACAATATAGTGGTATGGAATACAAGCAAAACTAAATTACTACTATTATTACTATATAACACTTGAATAGCAATACAAATGAAAAAAGGCGGTAAAAATTATGAAAAAGCAGATCACCCTGGTAGCCCTAATATTAACGCTCGTACTTTTCGTATCATCGGTTGTACAAAGCAACAATTTTGTTCGTGCAGAGGCTGCGAGTGCTGCAACGGATGGAACAATAGTGCAGGAAGATGCTGAAGTTTTATATGAGCTTACAGATAAGCGCGACTATACTACTAAGCAATTTCGCATGAGCGACGGTACGGTGATGGTTGCACAATACGGCAGTGTAATACACAAAAAAGAAAATGGTAAATTCGTTGAAATAGATAATAGTTTGGAAACTGTGCGCACTGATAATGAAAAAGGATACAAAACAAAAGATGGTTTTATAGATTTCGTTTTATCAGAAAAGCCGAAATCTAAAAAAATGGTTAAAATGACACTTGAGGGGTATGAAATCAGTTTCGGCATAGAAGGCTGTAAAGATGCTACGCAACTAAAGGTAGAAGAAAAAATAAAGACCGAAGCGCCCGAGAAAAAATTGAAAGGCACCGGACTGGAGAACAATAGCAGCAGTGTCACATATGCAAATGTGTTCAATAATATTGATATTGAATACAATATTATTGGTGATAAGATCAAAGAAAATATTATTATGAATGAAAAGACAGATCAGAATCAATTTATATTCAACTATGATTTTGGAAAGCTGACACCAGTCTTAAATAAAGATAATTCTATCACTCTTTCGGATGAAGGCGGAAATGGAATCTATACAATTAATGCTCCATATATGTATGATGCGGCAGAAGCCAGCAGCAGTAATATCGGTGTACAGCTGGTAGCAAAGGGAAAAGAATATCAGTACATAATGACAGCTGATAAAGAATGGCTGAACTCAGCTGATAGGGTTTATCCAATTAAGATTGATCCGACTACCAGCACAGCGGTCGAGAGAGCAAAAATTCATGAGACCTATGTAAATTCTGCTGATCCGAATGCAACCAGAAGCTCTTGGGATCAGCTGCTTATAGGCAGAGGCGGGAATTCTGGAATTTTGAGGACCTATCTGTGGTTCGAGATGCCTACACTACCTAAGTCTGCAAGGATAATTGATGCAAACTTATTGCTGTTTACCAAGGCTACTCAATGGGCGAATTATGAAGATATTAACACGAACACATCGATGAATTTATATGAAGTGACCAGTGCCTTAAATACAGTTACGTTGACTTGGAATTTGGCACAAAATCTTCAATGCAGATCACAAATTACTGATTATCAACGACTTAGGGCCGGAGCAACTTTCTTTGGCGATTATTATCAATGGAATATCACTGATATGGTCAGCAATTTTTACCTAACCAATACCAGTGCGATTACATCGACCACTTATCACCCGGGAATGATGATTAAATATGCGGACGAATCTGCGGGGCAGGGCTTTTTTGCAGGGTTTTGGTCATCTGATGCGAACAATAACAGCAGTGTATGGCCTGCAATCCAAATCTATTATAAAGACAGCAAAGGTCTGGAAAGTGAATGGGACTATTTTACTTCTTCTATGGGAAGCTCCGGTGCCGGTTATGTAAATGCCTTTAACGGTAACATGGTATATTCTAATACCCTTCTTTCTGAATCGGGTACAAGAATGCCTTTATCTTTAACACAGACATATAACAGCGCAAATAGTAATACACAAAGTCCTTATGGCCTAAAATCAGGAATGGGTTGGCAGTTAAATATCAATCAGATGGTTACTAAGCAGTTTGATATAAACGGTAATTTGATAAACTTTATCTATACCGATGCAGACGGTACAGAGCATTATTTTCCTTTCATATCGGGTACAGATTTATATGACGAAGATGGTCTAGGCTTAAAACTTGATTACGATAATAATTATAATGTAATCAATGATATAAACACAAAAGCCGAGATTTGGTTTGCTTATCGGAATGGTGATACCAACAGAGCATATTTGAACGGGATGAAGGATGCCGCCGGAAACAGTATCCTTTATAATTATGAAAGCGGCACCAATTATGTTTCCAGTATTACCGACGGAGCCGGCCGCGTGACGAATTTGCAGCACAATGCCGCCGGGCAGATTACCACCATCACTGATTCTGCAGGCAGGGTAACGACTTTTCAGTATAACAACCCCAATAGCATATATTTAGAAAATGTGATTTATCCGGATGGATCCATCATCAATTATGCCTACGGCAACGAACAGCTTGATTATATTCAAGCAAGAGATCATACCAGATTGGTCTATACTTACAATTATCTCAAACAGGTCAGCGGTATCCAGGAAAGGGATGCAAGTAATGTCACAGAATTTAGCTACAGTATATCCTATCAGAATCAAAACATTACGAAAATAACAGACAATCAAAACAGGAGCAGCATCTATCAGTTTGATTACTATGGAAAGACAGTAAATATCCGAAATGACCAGGGCTATGCACAGTATTACGGATATACCAACATGACACCCGATGAAACACTAAGTCTGACATCATCCTTTCAAAAAAATAAACTGACACAGCAATCGGATCTCCAAAAGACCGTTGTAAACCATATTGTAAACGGCAGTGCAGAAGAAGGCTTGTCCTCAGGCGGATGGATAACTGAATATTGGGGGACATATGACTCTGCTGCTTATGGACAACGCAGTACCGAACAAAAATATTTGGGCAATTATTCCTTTAAGATCCATAGAGAGACTGCCGGAGGGACTTATCAGTTCCGCCAATACTTTGATTTACCGATAGGTCAAACCTATACCTTCTCTGCGTATGTGAAAACAACCGCGCCCATAAGCGGCAGTGCCGGAGCAAAATTATTAGTTGTATATCCGGATGATCAGAATCAGAATTGCCGGATAGATTCTGAAAGCATACAAGATACAGGCGGCGAATGGCAACGTATTAGCATGACCTTTACCAATCATTCATCAACCGGCAGAGTATTCTTCTTTGTGGCGCTGGGGGAAAATGCAATCGGCACGGTATACTTCGACTGTTTACAGGTTGAAGCGGGAAGCGTGATGAATCGTTATAATCTATTGGGAAACAGTGGGTTTGAACAGTATAATGGCAGCGTGCCTGTGGGTTGGACACAATATGGCGGGAGTTTGAACTACGGTATCAGCGGAAGTCAGGCACCCGATGGAGGAAGTGCCAGTATCAGCGTACCTGGAAATTATCTGGGAAGCAAATATCTCTATCAAAACATTACCCTAAATGTACCCGATACCCAGAGCATAGTTATAGGTGGTTGGGCAAAGGCAGATGCAGTACCGCAGAACGATGAGGATCGTAGCTTTTGTATCACGGCAAAAATATTTTACAGTGATAATACG
>Ga0209373_10004797_pt1 | contig 11482 bp, 6 predicted proteins | sample Higcelweek5metaG_FD_187173 | JGI IMG/M metagenome (GOLD analysis project Ga0209373, IMG submission 187173) | Freshwater pond sediment microbial communities from the University of Edinburgh, under environmental carbon perturbations - High... | ecosystem: Environmental > Aquatic > Freshwater >... | reverse complement strand
ATCATTGAGCTCACAAGCAGCTCTTCAGGTTTATCGGCTCCCATCTCTGAAAGCGCGACAAGCGACACCCATTTACGGAATTCATTCATCCCCAGAAGTGTGAGAGCCTGCCGGATCGACTGTATTCTGACTTGAAAACCGAATGCGGCGGAATTGATGAATTTGAAAAGCTTGTATGTTATAGATAGATCGCGTTTGACAACATGTTCGAGTGTATCAAAATCCAAATTCGGATCATTGATCTGACGGAGTATTTCGAGATACTTGTGCTTGTAACCGGGGATCTCACTTCCGGAAATAATCCGCGGCTTGCTGAAAAAAAATCCCTGAAAATATGAAAACCCCATTTCTTTCGCAGACTCGAACTCATCATGCGTTTCAATTTTCTCCGCAAGAAATTTAATATTGCGGGCTCCCGCGAGTTGAAGTATTTCCTCCCGTTCTCTGTGATTTGAGATTCTGAAATCCACTTTGATAATGTCGACAATATCAATAAGGGGACGCATTTCCGGGCTGTACGTAAAGTCATCAAGAGCAAGGATATATCCCCTCTTCTTCATATCCACGCACGCTTTGACTACAAGATCATCAACCTTGACAGTCTCAAGCACTTCAATTGCGAGAAGTTCACGGGGAAAAATAACCGCAGCCTCATCAATAATAAGATTCCGCGTGAAATTGATAAAGACAGGTTTACCGTTCGAAATTACATCAAGCCCGAATGTCCCGAAACTATGAACAATCGTTTGCGAACTCGCATAGTCGCCGCCATACACGTTATTATAGAAATTGTCAAATCCCGTGCGGAACAGAAGTTCATACGCGACGACCTTTTTGCGCCGGTCAAAAATCGGTTGCCGTGCGATAAACACGTTTTTCAATACGGCTGGAACGGCCGCCGGATCTTTATTATTATGGCTGTTCATCTTTTTTGTTTGATCCCGTCCGAACTGAATACGAGCAAATGCCTGTTCTACAGAGCGTTTCTGCCATATAATTCGAAAGTCACCAGTTCATCCGGTTTCAGTATCCGCCTTGCGATAAAAGTATATCGCCGGATTCAATCCATGTCAACACCACACATTTATTCTTCCGGAAAAGGAGAGTTTATTTCTGAAGTACACACATCGCATTTTAAACGGGCTCTGAGCCGCTCTAGTCCATTTTAATTACGAGGAGAGTTGAATCATCATGCGGCTCCCGTTCCAAAGCCCGGTTCTCAACCTGTATCCGGATAATATCACTCACCGCTTGCGCGTCATTTTTGACATTCTCACGAATCAACGCATACATCTCATCCATGCTGAATTCACTGTGTCCGCCCTGTTCGATAAGGCCGTCAGTGTATAGAACGAGCATGTCACCGCTCACATATGGAATACTCTTTGATTTGAATCCGCCGTCAAGCATCACACCGAGAGGACGTCCGCTCGTCTTCATTTCAAGAAAACGATCATCCTTCTTACTGTAAAATATCTGGGGATTATGCCCTGCTGACGCGTAATGAATGAGTTTATCTTCGCGGTCGATAAGCGCATAAAAAAATGTGCAGAACATCCCGTTATATGATTCATTACATATCCATTTGTTAACATTCCTGAAAAGTGATTCCGGCATATTATTACGGATGACTTCGTGACGGAGGGCATTCTTTACCGTACTGAGGAATATCGCCGCGGGAATTCCTTTACCTGAAATATCCCCCACGCTCACGCTGATGAAGCGATCATTATATTCGGTTACCTCGAAGAAATCGCCTCCCACATATCGCGCGGGACGGATGAAACCCGCAATCGTCATACCGTTCACATGTTCCGGGAGTTCTTCAAGAGACTGCTTTTGAATTTCGGCGGCGATATGAAGATCATGTTCAATACGACGGCGTTCGGCATCATCTCTGTACTCCCGAACATTATCATACATTTCAGCGACCTGCTGCGATATCGTCGACAGAACCCTAAGATCAAATGAATCAAAGGTATCACTGTCAGATTTATCCGTTACATTGAGAACTCCAATCACTTTGTGTTTGAGCTTCATCGGAATACAGATAAAGGATTTTGATTTGTAATTTCCCATATTTATTCCGGGTTGGCACCGGTCTTCATTTTCAAGATCAAACACAAGGAGAGGATCACCGGTTTTGATTACATGCCCGATAAGGGAATCCTTGAGGCTGATCTCATAGTTCTCTCCGTTACTCGATACAAAGTATTTTACTGATTCGGCATTATCATCAAGAATAACAAATGAACATCTGTTGGAATGAATTACTTTCTGTATCGCGCAGATGACCCGGTGAAGGAGTTCAGGTATATTCTCAGAAAAATAAATCGACTGCGAAATCTCATAAATACACGTGAGTTCATCAACCCGGTTTTTGAGGCTCATCACAAGTTCATGCGTCTGAATAGACAGGGCGGCGGCATCACACAGATAATGAAGCATGGAAAGATCTTCATCAGAAAAACCGCCCGCGCTTTTAGAGTTAACCGCTTCTATTACTCCTATGAGTTTACCGTGTATTTGTATCGGAGACGCGATGGCGCTTCTGGTTGAAAACCCGCTTGTCTCATCAATCTCATTATAGAAACGGGAGTCACTCATTACATCATTGACCACCGTACTCTCGCCAGTTTTAGCCACATGTCCCGCAATTCCCACTCCAATCTTGATACGTTTACCGCGGATGATCTCCCCCTTGTCGCTCACCACCACATCAAATATGAGTTCATCGCTCTTTTTATCACGGAGGAGAAGTGACGCGCCTTCGGCGGAAAGAAGATCGGCAGCGGAATCAGTAATCGTCGCAAGCAAACGCTGAAAACTCATCGACGAGTTCAATTTATTCATAATCTCAATTATTCGCTGATATTTGGCCATGAAAAACCCCGTATGAGACAGTCTAAAAATGACTCACATGAAAAAGCAATTACTATTGTCAGATGGAATTTCAATAAATGCAGGCGGGCAAAAAAGAACAAATAATGCGGACTATTGTATACAAGAATACAACCGGGACTTTCCCGGTTGTATTCCATGATTAATGATATTACGGAAGCAGAGTATTTCCCATTAAGTAGCGGTCGACTTCACGCGCGCATGTCCGCCCTTCATTGATCGCCCATACGACAAGCGACTGTCCGCGGCGCATATCTCCGCATGCGAAAACCTTGTCTTTTGATGTCAGGTACGTTCCGTATGTTGCTTTCACGTTGGAACGTTCATCCTTTTCAATTCCAAGCGCATTGATAATCGATGACTCCGGACCTTTGAATCCGAGCGCCAGAAGGACAAGATCCGCCCTCCAGACTTCTTCGCTTCCAGGTACTTCTTTCATGCAGAAACGTCCCTGAGGATCTTTTTCCCAGACAACATGAACGGTTTTAGCTCCTTCGACATTCCCTTTTCCGTCATCGATAAACTCTTTTGTGAGTATCGAATACTCGCGGGGATCTCTCCCGAACAGCGAAATCGCTTCCTCATGACCGTAGTCAATCTTCAGAAGGCGGGGGAAAGTAGGCCACGGCATATCGGCGGTGCGATCCTTCGGTGGAACAGGAAGTACTTCAAAGTTGGCAAGTCCCGCGCACCCATGGCGGATAGATGTACCAAGACAGTCATTTCCGGTATCACCGCCACCGATAACGATGACATTCTTTCCTTCCGCGCTGATGAATGTGCTGCCCGCAGATCCCTTTTTGAGATAGTCTTTCGTATTCGCCGACAGAAATTCCATCGCGAAATGAATACCCTTCAGATTTCTTCCGGGCACATCAAGATCACGGGCATCTGTAGAACCGCACGCAAGCACAAGCGCGTCATATTCCGCTGCAAGTTTATTGACATCAATATCCTTGCCGACATTGGAATTGCATTTAAATACAACTCCCGCCTCTTCCATGATTTTCACTCTGCGGAGGACGACCTGCTTATCAAGCTTCATATTCGGAATACCATACATAAGAAGTCCGCCGGGGCGATCCTCCCTTTCGTAAACCGTGACAAGATGACCTGCTGAATTGAGCTGCTCCGCACATGCAAGGCCGGAAGGACCGGAACCGATTACCGCGACTTTTTTCCCGGTACGTTTTGCGGGAATATATGGTTTAACCCATCCTTCTTCGTATGCGCGGTCAATGATATAGCACTCATTGTGTTTGATTGTCACCGCGGGAGCGTTGATCCCGAGAACACACGCAAACTCACACGGTGCCGGACACACCCGCCCCGTAAACTCCGGAAAGTTATTTGTTTTGAGCAGGCGTAAATATGCTTCGTGATACTTCCCATGGAAAATAAGGTCGTTCCATTCCGGGATAACATTTGATATCGGACATCCGTATGACGAGTGACAGAAGGGGATACCGCAATCCATGCAGCGTGCACCCTGCTCTACTCGTTCTTTCTCCGAAAGTTCTATATGAAACTCATCCCAGTCTTTCATGCGGACGCGGGGTTCACGATCCTTCACCGGGACACGATTGTATTCAAGAAATCCGGTTATTTTTCCCATTATCGTGCCTCTCTTTTCACAAGCTTCTGCTTTTCAAGCACCCGTTTATAGTCATTCGGTATTACACGGATAAAAGCGTCAATACTGCCGCTCCAGTTTCCGAGCAGTTTTTTCGCAACCGCACTTCCCGTACGGGTACAATGTTCTTCCACCATAGAATGGATATATTGACGTTCCTCTTCATCAGCAAGAGGTTCCACAAACACCATCTCCGTATTCGTATTACTTCTCAACTTCGACTCTGGATCGTAGATATACGCGATTCCACCCGACATCCCCGCCGCGAAATTGCGGCCGACATCGCCGAGAATGATAACGCGGCCGCCGGTCATGTACTCACAACCGTGATCACCGACGCCTTCGACTACCACATGCGCACCCGAGTTACGCACGCAGAATCGTCCGGACGCTTTCCCTCTGAAAAACGCCTTACCGCTCGTTGCTCCGTACATCGTTACGCTTCCGAGAAGAAGATTCTCTTCCGCCACAAACTTTGATTCTTTGGGGGGATACATCACGATCGTTCCGCCGCAGAGTCCTTTTCCGCTATAGTCGTTCGCATCGCCTTCCAGTTCAAGGGTAACACCTTTTGTCATGAACGCACCGAAGCTCTGTCCCGCCGATCCGGTGAATTTTATACACACCGTATCATCAGGCAATCCGGCACCGCCGTGCTTCTTTGTTATCTCATGAGAAAGCATTGTCGCGGTCGATCTGTCAGTATTCTTGATTTCAAGGTTAAGCGACACTTTCTCGCCCTTCTCAATCGCGTTTTTGGCTTTCGCGATGAGCGTACGGTCGAGAACCGCGTCAAGACCATGATCCTGCGCTATCATTTTGTATGTGCCGGTTTCAGGATGCGGTTTTCTTACCGGATGAAGAACAGGAGAAAGGTCGAGTCCTTCGCTCTTCCAGAAACGTACCGCACTGTCCGATTCAAGGAGATCGACCCGGCCGATAAGCTCTTCGATCGAACGCACGCCGAGCTGACTCATTATTTCACGTACTTCCTCAGAAATAAACGTGAAGAGATTCACTACATGCTCGGGCTTTCCCTTGAACCGCTTACGTAGACGGGGATCCTGTGTGGCAATACCAACAGGACAAGTGTTCTTCTCGCACTTGCGCATCATGACGCATCCGAGAGAGATCAGCGCCGCGGTTGCGATACCGAACTCTTCAGCTCCGAGTATGGCGGCAATAACCACATCACGTCCGGTCTTTATCTGCCCATCTGTCTGAAGCGTTACACGGCTGCGCAGATCATTCATTACGAGCGTCTGATGTGTTTCGGCAAGACCGAGCTCCCAGGGAAGACCCGCATTCTTGATTCCGGTAAGCGGACTCGCGCCCGTTCCGCCGTCATGTCCTGAAATGAGAATATGATCTGCATGCGCCTTTGAAACACCCGCCGCGATTGTTCCGACACCGACTTCTGATACCAGCTTCACCGAAATACGCGCTGACGGATTCGCGTTCTTAAGATCAAATATGAGCTGAGAGAGATCTTCAATTGAATAAATATCATGATGAGGCGGTGGCGAAATAAGCCCCACGCCCGGAGTTGAGTGACGCGTCTTTGCGATGATATCAAACACCTTGTGGCCGGGAAGCTCTCCGCCCTCACCGGGCTTGGCTCCCTGCGCCATTTTGATTTGTATTTCATCAGCATTAGTGAGATATTCAGCGGTCACACCGAAACGTCCCGACGCAACCTGTTTGATCGCGGAGCGTTTCAGGTCACCGTTCGGCATAGGCGTATAACGTTCACTCATCTCGCCGCCTTCACCGGTATTTGACTTCGCCTTGATCCGGTTCATCGCGATCGCCATAGTCTCATGAGCTTCCTGACTGATCGAACCGAAACTCATCGCGCCGGTCACAAAACGGCGTGCAATTGATTCTACCGATTCAACCTCTTCTATTGGAACCGGAGCTGTTCCTTTTTTGAACGCGAGAAGCCCCCGAAGAGTACATTGCGCTGTTGAACGCTGATCCTGATGCGCGGTAAAACGCTTAAAGGCAGAGTGGTCACTGTTACGAACCGCATGCTGAAGATGAGCTACCGATTCGGCATCCCACATATGTTTTTCACCGCTGGCACGCACCTGATAGTCCCCCTGCGACACAAGACCTTCAGTTCCCACCGGCGCGTTGCGCAATGGGTATGCGGTTTCATGACGCGCGATGGCCTCTCGTGCGAGCGCGGTAAAATCGACGCCTGCAATACGGCTCGGAGTTCCCGCAAAACATTTTTCAATAACTTCTTTTCCAAGACCAACCGCTTCAAAAATCTGAGCACCCTTGTATGACATGAGAGTGGAAATACCCATCTTTCCCATGACCTTGCGGATTCCTTTTGATATCGATTTAGTGAAATGATTTACTATCTCATCATTCGTCATTGAGGAAGAGAGATACCCTTCAAACTTAAGCCGCCACATCGCCTCGAACGCGAGATACGGATTGACAGCATCAGCTCCGAAACCGATGAGCATACAGAAATGATGCACTTCACGCGGCTCACCCGATTCAAGTACAATACCGATCTGTGTACGAAGTTCTTTTCTGATAAGATGATGTTGTGCCGCACCGAGAGCCAGAAGCGCCGACACGGGCACACGGTCTTTACCCGCTCTGCGGTCGGAAAGAATAATAATCTGAAATTTGTCCTTCACCGCGCTTTCGGCTTCCTGCGCGATGCGGTCAAGATTTTTCTGAAGACCCGATTCTCCGTCCTCTTTGGGATAGGTGATATCGATAATCTTTGACTTCCATCCGCGATGATTCATATCGCGAAGAGCCATCAGTTCACGGTTCGTTAAAATCGGATTCGGCATCTTGAGCATATTCGAGTGCTCTTGTGTCGTTTCGAGAAGATTCTTCTCGGGGCCGATGAACGCCTCGAGGCTCATAATGATATCTTCCCGGATTGAATCAATCGGAGGATTGGTCACCTGCGCGAACAGTTCCTTGAAATACTCATATGTCAAACGGGACTTGTGAGACAAGCAGGCAAGCGGCGCGTCATTCCCCATGGAACCAAGAGCTTCTTTTCCGTGTTCCGCCATCGGTTTGAGTACAAGTTGAAGATGCTCCGTTGTGTAACCGAACATCTTGAGTCTATCTATGACGGTTTCATTATTATATCCGTAAGGCTCATTGATCGGCTTGATATCGTTGATATGAACCGGTTGCGTTTTCATCCATTCAGCATAAGGATGAGATGATGTGACTTTCTTCTTGATCTCCTCATCACCGATAATTCTGCCCTCTTCAAAGTTAAGCAGAAACATCTTACCGGGTTCAAGTCGGCCTTTTTTAATCACGGTTTTCGGATCCACCTTCAGGACACCGACCTCACTTGCCATAATGACAAGATCATCACTTGTTACATAATAACGGCTGGGTCGCAAACCGTTACGGTCAAGGAGAGCTCCCATATACACACCGTCTGTAAATGTCACAGATGCGGGGCCGTCCCACGGTTCCATCAGACACGAATGATATTCATAAAACGCTTTCTTGTCACCATCCATAGACGCGTGATTTTCCCATGCTTCAGGAACCATCATCATCGCCGATTCAGGAAGGGATCGGCCGCCCATATACAGAAGTTCAAGGACATTGTCAAAATTTCCGGAGTCGGAACAATCCGGTTCTATTACCGGAAAAATCTTCTTCAGGTCATCACCGAACGCCGCACTCGAAAGAGTACCCTGGCGTGCCATCATTTTATTTATATTGCCGCGGAGGGTATTTATCTCTCCGTTATGCGCCATAAACCGCAGCGGCTGGGCGCGGTCCCATGAAGGAAAAGTGTTCGTTGAAAAACGGGAGTGAACCATCGCCACATGACTGACGTAGTCCTTGTCTCTGAGATCGGCGAAATACGGATACACCTGATCAGGAGTAAGCATCCCTTTGTATATTATCACTTTTGAAGAAAGGCTCGCGATATAGAAGAAATGATCCTTGTCATTATCTTTTCCCCGAATCGTATGGGTTGAAAGCTTACGTGAGACATATAGTCTGCGTTCAAACTCCTGGACATCCATTCCTTTACCGGCAAGAACAAGAGGCTGTTCCATTACAGGTTCGCTTATTTTTGCTCCATTGCCGAGCATTGAGTTATCCACAGGAACCTTTCTCCATGCGGGCACAGAAAGGCCTTCTTTTGCGCAAATATCCTCAAACGATTTTTTACATTTCTCGCGCTCATCGTCATTTTTTGACAGAAACACATTACCCGATGCGTACAACATATCTTTTGCGGCGCTGGATTTTTTCAGGTCAGATTCAAAAACCTTTGAAAAGAAATCACGTGGAAATGCGGTCAGAATTCCCGCTCCGTCACCTGTATTTTTTTCCGCTCCTGAAGCACCGCGATGTTCCATATTGCACAGGATGGTAATACCGTTCTCGACAATATCATGAGACTTTTTACCTTTAATGTTCGCTACAAAACCAACACCGCAGTTTTCCTTTTCATTCAAAGGATCATAAAGTCCGAATGCCTCAGGTCTTTTTACAAATGACATGTGTCCTCCTTACCCGCTGTAACACAATGCGATCAGTTGCACAAAAAAAACAATACGGTGATATTCTCAACAGGGCAACACCTGTGCCGCCGCGTGGTTACGAACCACCCTGAAATTGCCGTTTACAAAACAACCAACAGCTCAAAACACATGTGATTCTCAGTAGATAATTTCTCATAATGCAGAATCACTATAGAGCCAAGAAGATCCAAAGCGGGAATGACGGCAATATAGATTTTTTCAAAGATTGCCGATGAGTGTTACATTTGTGTTAATTTTCGGACAATTATTCCGTAACAGCGGTACTTCCCCCGCACTCATCCCGAAATATCGAAATCTAATTAACTTGACTGCATTAATCAGACTTTATAAAGTATCTCAAACTCACGTCAGCGACCGGAACTTCACAGGATGGCGATTGAATGAAGCTGCCCGATTCTACTTATCTTATTATCATCTCCTCCATACTACTATGCACATCTGCTTGCAGCAACGATCAAAATGACGATAATGGAAATCCGCCGCTGACGACCGCATTCAACAACGCTGCAGTCACATACTCTTCCGGCGATATCATTAAAAACGGCTCGACCGTGAACTCAGGGGATTTCACCGGAAGCGATGTCGCAATTCATGACGACATAATCACAGGCAGGACATCTTCGTTGATCCTGCAAATCAGCGATTACGCGGCAGTCCGTCTCATGCCGGATTCCCGCATCCGCATCGATTCCGATAACTCCGGTTCGCCAGCACTGACTCTTGTCAATGGGCAACTGCTGGTAAAAGTGATCAAACTCCCGAAAGACAGATCATTCCGGATCAAGTCAGGGAGCATCTCCGCAGTGGTACGAGGGACATCCTTCAGGGTTTTCAATGGTGATCATGCGACAACTGTTTCCGTTTCTGAGGGGAAGGTCGCGGTATACCCTTCAGGCAACGAGCAAGATCCGTCTCAGGCTATTATCACAGAACAGGGCTTCACCGTCCAGATATCGAAAACCGATAATAAACCGGAATCACTGCTCAGACGATCAACAATCATCGAAGAAAATGAAGCCCTCAGAGTAAACACGATACCGATTCTTCCGGAAAACGATATCAGAAATACGGGCGCGCTTAATGCGGTCAAAATCAGAATACATGAAGCGGACAATCAGATCAATAACGAAAGCAAACTAATCAACAGTATTGACGAAAAGCGCAGTGCAATTATCCGTCGGAACATCGGAAGTCTTGCCGAAATCAAAGACGCCTTTAACCGGATTGATGAAATCACATTGTACAATAAGCGGACTTTATCCGGGATAATAATTTCACGGGGATCAACCTATGTGATAATCACTCCCGACGGACGGAAAATGATCAACGAAAAGGACATACTGATAATCAGAATCATTAAGTAACTGCCGGCTGAATCGCGATACGCTCAGCCGACACATGATTGATACACAATCGTCCGCAGAATATGTCAGACAACAACATATCAATAAAGCGTTATGGGCACTTTGAATAACTGCTTTTTTCCTTATCCAAAAAGCAAAAAAGCAGTTATTTCATTAAAGCATTTTACGGCATATCACGTACAAATGCTTTGATCAATTCTCAAAATGCTCTGTTTGCCCACAAGGGCGGTCTTAAAAACATGGTTTTTCAAACCGCCCTTATGCTACTTTCTTTTGGATTTTTTATTCACGGGCTTTTTACGCGTATTAATGTCAACACGACTTTTCGAAACTTTCGTGGACGCACGAACGGCTTTCTTCCTTAAAATAGTTTTTTTCACCGCCGCTGATTTCTTAACTGGCTTTGTTTTTACAGCGTTCTTTTTGATCTTCTTGACACCGACGCGTATAATTTTTCCCGATCTCCGTGCTCCGTCTTTTTTCACTGCCTTTTTCTTATCGCGTTTCGGTGCCGACTTCTTTATCGGTGCGTCATTCTGACGGATTTTCTTTGCAGCTTTCTTTTTCGACACAGTTCTCTTTATTGAATATCCGGTCGAAGCAGATGTAACTACTGACATTTCCGGCATCAAAGCGTCTCTATCTTTCCACGCTTCATCAGATGGAATCATCGGAATCGACTCTGCTTTTCGCAAATAATCTGGATCTTCTATAAATACTGAAAACATGCTCGATGGAGTCAATGAACTCACATTCCCGACAGTATCTTTGACCCACGCATATACCGTTTTCGTTCCAGTACCGCTGCTCAACGTATACGAGGAAGGAGCGGCTGACTGCCATCCGGGATCACCCGATGAAGGCTGTAATGACGATTCATTGACACAATACCCGGCTATTCCGATATTGTCGAACGCAGTAAGAGAAAATGTAATATTCGGATCAGTTGATGGAGACAGGCTTGTCAGCGTAAATGATGATACCGCCGGCGCGGAAACGTCGATCGTATAGCTGACGGA
>Ga0209373_10004796_pt1 | contig 11483 bp, 10 predicted proteins | sample Higcelweek5metaG_FD_187173 | JGI IMG/M metagenome (GOLD analysis project Ga0209373, IMG submission 187173) | Freshwater pond sediment microbial communities from the University of Edinburgh, under environmental carbon perturbations - High... | ecosystem: Environmental > Aquatic > Freshwater >... | reverse complement strand
TGAAAATACTTTCGACAGACGAAACAAAAACGCTGTTACTGAATTTTTTCAGCGATGAAAAAAAGAAGAGAAGACTGGAAACACTCCTGATGGTGGACGATGTAAATGAACAGATTGCCTACCTCCGCTCATCGGTCATTGGTTTGCTTATCGATCAGTGCTCGGAGGCTTTTATCAAAAACGAGGAGGCTATATTATCGGGTACTTTCAACTCAACTTTAATAAAACAAGTTCCCGAAATATCGGTGAAAGCTTATGGTTTATGTTCTAACATCGCTGTTCGAAAAATTTATTGTTCACCAGAAGTGCTTGACGTAGAGCTATCAGGTTACAAAATCATTCTTACTCTCCTCGAACATTTAATAACTGCGGTACTGAATCCTGAAAAATCATATTCCGAACAATTGCTCAAACGCATCCCCGACCAGTACGAGACCAATCACCCAACCACTTACGGGAAAGTACTGGCAGTGCTCGATTATATTTCGGGCATGACGGATGTGTATGCGCTTGATTTGTATCGCAAAATTACCGGCATGAGCATTCCGGGCATCTAACAAGAAACGGGCAGTTTAGTTGGATTTAATTTTCAGCTTATCGCCCAAACTTAATTTGTCGTTGGTTTTCTTGTTCCACTTTTTAATATCGTTGATGGAACAATTGTATTTCAAAGCTATCGACGATAAAGTTTCGCCCGAACGCACTTTATGAAAAGCATAAGCGGGTGATGATTTAGCCTTTGTAGCTGCAATTGTCGTAACAGATGCATTTCCGGGAATTTGCAAAGTTTGTCCCTGTTGTAGTTTGTTTGTTGATAAATTGTTATGAGCTTTCAGCTCATCAATCGAGATGTTATAAAGTTTTGAAATACTAAATAACGACTCGCCGGCAGTAACCTCGTGGTTAACAGGTTCATTTATCGAAGTTGGCTGTGAAGCTACTGAAGCATCCACGGAAACAAGAGCCGAAGCCACAGCCGTTTTTTGTTCAGCAACTTTAAGTTCCTGTCCTGCCAGAATTTTATTATTGGTCAATTGATTCAGGCTGATAAGTTCATCTTGTGTTGTATCAAATTTTCTTGCAATTAAGCTTAAAGTTTCGCCTTTCTTTACTTTATAAGTTGTCTCTTCCTTTTCAGCAACAGCCACTTTTGGCTTCTCGGTGGGAACATGTTGAGCTACTTCTACCGGCTTTTCGATGAGTATTTCCTGACCTAAGAATATTTTAGCATCCTTCAGGTTGTTCATCGCTTTGAGCTCGTCGATCGATTTCCCATAAAGCTTCGACAGGGTGAAAAGCGTTTCGCCCTTTTGCACTTTGTGCGTTGTTTTAACATCAGCCACCGATCTGGCTACAGGATTTTGGGCTATTGTAGAATCTTTGCTATGTTTTTTTGTGTTTTCAACAAGCACTTTTTCCACCACCGAAATTTCTTTTTCATCCTCAATTTTCAAACGTTGCTTTACCTGAAGTTGCTCAGATTTTAAATGGTTTTTCTTTTTGAGTTTTGCCACCGAAATGCCATATCTATCGGCTATAACCGATAAATTTTCGCCCGACTTGACATAATGATATTTAGCCGGAACCACTTTGGTTACTTTTTTATATTCAGTTTTTTGTTCAGGCTCGTATAAACTCACCCGGTTATTGTCGAATGCCAACTGAGGAAACGAATCTACTCCAAGAACGCGACCTGCTCTTACAAAACGCTTTAGATAATAATTTTCCTTCGAATTAGAGATAATAACGCCACTTTTCACCGAAGCATGAATGAAATCGAAATCGCCATCTTCTTTTGCTGAAACAACAATACCAACATGCCCTACTCTCCCGTTTCGCCGCCTGCCATTAAAAAAAACAAGATCACCAGGTTGTAGTTGCGATTTCGCTACTTCGGGAAACTGATTGGCCTGATCGGCAGATGAACGCTCTAAATTATAACCAAAATTTCGGTATACATGAGATGTAAAGCCCGAGCAATCAAAATTCGCTGTTCCACCCGATCCGTATCGATAAGGAGTGTTTAAGAATAGTTTTCCGTAATTGATAAGTGAATCGGATAAGTTGTTTTTAAACAATGGACTAAAGCTGTTTTTCAAGGTATCTGGCGATATTTTGAGTTCAGCAGAAGCTTGGGCGTAAAGCTGTAAAGCTGAGAACAGTATACCCAATAATATAATTGTGTGTTTCCGGATTGGCATCGCAAGTAAAATATATCTGATAATTAAGTAATTGCAAAGATAAAATTTTACAGGGATATACAATGCTCTTTTTTCTCTTTTTAAGATAAAAGGGTTATTTTTTAAAACTTGTAGTTCAGGCGAACCTGGTCAGAGTCGACAAAGAGTTCGGCTTGTTCTCCCAAAACGAACGACAAATTATAATCGACATGCCCAGCCGGGAAATTGAAACAAACGGGATAGTCGTATTCACTTACCGCAGCTAAAATAATCTCAGCTACACTTTGCATCATCAGCGGATCTTCATCGTAATCGCTGAACTGACCCACCACCAAGCCAGAAATCTGTTTCAGTACTCCGCTAAGTCTCAAGCTTTGCATCATGCGGTCAATTTGATATGGTTTTTCACCGACATCTTCGATGAAGAGGATATTGTTGTTAAAATCTAAGTCGAAAGGCGTTGAACGCATACCCATCATTACTGACAGATTACCTCCGATAAGTTTGCCTCCAGCATGTCCCAGACGATTTTTAGCTTCAGGTTTTATACTGAAATTCGAAGGTGTGCCGAACAACAGATTCTTAAAACTCATTATTTGATCTGATTTCTCGGGCAGTTCAGTAAGATACTTGGTCATAATTCCATGCATGGAAGCAATTCCAAGTTGTGTGATGGCATTAAGTAAAATGGTGATATCGCTAAAACCTATGAGCCATTTGGGCGATTTGGTAAAGCTTGTAAAATCAATTTTATCAATGATTTGAGCTAGTCCGTATCCGCCCCGGCTGCAAAGGATGGCTTTTATACTCGGGTTATCAAGTGCCTGTTGCAAGTCGGCCACCCGTTCATCTATAGTTCCGGCAAACCGACCATATTCGGTGCGGACATATTTGCCCTCAGTCACCTTTAAGCCCCATGACGAAAGCAATTTTGTTGCACCATCAATAAACCCGGGTTGAATACATCCGGAAGGTGAAACTATGTGGATTTGGTCTCCGGCACGCAGAAAGGAAGGTATCATATTTTGTTAAGCTCTTTTTCTTTTATCAATATTTTATTTCAACAACAAAGGTTTGCGTCCGGCAACAAAAAATCAACAGTTGCTTTCACCTCCCTGATCAAATCCGAAGGTGCGATCACCAATTGCAATCCTCTTTTTCCGGCGCTTACATATATTTGATCAAAATCCAAACAGTTTTCGTGAATGTAAGTCGGGAAATGCTTTTTCATTCCGATAGGCGAACAAGCACCGCGAATATAACCCGTTACCTGAAGTAAATCCTTCATTGGAATCATTTCACAATACTTATTGCCTGAAATTTTAGCTGCTTTTTTCAAATCGAGCTCACCGGCTCCCGGAATTATACAAACAAAATAAGATGTTTTATCGCCTCGTAGAACAAGGGTTTTAAATACCTTATCAACAGCTTCGTTGAGCTGAGCCGCCACATGAACAGCGCTCAGATCATCAACATCTACCTCGTATGCAACCAATTGATAATTTATTTTTGCTTTATCAAGCAACCTTACTGCATTTGTTTTTTCAGTAGCCATTCAAATTGAAGTTCTTGTGTTTTTACGGCCATTAGTATTTAAGCCATTTCCACATTTCTTTCCATGTTACTTTTTTTCCATACATTAAAATGCCTGTACGATAGATTTTTCCGGCTATCCATGTACTTCCGATAAACGACAGCACAAGCACACTAATGGACACAATCAGTTGCCATGCAGGCACATCGAAAGGCAAACGCACCATCATAACAATAGGCGAAGTAAACGGAATCATCGAACACCAGAAAGCCAGCGGTCCGTCTGGATTTTCGGCAGCAAAAACACCGGCATAGATGGCAAAGATAATTGGAATCATAATCGGCATTGTGAACTGGTTGGTGTCGGTTTCGTTGTCGACCGCCGAGCCTACTGCTGCAAACAAAGATGCATACAGCAGATAACCACCCAAAAAGTAAATAATGAACAATACGATAAGCTGCACATAATCAAGGCCATTTACCGCAGTCATGAATTGTTGAATATCAGCAGCTATTTCACTATTTGCGGGTGATTGCATTCCCATTTGGCCCATTTCCTGCATTTTTTGTACCGAACCCATGTCAATATTGTCGGAAAAAGCGGTGCTTAACCCAAACAAAATGGCCACTGTAAGTATCACCCACATTAAAAACTGAGTGAGCCCCACCATAGCAATTCCGATAATTTTGCCCATCATCAGTTCGAAAGGTTTTACCGACGAAATCATTACTTCTACAATTCGGTTTGTTTTTTCCTGCACAACGCCACTCATAACCTGAGCGCCGTAAATAACAATGAACATATAAATTATAAAAGCGGTAATCATACCAATGGCAATGGCCAGTTCAGCCGAAGCTTCTTTTTCTTTTCCGTCCTCACCCCATTTTATTGTTTTCAGATCAATGTCGGTACTCGATTTTTCAACCATTTCCTTCAGATGGGGGATATTGTAAGACGCAAGCTTTTGTTCCTCGATGTATTTATTCAACAAGCCTGAAACATATGTCTTTAGTTCCATATTCACTTGCTTATCCGAATACATTACAGCAGCAGTGGAATCGATAGCCAAATCTTTAGTGATATAAAGCAACGCAGTAAATTCACTTTCTTTTTCGTTCTGGTTTTTCAACTCGTCAACAGTTGCATCCGAAAATTCAAAAATATAAGATTCATTGTTTTTAAGTACATCTTTGTAAAGCTGAGTTTTGTCGACCACTACAATTTTCTTTACCTTATCATCTTTGATCGTTCCCAAAAAGACGATCAGAGCAATCATCCCTACCATAAGTATAGGGGTTAGAAAAGTAAGCAGGATAAATGATTTTTTCATCACCCTGGTAGTGTATTCGCGTTTTATTATTAAATTTATCTTAGACATAATATAGATTTACAATTGATGAGGAGTACTTACTGTTTGTATAAAAATATCGTTCATGCTGGGCAAAATTTCCTGAAAAGAAAGAATATCGGTTTGCGACATCAGTTTTTCAAGCAATGCGTTATTGCTGTCCGATGCATGTTTTTTGATTCGACTTTCGAAAATTCCATTTTTCTGTACCGTTTCAATAAGTTCAAAACCGGCAGGATCAACTGTTTTTGTAGATTGCAGCATATAAGTATTGGTAGCGTGCGAAGCACGGATCTGAGCTACATTGCCCTGCAAAACTATTTTAGACTTATCGACAAGTGATATGTTTTCGCACAAATCTTCGACTGTACTCATGTTGTGCGTCGAAAAAATAATAGTGGCACCTTTGTCACGCAATTCAAGAATTTCGCGTTTAAGCAAATCGGCATTCACGGGATCGAAACCACTGAATGGCTCATCGAAAATAAGCAATTTGGGATCGTGAAGAATGGTGGTTATAAATTGTACTTTTTGAGCCATTCCTTTCGAAAGCTCTTCCACTTTTTTGTCCCACCAACCTTGAATTTCGAATTTTTCGAACCAATATTTCAACGATTTCAAAGCGTCATTTTTCGACATTCCTCTTAGTTGAGCCAGGTACAAAGCCTGCTCGCCGATTTTCATTTTTTTGTACAATCCGCGTTCCTCGGGCAGATAGCCTATATGGCGCACATCTTCGGCGGTCATTCGTTTTCCGTTGAGGCGTACTTCTCCGCTATCAGGAGCTGTTATACAGTTGATGATACGAATAAGTGTTGTTTTTCCTGCGCCGTTGGGGCCCAAAAGTCCGTAAACTGAGTTTTCGGGCACCGAAAGACTCACGCCATCCAAAGCGCGATGTTCGGCAAATTGTTTCACTACGTTTTCTACTTCTAATAATGTCATTTTTAAACTTGATTAGTTGATGGCTTTGATTATTTTCCGACTTCTATTTCTTTTTTTTACTTGTGGCAGTTTACAACAATTTTCCGTCATCGGCAAAACTGTAGTATTTTCCCCTCGCAACGATGATATGGTCGAGCAGCCGGATACCAATGGCATCACAACCCTGCTTTATGCGCCGGGTAATGTTTTCATCTTCGCTGCTCGGTTTGTTCTGACCCGATGGATGATTGTGAGCTACGGCAATGGATTGAGCCAATCTTTCGAGCGACATTTTGAGCAACAACGGAACATCGACAATTGTTTGTTGAATGCCTCCTTGCGTTAACTTATGAGTGCTCAACACTTTATTGGCGCCATTCATAAATACAATCCAAAATTCTTCATGCACCAGATCAATCAGCAATGGCTCAAACACTTCGAACAAATCTCTGCTTGACAATATTTGCTTGCGTTCAAGGAAATCGCTCGTTTTCCGACGTTTGCCTAACTCCAGCGCAGCTCTTATGGTTATGGCTTTGGCTTCTCCAACGCCTTTAAACTTTTTGCATAAATCGGCGATAGTGAGTCGTGCCAATTCATTAATGTTATCATCGCACTCACGCATAATTCTTCGCGCAAGTTCCACAGCCGATTCATCCCTGTTTCCCGAACCGATAAGAATGGCCAACAATTCAGCATCCGAAAGACTTGATGTGCCTTTTCGAAGCATTTTTTCGCGTGGACGATCATCCTCCGACCATTCACGAATTGTCAATCGTTTTTCATCGGTTTGCATGGGGCAAATGTACGAAAAAAGTTTATGAAATGTGTTATTTTCGTTAAATCAGCGACAAAACCAATACGATTTCTTACTTTTTCAATCTCCAGAAACTCAATTCGCATTTTTTCGTAACAATAGTTCTGCTCGAATGCTTACTTATTTTCAATAAGTCAAAAGGAGTTTTAACGAGTTCAAAGTGATCACTCAGTATATTTTTGATGCCTTCGAAGGAAGTAACCGGTTCTCCATCTTTTTTGAAACCTCCCGGCCAATGTTCCCTCTTAATGTTATTCAATTCCCAATCGTACGTCGAAGTAAGAACAAGTAATCCATTGCTATTGAGCCGCTCGTGTATATTTTTTAGCAATAAAATCGGACATGTAAGCTCCTCAAGCACATTGGGAGCAACAATCACATCAAAATTTTTGTAGATTGGCTTCAAATTATTCGGGTTGTCCTGCATAAAGATAATTTTCTCCTTTTCGCTTTTCAAGGCTGTATCCGAAAGTACAATCTCGCGATAGAATACCAATTCGCCTTCATCTTTAACGATATAACGTATAAACCCTTTTTCCTGCAACTGAATAGGCATACGAATAAATCGTGCTGAAAAATCGAGCGCTGTTATATTTTTAAAAAATGGCGCCAGTTCAAAAGCAAGTCTGCCGGTGTCGGTATTTAAATCGAGCAGATTCTTTGACTCAGCTTGTTCCACCACTTTTAATATCTCAGCCGCCAAAGCCTTTGAGAAATTCTGTTCCTCGCCTGCCCCCCACATTTCTTCACACGAATTGACTACTTCTGTGTCGGTTTCGTATTCGTCTATCTGAATTGAAAGAGGAGTCTCCGACTCAACGATCCGAAAACCTGCATGTTGATAAAAATGCCTGCGAAAAGCATAGCGCGCATGTTGCGTGGCTTCGTTGCCGGTTGAAATCCACGATCCACCTTTTATCAGATTATGTTTGCCATCGAAAGTAGGCGTTGAAAAATCATCGTACAAGGGATGCACTTTAAAGCCTGCAAATCCTGTAATCGGCGTTTCGGTCCATTGCCACACATTGCCTATCAGGTCGTAAAAATCACCTGTTTTAAACTTATCGACCGGGCAAGGTGAACTATAATGTTCAAGATTAATATTTCCGGGAGCTTGCTTCCATTTCGTTTCGTCAGGGACTTCACAATGTTCAAGCAATCGATACCATTCAGCTTCTGTTGGCAATCTGAAAGCTTTACCTTCGCGGGCTGTTTTCCAGTTGCAATACGCTTTTGCTTCGAGATAATTCACTTCCACCGGCCAGTTCCAGGGCATGGGAATTTCTTCGGCCACCAAACGCAAGTAGTATTCATCAGCAGTTTTGCGCCAAAAAAGTGGCAATGTCGCTTGTTTGAAATTTCGCCAATTCCAGCCTTCCTCTGTCCAGTAGGTTTCCGTTTCGTATCCGCCGGCCTCTACAAATTTCAAAAACTCACCATTCGATATCAGGTATTTAGTTGCACTGAATGCTTCAACTTTTTCAACGTGTTTTCCGTATTCGTTGTCCCAGCCGTAAAGCGGATGCGAAACTGGTTTTCCAAGTTGCATTTCGGCACCCGGAACGGGCAGAAATTCATTCGCAGGAGCAGCTCCGGCATCCTTACAGATTTCACCGAATTTCCCTGCTATAACTTGTTCTAATGGAAGTTGACGTATAAGAACTGAAGATGTTTCGAGATGAATTCGTTCGTGTTCGATGCCCATCATAATAATCCAAAATGGGTGTTCCCAGGTTACCGGAAGCACAAGCGGAGTGCTGAGAATAACTTCCCTCAACATCATTTTAGCTTTATCGCGATAAGCACGGACTTCCGAAACGGTTGGCCAGTTATAATGTTTTTCGTCTAAGTCATCCCAACTCATTTCGTCGACACCGATGGCAAAGATCGATTCGAAAGATGGATTGATGCGCGTCTCAATGATTTTTGCCAGAAAAAGCTTATTGATAAAAAAAACAGCAGTATGCCCCAGATAAAAAAGAAGAACATGCCGAAGCGGATCGCCCCGATGATAAAAAACATCGTCGGATCTCAGCTGACTGTAGAGTTTTTCATCTATTTCCCAGGTTTTTTCAAAATAATCAAGAATTTCAAATCGTTTTGTTTCAGCATTTCCACTGCTTAAATCAATAGTTTTTGTGATTAATTTCTTCATAACTTATACTGGCTTTTTATGTAAATACATTTTTCTCATTAATAACAGGTTGGCTCCACCTTTCTCCAGTTTGTGCTGAAGAATTGTTGCCACCGATGTGAATCCTTGTTTTTCGTACAATGTCAATGCGGGAACATTTTTGTCCCAAACCCGGATGAATAAATCCGTAACGTTTGTATCCAGCTTGTTTTCAAACTCCTCCATCATCTTTTTCGCTATACCGAATCCTCGTTTCTGCTCGGTCACCATTAGCTCTGCAATATAAATACAATTGTCAACATTGTAATTATCAGTTATTTCTATCGGCACATCTTTATCGTATTTTAACGGAAAACACAGCAATGCCGCAACCAACAATTCGTTTTCGATGGCAAGCACTCCATAACCCTTATTCAGAATAAAATCAATATAATCAGACAGCTGATCTTCGTCGATGTACTGAGCCGATAGGCCGGACGAAAAGCACCCGATATAAAGCGCTATCAATGCATCTCTGTGTTTGTCGTCATTGGTTTGAAGATATTCAATCATTCTGTTTTTCGTGATATGCAAATTTAAACATTTAACGCATATCACTACATTTAAGTTGAAAAAATTGTATGTATTTTTCATTAAAGGTTGGTATACAACAGCAACCAGAAGATAGCGCTTGATAAATAAACTAATTATCAGATTAAAGAGCCTTTCTATGCAATACCCATCATAGGAAAAGAGAAATTATTCTATGTTAAAAACGATCAATAAATGCGAAATTTTCAGCATTTAAAAAGCTAAAATAATCAATATTTAAATAATCATTAAAATTTCAACATGAATTGAATGTGTGAAAAAATAAGTTATACATTTGAAATTGAAATATATAAAAAGGAAACAAAAATGAACAATATTGGATTGTATTGGGAATTTCATAGAAGCACATTATTTTTAAATCTTGTGGTTTCTGTCGGTTCTGTTTTGTTGACAAAATCATTTTTGTTCATACCTATTACAATGATGACAGCAGGACCATTTTTAAGCTTTTTCCACAAAGAAATCACGGCCAAAAACGAGTACTATTTTTATTACAACAGAGGAATTACAAAAGTAAAGTTGATTGTTATAAGTCAGTTAGCGAATATAATTACAGGTTCTATAATTTTTGTAATACTTTTAAAATGCCAAGCCTCCTAGAAATAGACAGTGTAATAAAGTCTTATAATGATAGACCTGTCCTGACAGATATTTATTTGAAATGCGAAACCGGTGATATCATTGGTATGTTTGGTCGTAATGGTTCAGGGAAGTCAACGCTGTTAAAAATCTTATTTGGAATACTCACGGCTGAGAGAAAGTTTGTTCGAATAGATGGAAAGGTATTTGACTGTCCTTACAAAACTAAAAATGAATTATGTTTTTTACCACAGCACGATTTCCTGCCAAAACATATGAAGGCAGCGAAGGCTGTTGAATTATATTTAGGCAAAGATGCAGTAGAGACTTTTTTCGCCGACAATATTTTGAAAAAATTGAATAACAATAAAGTATCCGAATTGTCAGGAGGAGAATTGAGATATTTAGAAATTAAACTTTTATTGAAGACTGAATCAAAATTTATTTTATTGGATGAACCTTTCAATGGCGTTTCTCCTCTATTAGTCGAATACATAAGGGGTTTAATTGTTGAATCTTCAAAAGCGAAAGGAATAATACTAACAGATCATGATTATAAAAACGTTCTGGATGTTGCCAACAGATATTGCCTTATATATGATGGTGGTATAAAGACAGTCACATCTAAGGAGGGCCTGATTAGATGGGGCTACGTACCCGGATAACATTCAGAATAACAAAAGTAAAAACAAAGGTCAGCCTCCTACCGAAGCTGACCTTTGTCATATATTTACAATTGGATATTTTTATTTCAAATCATCCGAAGTATAAGCTTTTGGTAATTTGCGCAGGTTGTATTGCGAAGCCATAATTTCGCCATAAGCTCCGGCAGAACGAAGCGCAATGATATCGCCGCGTTTGGTTTTATTCATGCTGTATTCTTTAGCAAATGTATCCGACGATTCGCAGATCGGACCAACTACATCATATTCTTCTTCGGGCAACTCCGAGCTAAGGTTTTCGATGCGGTGATAAGCCTGATAAAGTGCCGGACGAATCAATTCGGTGAAACCTGCATCAAGAATCGCAAATTTCTTTGAAGTTCCTTCTTTTACATAAAGCACGCGCGAAATAAGACTTCCGCATTGAGCTACAACGGCACGTCCGAGTTCGAAGTGCAATGTTTGTCCGGGACGTAAGATCAGGTATTTGCGGAACACTTTAAAATAGCTTTCGAAATCAGGAATGGATAAATGATTTGGGTGCTCGTAGCTGATCCCCAATCCTCCGCCCACATTCACGTGCTGAAGTTTCACCGATTTACTTTCGAAATACTCCTGTAATTCATTTACTTTTATACACAAATCCTGAAACGACGACATGTCGGTAATTTGCGAACCAATGTGGAAGTGAATGCCCACCATTTTGATGTTAGG
>Ga0209373_10004795_pt1 | contig 11485 bp, 5 predicted proteins | sample Higcelweek5metaG_FD_187173 | JGI IMG/M metagenome (GOLD analysis project Ga0209373, IMG submission 187173) | Freshwater pond sediment microbial communities from the University of Edinburgh, under environmental carbon perturbations - High... | ecosystem: Environmental > Aquatic > Freshwater >... | reverse complement strand
TTAGTCACCCTTGCATCCTTTAAATAGCCCTAAAACAACCATTTACAGCCGTATTGCTGCTCTTTTAGTGATTTCGGCTGAGAAATACAGCCCTGCATTTTGAGATTTTTTTACCCGCTCAGGGGACGCCTTGCACTCATCTTTGGGAAGAAAAGCACCTTCTTTTAGGTAGTATATTCCGATCTTGCTTATTGGCATATAATATAAAATGAAGCAACGCGACAGTGAGATAAAAAGAATAAACAGGTTTATAATTATCCTGCTTTTTAGCCTGTTGTGTGGGATAATTGCCCTAGTACTGGTTTTTCTCTGAAAAAAAATGAAAATATGACTAACTAAAACATAATAATCATAATCAAAACAAACCCAAATCAATTAATCTATGAGACAACTAACCAATGAAACTAAGAAATTCCCGGGGCATGGCTTTTCATGTCTGAGGGTGTTGCTGATGTTGGCGCTGTTTATGGTTTCATTACAGGGCTTTTCACAGAACATTACGGTGAAAGGAACAGTAACTGATGCCAAGACAGGTGAAACAATGGTCGGCTTAAATGTTGTTATAAAAGGTACGGTTCGTGGTGTCATCACCGAGGTAGATGGTACCTACACAATACCTAATTGCCCTGCTGATGCAGTGCTTGTATTTTCATACGTGGGCTATGATCCACTTGAAGTTGCTGTTAATGGCAGAACAACTGTTGATGCAGCCATAAGTCCTACAAGCAGTTTGCTTGATGAAGTGGTGGTTATCGGTTATGGAACTGTAAGCAGAAAAGATGTTACAGGTTCTGTTTCATCAGTAAAAGGTGCAGACCTGGCCTCTATACCGGTTTCAACTGCTGCGGAAGCATTGACTGGGAAAATGCCTGGTGTTCAGGTTGTCACTACAGAAGGATCACCTGATGCTGAAGTAACAATCCGTGTACGTGGTGGAGGCTCTATTACTCAGGACAACTCACCTCTTTATATTGTTGACGGATTCCCTGTAAGCAGTATTTCAGATATCCCCTCATCAGAAATCCAGTCTGTTGATGTTTTGAAAGATGCTTCTTCAACAGCTATTTATGGTGCACGTGGTGCAAACGGAGTTATTATTATAACAACCAAGAGAGGTGTTGCGGGTGAGGTTAAAGTAAACTATAATGCATATTATGGATTCAAAAAGGTTGCTGACCACCTTAATTCAATAGGCATTGAAGACTATATGAGATGGCAATATGAATATGCCCTCCTTGCTGATAAAGTTGAAGGGTATGAGAAGTTTTTTGGCCAGTACCAGGATATCGATTTGTACAATGGACAAAAAACAATAAACTGGTATGATCAGGTTTTTGGCCACGTTGGAAAAACCTTTAACCAGGATTTGAGCATTTCTGGCGGATCTGAAAAAATAAGATATTCTGTTGGTTATGCAGGATTAAGATCCGATGAGATTATGACAAGTTCCAGATATTCCCGCGATAACGTATCGCTTAAGCTTGATCATAAACCTAATGCGAAAGTGGATCTGTCATTTTCATTCCGCTATTCCGATACTAAAATCTATGGTGCCGGAGCAACCGACCAGGGCGGTGCGACACCAAATGATGCAAGGGTAAGATTCGCCATGCTTTATGTTCCGATTCCATTCAAGGGAATGATGGATTATGAAGATGAAGAAATGTCAACAACAATAATAAATCCACTTGATAACGTCAGGGATAATGACCGTCAGCAATTCAGAAAACGTTTCAATCTGGGCGGAAGCTTTTCATGGAAAATCCTTGATGACCTTGTATTTAAGACTGAGGCTGGCCTCGATTACTATAATACAAATGATGACCGATACTTTGGCCTGACAACATATTATGTCAAGAATACTCCTTCTGTAGACTATCAGAACCAGCCTGCTGTAGAGTCAACCGAAAGCATAAGCACTTCGATAAGGAACACTAATACTTTAAACTACGATTTTAAAAAGCTCCTCAATAACGAGAATCATTCTCTCAGGCTTTTAATCGGGCAGGAAATTCTTATGACCGAGTCAAATGCAAAATTCAATCAGGTATGGGGTTTTCCAACATCTTTCCTTTCAGAAGATGCGTTCAGACTGACAGGTCTGGGTTATTCCAATGATTATAGAAATACTCTTAACCCTGATAATAAACTTCTCTCTTTCTTCGGTCGTATTAATTATGACATTAAAGACCGTTATTTGTTCACAGCAACATTCCGTGCAGATGGTTCCAGCAAATTCGCCAAAGGAAACAGATGGGGCTATTTCCCTTCTGCTGCTTTAGCCTGGAAAGTTTCTGAAGAAGAATTCATGAAAGGAATCTCCTTCCTGGATCTCCTTAAATTGCGTGTGAGCTACGGTACTGCCGGTAACAATTTAATTCCATCAAGTCTGATAAAACAAGCATATTCACCTTATACAACTTCGTGGATTAATGGTTTTACTGACTTCTGGGCTCCGTCAACAGTAATGGCAAATCCTGATCTGAAATGGGAAACTACCTATACGCGTAACGTCGGGTTGGATTTTGCAATATTTAAGAGCAGGGTTTACGGTAATGTGGAACTCTACTACAATACAACAGAAGATCTTCTTATAGAATTCGTTATTTCCGGTACCGGATACAATACTCAGTACAGGAATATGGGATCTACAGAAAACAAGGGTCTTGAGCTTGGTTTGAATGCCGTAATTGTTGACAAAAAGAATTTTGGACTTACAGCCGGTTTTAATATTGGATTCAATAAAAACAAAATTACCTCATTAGGTATAATGGACGACTATGGTATAGCATCAAGCTGGGCATCAACTGAGATTGACAAGGATTACAGGGTTGAAAAGGGCCGTTCAGTTGGAGCTATGTATGGTTATCAAAACCTGGGGCGCTATGAGGTGTCAGATTTTTCAGGATATGATGAGGCAAATGACAAATGGATATTGAATGATGGTGTTGCCACTGATGCTGATTTAATTACAACAGTACGGCCAGGTAGTATAAAGCTAAAAGACAATACTGATGATGGCAAAGTAACTGTTGCTGACTGCAAGGTTATAGGTGATGCAAATCCGAAACATACAGGTGGTTTTAACCTACAGGCCCGTTTCTTTGATTTTGATATGGCTGCAGCATTTAGCTGGAGTTACGGGAACGAGGTTTACAACGCAAATAAGATTGAGTTTACGACGGCAAGGTACCAATATCAGAATATGACTGATATTATGGCTGAAGGAAAAAGGTGGACTAACCTGAATCCTTCAACCGGGGAAATTGTCAATGATCCTGTATTGCTGGAAGAAATGAATAAGAATACCACCATGTGGTCACCTTATATGAGCAGACGTATTTTTAGCGACTGGGCTGTTGAAGATGGTTCATACTTGCGTTTGAACACACTCTCTCTTGGTTATAATGTGCCTTCACAGATTATAAATAAGGTCAAAATTCAGAAGATGAAAATATATGTTTCAGCATATAATCTTTTTATTCTTTCCAATTATTCAGGTTTTGACCCGGAGGTTTCTGCAAGAAGAAATACCCCACTTACGCCGGCCCTTGACTATTCGGCTTACCCGAAAAGCAGGCAGATACTGTTTGGTTTAAATCTCACTTTCTAATCTGATTTAAATAGATGAATATGAAAAAGACATTATACATATTTAGTTTGGTTTTTGCATGCTTTTTAATATCATGCGAAGACTTTCTGGAAGCACCATCCAAGTCAACGCTGGATGAATCAGTGATCTTTTCTGATCCAACTCTGACCTCAATGGCAATTGATGGAATTAAAGAGCCACTTGGACAGACCAATTCATACAGAGGAAGGTTCCTGACACATTATGGTTCCAATTCAGATGTTGAATGGTTAAATGCATCTAGTTCTGCCGGCGCAAAATCAGATTTGTGCAGATATGTTATTACCTCCATCAATACAGAGATGAATACAACAAATAATACCTGGGCACAAATGTATATAGGTATTGAACGTGCAAATCTCTGCATAAGAGGCATAAGAACTTATGGGGATCCTCAGGTAGGTAACATGATGGGAGAATTATTGGGAGAAGCACTCACTTACAGAGCCTTTTATTATGCTGACCTTTTAAAAGCACATGGTGATGTACCAGCAAGATTCGAACCCATTACTTCAGCAACAATGTATGTTGCAAAATCAAGCCGTGATGTAGTTTACAAACAGATTATTGCAGATCTGGCTGAGGCTGAAGAGTTAGTTCAGTGGCCAAAGGCCTCCTCAAGAACAGTGTCAACTGAAGGCATAAACAAAGCTTTTGTAAAAGCGCTGCGTGCACGCCTTTGTCTTGTTGCTGCAGGTTACTCTCAGTATCCTGTTGCAGGTGGTGGATCGGAGATAAGAAAAAGCACTGATCCTGACTTGTCTGTTGAAACTTTATACCCGATTGCATTACAGGAATGTATTGATATAATTGAGAATACGAAAGCTTCCCTTGCGAGTTCTTTTGAATCATTTTTCAGAGGCATATGTGAAGAAGACACAGTTGCCGGAGGAGAATCATTATGGGAAATACCATTTGCTGCAGGACGTGGTCGCGTAGCTTACACATATGCTGTGAAACACAATGGTGCTGACCAGTATACAGGTCAGGGTCAGGGCGGCGTATACGGTCCTCTTCCTACTTTGTTCTATGATTATGATGTCAAAGATACCCGCAGAGATGTGACTTGTGTTCCTTATTATTGGGGAACTCCTGTCAGCAAAGTCTCTAAACAGGTTATGAGTGAAGGTTCCGGTACTCCTACAGTTAACAAGTGGTATTTCGGGAAACTCCGTTATGAATGGATGACAAGATACGTAACATCAACAAATGATGATGGTTTGAACTTTGTCTATATGCGTTATGCAGAAGTATTGCTTATGGCTGCCGAATTAGAAAATGAAATTGGAACACTTGATGCTGCCAAAGGATACCTTAAACAAATCCGTCAGAGGGCTTTTGCCGAAACTGACTGGCCTGTAAAAGTAGATGCTTATCTTGATGGCATAACGAATAAAACTCAGATGTTTAATGCCATCGTTAAAGAGCATGCTTTTGAATTTACAGGTGAAATGGTTCGCAAACAAGCCCTGATCCGCTGGAATCTTTTGGGAGAAAATCTTCAGGATGCCAAAGACAAAATGACTGCCCTTAGCAACCGTACCGGCGAGTATTCAGATGTTCCTGCTACTATATATTATAGATATGCTGCAGACGGAGAAACTCTGGAGTTCTATGGATTAAACAGAGGTGAAACTGATGACATGTCAGGAAGCTATACCTATAAAGCTGAATACGTTAGTACAACCAAACTGGATGCTGCAAAAATTAACTCCCTTTTCACAAACGATCCCGATGCATACCAGTTCTGGCCTATCTGGCAGGTATTTATTGACGCCAGCAACAACAAGCTGACTAATGACTATGGGTATTAACAATAATAAATTGTTATCTATGAAAAAAATATTAATAAATATTGGATTTTTTATCGGGCTGTTTGCAGTGCTTTCTCTGAATGCATGTAAAGAAGAGATAGACCCGATTGCTGAAGAACTTGATTTTGACAGAGCGTTTGCCCCACTCAGTTTTTCAGCATCAATAAGTAATGGTACTACCGTTACTTTTGACTGGCTGACTATGAAAAACATAGATCACTATGTTTTGGAGATTTATTCGGGTGTTGATTTTACTACCGGAACTCTTATTGAGTCAACTGACATAGACAGTAATCTTACTACCTATTCAGTAATGTTACCCGGAGACACTGAGTTTGTTGCAAGAATTAAGGCTGTAAGTGCTTTAGAGGGTATTAGTGATTCCAAATGGTCAGCTGATAGCTTTGCAACAGACCCCGAAAACCTTTTTAAAAATTATGTAACCACATTGACAGATGTAAATTCTTGTGTAATACGATGGACACCGGGTTCATCCGTAACCGGACTTGTATTTGACAATGGAACAACAGAAACGCCCTATACTATATCATCTGCAGAAATGGCGACTGGAGAAAAAAATCTTACAGGTGTTGCAAATGATGAATATGAAATCAGACTGATGTACAATGCGATTGTGAGAGGTAAGGTAGACCTTCAGGTTGAAGGCGATATTTTACTTCCTGCCGGTGGTGATCTGACAACAGCTATTGACGCTATGACTGCAGGGCAAATCTTGCTCTTGGTTAATGGAGAAACCTATGGTTTGACTGAAGTGGACACCGTTACAACAAGTATTAAGCTAAGAGGACTTAATGCCACAGAAACACTTCCTGTTATTTATTTGAAGACAGGTGGCGGCAATCATATGTTTGACATTGGAACAGGTATGACATTGTCTGATTCTCTTGTTTTTGAAAATGTTGATATCACCGGTTATTATGATAATGCAGGTGCGATAAGACACAGAGGCATTATGGACCAGGAGCTCGATGCATTCTATATTGGTGCAATTAAATTCATTGGTTGTATTCTTAGAAACTCCGGCCGTAGTGCCATTCGTTTACGTGGTAACGCCGCCGGTCAGATAATTAATGATGTTGAATTTAACAACTGTATCATGTATGATTTTGCATGGGACAGCCATTATGGCGTTCTCAATGGTGCCCTTACAGGTAACTTCATTAACATTAAGTTCCTCAATACCACTATGTATAACCTGAGAGGTGGCATCATCAACTATGGAAGTGGTGCAGGCTGCCTTAGTGCTGTTGTAGATAATTGTTCTATCAACCAGGTTACAATGGATGCAGCCAGTGCCAGATACTTTATAGATTTTGGAACCGGAACCAACACTTCAACCGGAACAATAACTATAAGTGACTGTATCTTTGGACAGGTCAGCGCTGTGGCAAATGGTGTAAGGAACAGTACAATGAATTTATCTGTTACAGGATCATATTATACAAGCGATTACGTACCTGTGTCCGGTTCAATTACTGCTTCAATGACAGCATATGCCGGGGCTTCAACAGCCTTATGGAAAGCTCCTTCAACCGGAGATTTTACCTTCCTGGATGCCAATTTTGCAGGAAAAAGGAGTGCTGGTGCACCAAGATGGATTGAATAGCAGTTTTTTGAGGTTAGTTAATACATCATCCTGACGGACCGGGAGGTTTGCTCCCGGTCCTGAGGATGATTTTAAGTTGTTTGTCTTTAAGTTTTTACTGCAAAACCTTTGGGAAATGAGAAGCAGGGTAGGGTTTCGGTTGTTGTGTCTGTCATTAGTGTTATCTGTTGTTGCTCCAGAAAATACCGGAGCTCAGGATAACTCAGTTATTATGGCATGGAAGACTGAGTTCACCCTTCGTACTTATCTTCTTCAGGAAATGCACCAGCAATATGATGCACGGAGTATTGAGATTGATTCTGCCCTGAAATCAGAGGAGAGAGTGGCCCAATACCGTGATTTGTGCAGGAAAAATTATAAAAGACTCCTTGGAGAATTCCCTGCATCAGGGCCGCTTAATGCAATAATTACAAAACGTTTACCTCAAAACGGATACTCCGTTGAGAATATAATCTTTGAGTCACGACCTGCCCATCATGTGACTGCAAACCTTTACCTTCCGGATGAAAATGGACCATGTCCGGCAGTATTAATGTTCTGCGGACATGAGATGACCTCCAAAGCCACAGAATCATATCAGAAGAGTGCAATACTATTTGCCCTGAACGGATTTGTTGTTCTGGTTGTCGATCCTATATCCCAGGGTGAAAGGGTCCAGTTCACAGACTCTTCAGGTGTAAGAATACTGAGGGGCAGCACAACTGAACACACCATTCTTAATGCAGGAGCAAACCTTACGGGCAGCAGTGTGGTTGCCTGGGAGCTGTATGATAATATAAGGGCACTTGACTATCTCACCTCAAGACCTGAAGTTGATGCTGACAGAATCGGATGTCTTGGCAATTCAGGCGGAGGAACACAGACAGCCTATTTTATTGCTTTTGATGAACGCATAAAAGTTGCAGCACCATGCAGTTATATTGCCAGGCGTGAACGAAATTTTGAACTCACCGGCGCTGCTGACGGATGCCAGCATTTATCTTATGAAGGGGCCGAACACCTTGAAATTGCTGATTTCCTCATTATGTTCGCTCCCAAACCACTATTGTTACTGGCCGGCCGGTACGACTTTGTTGACTATACGGGCACAATAGAGACATACGAAGAGCTCTGTAATGTTTATAGTCTCTATAAAGAAAACGAAAAGCTAAGCCTGTTTACATTTGACGACGGGCACGGAATATCAGAACCAAAAAGAGAAGCAGCTGTTGAGTGGTTTATTCGCTGGCTTCGTGATGAAAAAACAGACATAGTTGAAGGTACCATACCAGTTCTTGACGAGGTCTCTGTCAACTGCACACCTACAGGCCAGCTTAACAGCTTCTTTCATGATGAGAAAAATGTTCAGGAATTCAGTTTGCAGGCAGCAAATGATCTTTCTGCTTCAAGAAATAAAATTCTGAATGACAATACTATACCGGAAAAACAACGGAAATTAAGAGAGTTGCTGGCAGTTAACAATCGTGATACTGGTGTTAATGTTGAAATTATTACTGAGGAACATCGCCCTGAATACCTTCTGACCAAACTAATACTGAGACGGACTGGGGAGATACCAATTCCCTGCATGACATATATTCCCAACAGTTTCAACAGTAATGATACTGTCATAATTTGGCTTAATGAGGCCGGCAAAAGTGAAATAGCCTCAAATGAGGATCTGATTCTTACACAGACCAGAGCAGGTAATCCGGTAATTTTGTCTGACCTGAGAGGGATGGGTGAGACAGCTGAAAAGCCCGAAGCCAATGACTGGAAATATTATAACCGTGAATACCACAATGCAATGCTCAGCCTTCATATAGGAAGACCGCTGCCGGGCCAACGTGTGGAAGATATTATGACAATATTGAAATACCTTGAAAAAGAGCAGGGATTGAATAATATGCCCGTAAAAATAATTGCTACGGGAGCAGCAGTACAACCCGCACTATTTGCTGCAGTTTTGACAAACAAAAATATTTCAGTTGAAGCATCATCAACCATAAGATCGTATTTTGAAATACTTGAGAAACCAATGGAAAAGGACTGGTATTCTTATACCATTCCGGGTGTTCTCAAATATTTTGACCTGCCTGATCTTGTGAAAATAACTCCAGGACTGAAAGTTACTTATAAATAGCAGATGTATTATAACTAAGGAATCGAAATATAAACAGAATGAAACTCCGGTACTATATGAACAGATGTCAAACAATTATCGCAGCAATGGTGTTTGTGCCATTACTTTTTTCCTGCACCGATAAAAAGGAATCCATATCCGATTCATCCTTTTTATACAAGGGTCTGGAGTTTCAAATGCCAGTGGTAGCGGAGCCGGTATTTCCAGAAAACACTGTTTCCATTATTGATTTTGGGGCAGTGAATGATGGGAAAACTCTTAACACCAAAGCAATTGCTGATGCTATTGAAGCGGTTTCACAAAAAGGAGGAGGGCATGTGGTAATACCCCGGGGTTTATGGCTTACAGGTCCTATTCTCATGAAAAGCAATATCGATATTCACACTGAAGAAGGTGCTCTGGTAATTTTCAGCCCTGATAAGGATCTTTACCCTTTAATTGAAACAAGCTTTGAAGGATATGACACTTACCGCTGTCTGTCGCCGATTTATGGCAAAGATCTGGAAAATATTGCTTTTACCGGAGCAGGCATTTTTGACGGGACTGGTGCGGTCTGGAGGCATGTGAAGAAAGAGAAGCTTTCAGAGCCACAGTGGCGTGATCTCATAGGTTCAGGTGGAGTTGTCAGTGATGATGGAAAGCAATGGTTTCCTTCAGAGTCATATAAGCTGGCAATGGAGACGAGTGAGATGAATGTACCAAGACAATTCACCACCAGGGAGGAGTTTGAGCAGATACGTGATTTTCTCCGCCCGGTAATGGTAAGCCTGGTGAATTGCAAAAAGGTCCTTCTTGACGGCCCCGGCTTTCAGAACTCTCCGGCATGGTGTCTGCATCCGTTGATGTGTGAGGACCTTACTATAAGGAATGTTAATGTACGGAATCCATGGTTCTCCCAGAATGGTGACGGTATTGACATTGAATCATGCAGAAATACAGTTTTATATAACTGTAGTTTTGATGTTGGAGATGACGCAATATGTATAAAATCAGGCAAGGATGCTGACGGTCGAAAAAGGGCCAGACCAACAGAAAACCTGATAATAAAAGACTGTGTGGTTTATCATGGTCACGGAGGGGTTACAATTGGAAGCGAAATGTCAGGTGGAGTAAAAAACATGTCTGTCAGCGGTTGCACATTCATGGGCACTGATGTAGGCTTACGCTTTAAGACAACCCGTGGAAGAGGAGGTATTGTTGAGAATATCTTTTTCTCTGACATTGATATGATTAATATCCCAACCCAGGCAATATCTTTCAATATGTACTACGGAGGTCTTTCAGTATCTGAGATGCTTGCTGAAGGCAAAAACATTGAAACCACTGTTGGAGAAATACCCCCGGTGACAGAAGAGACACCTCAATTCAAAAATATTTCTATCAGAAACATCACTTGCCGTGGAGCCTCTCAGGCCATATACCTTCAGGGTTTGCCGGAACTGAATCTTGAGAACATCTCATTTGAAAATATTAACATCGTTGCTCAGACAGGGCTTGCATGTATTGATGCCAAAGATATTTCAATAAAGGGATTGCAACTTGTTACTGAAAAGGGTCCGTCACTTCGCTTTATAAACAGTTCTGATGTCAACATTGAAGGACTGGATGTATCCGGGAACCCTGATATCTGCATTGAGATCATGGGAGATAAATCGAAAGATCTAAATATCAGGTCAGTAAGATCGGTTGAAGAAAAAAATGTAATAATTGGAAATAACATTGACCGATCAACAGTTAAAGTTTTATAGGAGGTATAAGAGATGAGAAAATTGCTTTTTTTGTTGATTTTTGTACCCTTTATGGCACAATCGCAACAGCCGGCTTTCCCGGGAGCAGAGGGATTTGGACGCTTTACTACCGGAGGAAGAGGCGGAGATGTTTATATTGTAACCAACCTGACAGACTCTGTTACAAAACCTCTTGAAGGGTCACTGCGCTGGGCATTGAATAAAAAAGGGCCAAAGACAATAGTTTTTGCCGTTTCTGGTACCATCGAACTCAAACGGACACTGAACATTTCAAAAGGAGATGTTACCATTGCGGGACAGACAGCTCCGGGTGATGGTATTTGCATTAAGGATTACAATGTATCTGTTGATGCTGATAATGTTATTATAAGATACCTTAGGTTCAGATGTGGCAATACCTATATTTCGGAGGCATCACAGGATGCAATTGCCGGACACCGTCATAAAAACATAATAATTGACCATTGCTCAATGAGCTGGTCTGTTGATGAGACAGCTTCGTTCTATGACAATGAGAACTTTACCATGCAGTGGTGCCTTATA
>Ga0209373_10004794_pt1 | contig 11490 bp, 10 predicted proteins | sample Higcelweek5metaG_FD_187173 | JGI IMG/M metagenome (GOLD analysis project Ga0209373, IMG submission 187173) | Freshwater pond sediment microbial communities from the University of Edinburgh, under environmental carbon perturbations - High... | ecosystem: Environmental > Aquatic > Freshwater >... | reverse complement strand
ACAAAAATGGACTTGACCTACTAAATTAGGCTTTCGATCAAAATGGTAGGTAATCATTGATGAAATAACGCATTTCTTCTCATTGATATACCCACCAAAAAAGCGGAATTGCCTGAATTGGTGGGTAATCATTGACAAACGATGTGTTTTCGCACACCTCATTCTATATATCTGATATCAGGATCGTCGAGAGGGTGGTCGTATAATCGGTGGAGTTACATTCTATTTCCGGAAGTCGCCTTTCTTGTTTCCCTTTGCCGGTTTCGCGCCTGGGAGCGCGAGACAAAGAACGGCGCTGCTTCAAAAACGCTTTCGTTTTGAGACAGCCCCACGAGAGAGGCTTCAGGATTAAGAAACAAAACCACCTTGCTGGAATTGAGGAGCTGCCACGCACACTCAAGAAGCAAGAAGGTTTTGACCCAAATGGATGAGCAAAGCTAACACGCACAAGGTGGGTATGTAAATATCACGTCGTGTTCGCACCAAAGTACAGTGCATCGCAAATCATGGGGTATCTCAAAGGGAAGAGCAGCCTCATCATCTTCGATAGACATGCGAACCTAAAGTATGGGAACAGGCATTTCTGGTGTAGAGGGTATTACGTAAGTACCGTCGGAAAGAAGGAGAAGAAAATCCGGCAGTACATAGTCGACCAGCTAAAAGAAGATCACCTTCAGGATCAGATAAGCCTAAAAGGAATACATAGATGCGTTTACGGGTGATCGGGAAGAAGAACACAGGAAATAAGCTGCTTTAGCAGCAGTAGGGAAAGAGAGTGCGCGTGGCAGTACTTTCAGGCGGACGAAGGTCCAGCCAGTAATAAGCCCTTATAGGGCTTGGACAGCCCATATGATTACTCGTAATATATCTTGCGGCAGCCTTCGATCGATTCGTTTAGGGTTGCGGTTATGTAGTTGACCGACTTGTCGACATCACGGTCCTTGATTCGTTCGAACAATCCTTCCGTATTGCGAAAGAGAGAGTCGACGCCATAGAGAAGACAGTAGCGTTCCCAAAGATTGATGATCGGATACTTGAAAGAGTAGAAGATCAGAGGCAGCAGGGTATTCCCGGAGAGAATCCCGAGTTCGTGATGAAAGTTGAATGCGATCTCCGCCGCCTTCGACGGCGAATCGGTCTCCTTAAGAGAAAGGACGCAATCCGAGAGCGTCATAAGGCCGGCGTGATCGATTCTCGGAATCAGGAGCCGCACCGCCAGGGTATCGAGGACCATGCGAAACTCGAGGATGGATTTGATTTCGGCTCTGCCGAGCATTCCGCCGTTATAGCTCATGATCGAGACCAGAGTCTCGACGGTTCCGTTTCTTCTATAGTCCGCGACAAAGGTGCCGGAGCGGGGCTTGACTGTAAGGAAACCTTTTCGCTCCATCTCCGCTAATCCGGCGTTGACGACGGCGCGGCTGACCTGCATCATATCGGACAGCTCGCGCTCGGTCGGAAGCTTTGCACCGACCGATAGTCTGCCGGAGAGGATAGAGCCTTCCATTTCCTTGACAAAAAGTTCTTTGAGTGTCGGCGCGCACAGTTTGCCGAATTCCATTTCCGCCATATTATGACCTCCCCGGCATTGGTATAACCAGATGCCAGAATTATTGTAGTGCCGTTTGTGCGGCATTTCAAGCAGGGAATCTTAAAGATGCTTGTTATTAAGCTTTTCAGGTTGACTTGAGAAGGGAAAAAAGGTAAATTTCAATATGAATAAGCATTCCCGGATCTGGTATGTCCAGATTGATTTCGGGAACAAATAACGGACGGGGTGACATCTATGGATGAATTTCGCATACTGAAAATCAAGAAAAGTGTATTTGAGGACAATGACCGCGAGGCCGGCCTTCTGCGGGCGGATCTCAAATCCGCAGGGACATTCCTTCTTAACCTGATGTCCTCCCCGGGTTCCGGCAAAACGACGATCCTCAAAAGAACCATTCCGCTCCTGTCCGATGAATTTGCGATCGGTGTCATGGAAGCGGATATCGACTCGGATGTAGACGCGAAGACTCTTTCGGAAGCCGGCGTAAAGGTTATACAGCTTCACACGGGCGGTATGTGCCATCTCGATGCGGGCATGACGAAACAGGGTCTGGACGGTTTGGGCGTCGAAGGTACGGACCTCGTCATACTCGAAAACGTCGGAAACCTTGTCTGCCCGGCCGAGTTTGATACCGGCGCTTCGAAGAATGCGATGATTTTGAGCGTTCCGGAGGGCGACGACAAGCCTCTCAAATATCCGCTGATGTTCTCCGTCTGCGATGTGCTTCTGATCAGTAAAATCGATGTATTGCCGTATTTTGATTTCAATATAGAGGCCTGTATCGAGCGCGCGAAAAAGTGCAATCCGAACATTCACATCATACCCGTATCCGCCAGAACAGGCGAGGGAATCGCCGAGTGGGCCGACTGGCTCCGCACGGAAATCCGGGAATGGAACGGACAGAAATAAGGGGGAGATAAAATGGGACAGCGAGCGAAAATTCTGGATCTGGCGAATCACCTGAACAGGACGAAGACCGGCGAAAAAGGCGGAATTCTTTACGGCGACCCCGAATACAGGATCCTTGAGCCGGTTGTCACCGACGACATGGCGGATGTGGGCATGTTTCTCGGTTTCCGTTTAAAGCGAAATGCGAAAGAGATTTCGGAGCTTTGCGGGAAACCATTGGAAGAGACGACAAAGCTTCTCTGGGACCTTTCCATGGCGGGCGTCTGCTTCGTCAACGAAATTGACGGCGACGACTGTTACTGGACCGATCTCTGGGTGCCCGGCATCATGGAGATGATGGCAAACAATCTGGATAATGTTAAGAAGCACCCGCAGATCGCTGAAGCTTTCAACGATTACGGCATCGTCCGCGGTGCGAAAACGGCCGGCAATTTTCCCGTGGGTTTAGGCCTTATGCGCGTTATCCCGATCGAACACGCGATCGATGGCGAGACGCGCCGCGCCTCCTATGAGGAGGTCTCCGGCTATCTGAACGAGAACACGGTCTTCTCCGTGTCCGACTGTGCCTGCCGGACCGTCCGCGAGTCGATGGGCGAAGGCTGCGGTCACCTGAAAGAGGATATGTGCATTCAGATGGGACATGCTGCCGAATACTATATCCGCACCAAACGCGGCCGTGCAATTACCCGCGAAGAGGCGTTTGAGATCATCCGGAGAGCCGAAGAGAACGGCCTTATGCACCAGATCCCGAATACCGACGGACCCGGCAAGACCCACGCAATCTGCAACTGCTGCGGATGCTCCTGCCTTTCCTTAAGAACGGCCGAGATGTTCCTCAACAACGATATGGTGCGTTCGAACTATGTATCGAAGGTCGATCCGGGAGCTTGCGTCGCCTGCGGCGAATGCGTCCAGGCCTGCCCGGTAAACGCCGTTAAGCTCGGGCAGAAAATCTGTGCGAAGACGCCGGTTGCCGAGAAGAAATACGACATCCCGAACGATACGAAATGGGGCCCCGAGTACTGGAAACCGGATTACCGCACAGCGCGCGAAGACGTTGCGCTGTCGGGGACCAGCCCCTGCAAGACCGAGTGCCCCGCGCATATCGCGATTCAGGGATATATCAAGCTCGCGTCGCAGGGGCGGTATACCGAAGCCCTCGAACTGATCAAACGCGAGAATCCTTTTCCGGCCGTATGCGGACGCATCTGTCCGAGAAAATGCGAATCCGCCTGTACAAGAGGTGACATCGACGATCCGATCGCGATCGACGAGATCAAGAAATTTATCGCCGAGCGGGATCTTCACGAGACAACCCGCTTCGTACCGAAGAAACGCCATGATTACGGGAACAAGATCGCGGTGATTGGAGCCGGTCCCGCGGGACTGTCCTGCGCGTTTTACCTGGCAATCGACGGATACGCCGTCACCGTTTTCGAGCGCCAAAAGATGGCCGGAGGCATGCTGATGCTCGGTATCCCGTCTTTTCGCCTCGAAAAGGATGTTGTAAACGCGGAGATCGAAATTCTACGCGCAATGGGCGTCGCCTTTAGAACCGGTGTCGAGGTCGGCCGCGACGTTACGCTTGCCGATTTGCGCAGCGAGGGTTACGAAGCATTCTATCTGGCTGTCGGTGCACAGTCGGGAAGAAAACTCGGTATCGAGGGCGAGGGAGTAAGCGGCGTGGTATCCGGTGTAGACTTCCTTCGCGAAGTGAACCTCGGGAGCACGGCTCTTTTGGACGGGAACGTCGTCGTGATCGGCGGCGGAAACGTCGCGATCGACGTGGCACGGACCGCTGTCCGGACCGGTGCCGGCAAGGTTGGCATGTTCTGCCTTGAAAGCGAAAAGGAGATGCCTGCACTGCCCGAAGAGATACACGAGGCAAATTCCGAGAACATTTCGATCGGAAATGGCTGGGGTCCGAAGCGCATCTTAAGCGAGAACGGCCGCGTCACCGGTGTGGAATTCAAGCGCTGCATATCGGTATTTGACGCGAATCACCGTTTCGCGCCGAAGTATGACGAGACGGATACGATTACGGTCCCTGCGGATCACGTATTGGTCTCGGTCGGACAATCCATCGAGTGGGGCGGACTGCTTAATGACAGTAAAATAGAGCTCAATCCGAACCGGACAGTCTGCGCGGACAGCTTCACATACCAGACGGGTGAGCCGGATGTTTTCGCAGGCGGGGACGCCTATACGGGGCCGCGCTTCGCCGTAGACGCAATTGCCGCGGGAAAAGAAGCCGCCGTGTCGATCCACCGGTATGTTCAGCCCGGACAGAGCCTCGTCATCGGCCGTGACAGACGCGATTACCGTGCTTTTGACAAGAAGAATCTGATTATCGAAGGCTATGACGAGACCCCCAGACAGCAGGCCGCCGAGGTAATAGGAGTCAGTGCCGGGGCGAGTTTCCGTGATCTCCGCGTTCCGTTTACCGAGGAGCAGATCCGGCTGGAAACCTCGAGATGCCTCTCCTGCGGAGCCTGTGTCGTCGATACGTATATGTGTGTCGGATGCGGACAGTGCACGACCAAATGCCGCTTTGATGCAATCACCCTTGTGAAGGTATACGACAAGACCTCCGTTCCGCTCAAGGAACTGAAACCGGCCGTCGCGAAAAACATGATTCGCCGTCAGGGCAGAATTGCCGTTAAAAACGTGAAGCGACTATTCTTAAAGCAGTAAAGAGCTCGAGCGGAGGAAGTAGAGATGCATGAACTCGGAGTCATTCTTTCGGTGGTTGAGACGGTTGAGAATTTCGCGCGCGAAAACAATCTTACGCGAATCGAGATGCTGGTTCTCGAAATTGGCGAATTGTCCTCCATTATTCCAAAATACGTGGAAAGCTGTTATCCGGCCGCCGTCGAAGGAACCCTTCTTGAGAACACGAAACTTACGATCGAGGTTATTCCCGGCAACGGACTTTGCGCGGAGTGCGGCAAGGTATTCAACCTGAAAGAGAACAATCTTGTATGTCCGTACTGCCAAAGCCGCCGTTATGAGATGCTGAGCGGAAGAGAGTTTATGATTAAAGAGATCACGGCATACTAAAAAAGGGGGCTGTCTTCAAACTGAAGAAAGCCCCCCTTTTTTAACAAAAGAAATCGGATTAACCAATAACCCAGTTCGTGCCGTCCTTCTTTGTGAAGGTGCCCATGATAACCATGATCAAGTCAATAAGCGTGCCGATGCCCAAGCAACCAAAGGTCAACAACCAGATGATGCCCGTGCCGGTCTTGCCTGCCATAAATCTGTGAACACCAAGATTACCGAGAAATAGCGTAATTAAAATTGCCGGTACCTTTTCCATAAAACCCCTCCGTAAGTGTTATTTGTCAAATGTCATTATGACGAATTAAGAGTATCGAAAATATTGTGTTTAGTCAAGATTGTTTTCTATTTTAGGAGGTGAAATCAAGCCTCTATGATAGAATTGAAGAATATTTTAGAAGCGGCAGCGGGGCGCGCCGGCGGAGGTTCAGCTTATGTATATCGGCTGTCATTTATCGGTTTCCGATGGGTTTTTAGCGATGGGGCGAACGGCTCTCGAAATAAAGGCGAATACTTTTCAGTTTTTTACCAGAAATCCCAGAGGCAGCAGGGCAAAGGAGATCGATCCGGCGGATGTCGGGGCGCTTATGGCATTGATGAAGGAGCATGCATTTGCGCCCGTCTTAGGTCATGCGCCCTATACTTTGAATCCGTGCTCGGCGGATCCGAAGGTTAGAGACTTTGCGGCCATGACGATGAAGGATGATTTACGGCGCATGGATATGCTCCCGGGAAATCTTTACAATTTTCATCCCGGAAGCCACACAGGGCAGGGAGTCGAAGCCGGTATTATACAGATACGGGGTCTCCTGAATTCGATGCTTTTTCCGGAACAGCAGACAACTGTACTTCTCGAGACGATGGCGGGGAAGGGATCGGAAGTCGGAAGCCGTTTCGAAGAACTCCGCGAGATACTGGACGGCGTCGAACTCTCCGACAAGATGGGAGTCTGTCTTGATACCTGCCATGTAAACGACGCGGGATACGGCATCGTGAACGATTTGGATGGTGTCCTGGAGGAGTTTGACCGTGTGATCGGTATCGGCCGTCTCAAAGCGGTTCACTTAAATGACAGTATGAACCCGTTGGGAAGTCATAAGGATCGTCACGAGAAGATCGGCCGGGGGACGATCGGGGAAGAAGCGATCGGGAGGATTATCAATCATCCTCAGTTAAGGGGCCTGCCCTTTTATCTGGAAACGCCGAACGAGATCGAAGGATATGCGGAAGAAATACGAAGGCTAAAAGACCTATATAAGGAATTGTGATGCCGTGATCACGGCACTGTACATGAAGCGGCCTCCAAAGAAGAGAAGAACGCCTCCGAGGATTGCGATCATGATGCGGTACGGCTTTTCAGGAATGAACCTGCGCGTCGTGCCTACAAGGATGGAAATGCTGCCGTACCAGATGAAATCAGCCGAAATATGACCGATATAGAATATGCACACGCCTGCGATACCGAAGGCTTTATAGGCTTCGGTAAGAAGACCTAAACCTACAATTGCCCACCAGATCAGAAAAAAGGGATTCGATGCACTTAAGGCGGCACCGGACAGCATGAGGCTCGAGGACTTTGAAGAAACGCCGTCTGTGTTCACGCGAAGCGTGTTTCTTATCGCGCCGCGGATCATATCAAAACCCATAAAGAGAAGGAGCGCTCCGCCGACAAGACCGATGGCGATCTGCGCGTAATCCGAGCGAAGTACCGCGTCAAATCCGAGAAAAATCAGGATCAGGAGCAGAAGTTCGAGCAGCGCGTGTCCCGCGACGATAATGAAACCGGCACGTTTTCCCGTGACAAGGGACTGCTTCAGAGTATACGTAAGAAGCGAACCCGGCATCATCGCGCCCGAAAATCCGATCGTCAGCGCGGTTACATAAATGGCCAGCATGTGTAATATCCGTCCTGTTTTGCATAGGATTCAACCATAGTAGCATGATAATTGTGATAAAATCAAGCAAAGCATCAAGGGAGAATTCTATGAGTCTAAAAGATGAAATCACGGCATATGTGCCCGAAAACGAACAGGAAGAGACGGACCGTGCGGTCATGCTCCGCTATCTTGAGCTCGCGCCCGACGTGCTGACGCGTCAGAACCGGGTTGCGCATTTTACCGCATCCTCATGGATACTGAACAGGGAACATACAAAAGTTCTTATGATCTATCACAATCTCTACCGCTCCTGGTCGTGGACAGGCGGACACGCGGACGGCGAGGAGAATCTCCTTGCGGTAGCCGTACGTGAGGCTTCGGAGGAGACGGGAATCGGGTATTTTAAGGTTCTTCGGGAGGGCGTGTTTTCACTTGAAATTCTTACGGTGGACGGTCATGAGAAGAGGGGAGAATACGTACCCTCACACCTTCACCTGAATCTCACCTACCTCCTCGAAGCGGACGAAGCGTCGGAACTGATCGTCAAACCGGACGAGAACAGCGGCGTTAAGTGGTTTACGCCCGAGGACGCCGTTTCGGCTTCGACGGAGCCGTGGATGCGCGAAAGAATCTATGAAAAGCTGAATCATAAGCGGGTTTGAGGCGGCTGCGATTCGTTCAATAGGAAACGTTTGCGCTTTATAACTTATCACATCATGATAAATCTCTTTGAAAAACAGGTAACAAAATGAAATGTTCGGATTATTTGATTAATCCGTTTTGGGCGTGACTTTTGTGCAAAACGAGTTACAATGGGTTAAAAATGTTCCGGTTTTTTAGCCGAAATGCATGGAAAAATGCTTCACGATATACATTTTCTTCTGAACTTGCTTTTTCGCGGAGGTGTGCCTTTGTTAATACATATTTCTGATCGTGTATTTGAATTGCAGTGTCAATTCCGGGCATGCCAGGCGGCGCCCGGTTTTTTTTACCCGCAAAACGAAACGTTTTGCGCAGTGATAGGTATGGGGTGATTCTGAATAATGAGGTTAAAAAGATAAGGAGAACATATAAAGGGGTATTGCAGATTTCAAGGGTAGAAGGTTTAACCGGGGAATGAACAGGGGGACGAGGAGATGCTGACACATACAAACGCATTTGCATCCAAAAGGTATACGGACCGGCGTCGTCATATGGACGACTTCTCCGGCGAGTATTTCAGTATCAAACTGGAAATTGCACTCACAACGGGTGTTTCTCAGATTCCTGACTTAGCGGAACTTGAGGAAAAGATCTTTAACCTGATCTTCTGCGTAAATTCTTACGGCTGCATCTGTCCGGATAAATCGGCCTATTTCAGCCTGAAGATATGCTCAAGAAAGGGCGGTATCCTTTTTGAGGACAGGCGCGATCATTTTGACGAACCCTACAATCTTGAATGGGACGACAGAATGGTATGGCTCTCCCAGGAAGACGAGTATCAGATCTTTCTGGAAATGGATGAGCGGGCGGGGAAAACGGTCGCCTTCTACAAGTGGCTCGAGCAAAGCGCCGCGTCGTATTGGAAGACGGTCGAAATCAAGGGCTTTTTGCATTGTGACAGCGATCCGCACGTTGCGGCCTGTTTTCGAAAAGGGGGAAGACAGAGGTCTGTTTTTGTCAGCACGCTGGATATGCCCGAAAACTCGCGCGAATGGCGGGAAGGGACGGTCGATACGGAGTTTATGACCGGCGACTGGTTTGCTATGAGCATTCACACGTTTAATCCGTATTTGTGGGAGCGCATTTATCCGGAGGCGCTGCAGATTGCCGCACTCAATCAGGTCGATCTGAATCCGAATCTGTCGCTTTTCGAGAAGGTTACGGACGCCAGAAGCCGCGAGGAAGCCGAGTTGTATATCGAAGATCATGCGATCAGTTTCTATCCGGGCATCGAAATCAGCGGCGGCAACAAGTATCTGTTTGAAGATTCCATTCGGCGGCTCCTCAAATGCCTGGCTGAATCGGACGGCGACGATTATAAGGCCGAAACGCAGACGGCTTATTTCTATAACCGTGAAAGTCTGTGTCTCGAAATATGGGATATCAATCCCGAAACCTTTGATCTATTGATCTGGCATACGCCGCCCTTAAAATAGAGGAATTGTGATCCCGATTCCTGCCGTATCCCGGCGGGGGGCGGGCGCGATTGATTAACCGTAAGCAAAAGATTATGATTAACGTACGAATATACAAATAAAGGCTTGCGGGTGGGAATACATGCAGTATAGGAAAGATCAATCCGGAACCGACATCTCCATTCTCGGTTACGGATGTATGCGATTTACAAAGAAGAACAACGCGATCGATATCGACAAGGCCGAAAAGGAAATCATGACCGCAATAAAGGCGGGCGTCAACTACTTCGATACCGCCTATGTTTACGGGGGAAGCGAAGCGGCTTTAGGGGAGATACTTGAGAGAAATCACTGCCGGGATCAGGTTTTTGTTGCCTCGAAGCTTCCGCACTATCTGATCAAGTCCAGGGACAGCATGGAGAAGCGTTTCAGAGAACAGCTGGCAAGACTCAAGACCGACCATATCGACTATTATCTGATGCACATGCTCACAGATATTGATACCTGGGAACGCTTGAAAATCATGGGGGTCGAGGACTGGATCCGGGAGAAGATTGACGCCGGTCAGATCCGTCATATCGGTTTCTCCTACCACGGCGGCCCGGACATGTTTATCCGGCTTGTTGATGCGTATCCCTGGGAATTTTGCCAGATTCAATACAATTACATGGATGAGAACAGCCAGGCCGGACGCCGCGGTCTTAAATATGCCGCGGGAAAGGGCATACCCGTTGTCATTATGGAACCTCTGCGCGGCGGGAAGCTCGTCGATCTTTTGCCGGAGGCCGCCAAAGCGGAGATTGCCCGGAGTGCCCGCGGATACAGCCCAGCCGAATGGGCATTCCGGTGGCTGTGGAATCAACCGGAGGTAACAACCATTCTATCCGGTATGAATTCCGTCGAAATGGTGGAAGAAAATGTCCGCATAGCGGACACGGTCACGGCGGATTCGTTCACGGAAGAAGATTTCGCTCTGATCGAGCGTGTAAAGTCCGAAATCAACCGGAAAATCCGGGTGAATTGTACCGGTTGCGGATACTGCCTGCCGTGCCCGCAAGGCGTGGATATTCCGGGTGCTTTCCGCTGCCTGAACGAAATGTACACGGAAGGCAAGAGGACGGGTCGCTTCGAATACATGCAGACGACTGCATTCCGGGCTGTCCCGAGCAGCGCCTCGCTCTGCGTCGCCTGCGGGAAATGCGAATTGCACTGCCCGCAATCGATCGGGATCCGGAAAGAGCTGAAGAATGCCGCGAGAGAACTCGAGACAGTCTCCTATAAAATTGTCCGGCGGGCCAACCGGATTCTGAAGCTATGGTGATCGCTATTTTTCGTTTGCCATACATCCGTGACAACGATATCGGATACGAGGTGAAGGATCATGCGGACAATTAATCGCCTGGACAGAGCTTATATGAATGCCCGTGTGGAGTATTTTGATTCCCTGTCGAATTATGTGATCATCAGCGACTGTCACCGCGGTGACGGCGGTCTGGCCGATGAATTTACCAAGAATCAGAACGTGTACCTTTACGCGCTTTATTACTATTTCAAGAACGGGTTTACATATGTCGAGGCCGGAGACGGCGACGAATTGTGGGAACATCCGAATTTCAAGGTGATCAAGGATGCCCATTATGACGTCTATAACCGGATCAAGGAATTCTACGATGCCGGCCGTTATATACTCCTTTACGGGAATCACAATATTTATTTCCAAGACCCGGAATATGTGAAGAAGAATCTGTTTACGTATTATCACGACTACCAGGGCGCTACGACCGATTTCCTTCCCGGAATTAAGCCGTGCGAAGCACTGCTGCTCAAGGGCCGCGACAACAATCAGGAAATACTGGTGGTCCACGGTCATCAGGGTGATTTTTCCAATGATTATCTCTGGATGCTGTCGATGGTTTCCCTCAAATATTTCTGGAGACGTCTTCATGCCTTCGGATTTCAGAACCCGGCCAGCCCC
>Ga0209373_10004793_pt1 | contig 11490 bp, 12 predicted proteins | sample Higcelweek5metaG_FD_187173 | JGI IMG/M metagenome (GOLD analysis project Ga0209373, IMG submission 187173) | Freshwater pond sediment microbial communities from the University of Edinburgh, under environmental carbon perturbations - High... | ecosystem: Environmental > Aquatic > Freshwater >... | reverse complement strand
CACCTTCGACGCATCGGAGCACGCACCATCAGCGATCTATGCGACGCCATCGGCTGTATCTGCGATCTCTATACGCCCGAGGAATGCTGGAATTATCTGCGAAACGCAGGATATATAGCAGATTAAAAGCTCCACGCTCTAGCCGACTTCCTGGATACCCAGGCGGCGAGTAAAGCTGATCTGCTGGAGGTAAAGACCGAACTCAAGGCGGATCTGGCCGAGGCCAAGGCCGACGTGAAGGCGGACATCGCTTCGGTCCGCGCCGACCTGAAATCCGAAACCCTGAAACTTGAAGCCAAGATCGCCGAAACCAAGGCCGATTTGACCAAAACCATTCTCAGCGCCGTGGTCTTGAACAGCGTGATCGTTCTTGGGGCAATGTTCGGACTGGCCAAGCTGCTCGGGCACTGAAGGCTTGGGGGCTGACGCCCCCAACCCTTGAAACAAAGGGGGTCCGGGGCATCGCCCCGGCCGGGTGCGGGCGGGAGCCCGCTAAAGGCCTAGGAATTCATCGCGTCGAAGAAATCGGCGTTGTTCTTCGAGTGCTTCAGCTTGTCGATCAGGAATTCCATCGCATCCACCACGCCCATCGGCATCAGAATACGACGCAGCACCCACATCTTCGACAGAGTGCCTTTCTCGACCAGCAATTCTTCCTTGCGGGTGCCCGACTTGGTGATGTCGATCGCCGGGAAGGTGCGCTTGTCACTGAGCTTGCGGTCGAGGATGATTTCGGAATTACCGGTGCCTTTGAATTCCTCAAAGATCACCTCATCCATCCGCGATCCGGTATCGATCAGAGCGGTGGCAATGATCGACAGCGACCCCCCTTCCTCGATATTGCGGGCGGCGCCAAAGAAACGCTTGGGACGCTGCAAGGCATTGGCATCGACACCACCGGTCAACACCTTGCCCGAACTCGGCACCACGGTGTTGTAAGCCCGGGCCAGACGGGTGATCGAATCGAGCAGGATCACCACATCGCGTTTGTGTTCGACCAGACGCTTGGCCTTCTCCAGCACCATTTCGGTGACCTGGACATGGCGCGAGGCCGGTTCGTCGAAGGTCGAACTGATCACCTCGCCCTTGACCGAGCGGGCCATGTCGGTGACTTCTTCCGGCCGTTCGTCAATCAGCAGAACGATCAGGTAAACTTCGGGGTGATTGGCAGAAATGGCATGAGCCATGTTCTGCAACATCACCGTCTTACCGGTACGGGGCGGTGCAACAATCAGAGCGCGCTGGCCTTTGCCGATCGGCGCGACCAGATCAATCACCCTGGTGGTGAGATCTTTCTTGGTCGGATCGTCGATTTCCAGCCGGAGTTTTTCTTCCGGATAGAGCGGGGTCAGATTGTCGAAATTGATCCGGTGGCGGACATTTTCCGGCGGCTCAAAATTGATCGAATTGACCTTGAGCAGGGCAAAATAGCGTTCCCCGTCCTTGGGAGCGCGGATCTGTCCTTCGACAGTATCACCGGTCCGCAGGCCGAACCGACGGACCTGGCTGGGGCTGACATAGATGTCGTCGGGGCCGGGAAGGTAATTCGCTTCCGGGCTACGGAGGAAACCGAATCCATCCTGAAGAATCTCAAGCACGCCATCACCATAGATCGGCGTGTCGTTATCGGCGAGCTGCTTCAGGATCGCGAACATCATGTCCTGCTTACGCAGGGTGCTGGCGTTCTCGATCTCAAGTTCCTCGGCGAAGGCCAACAGCTCGGCGGGAGACTTCTTTTTCAGGTCCTGAAGGTGCATTGAATCAGTATCCGTTCAAATGCCTTGGAGCGGATCGGCATCGGTCCGAGAAGCGGCGCGGACAGGATCGGGTCTCGGGCGGGGAAGCCGGAAAGCGGGCCGCAAGGGGCGGGACGGGCGGGAAAGCCGGGACGGATGATCGCCCGGACGCTGGCCCCATCCTTTAACTAAACCCTGCGCGCCTGTCAAACAGGATTAACAAAAAATCGGGCTCCCGCCCGAACCCGGCCGGGGCGAGGCCCCGGACCCCCTTTATTTTCGAAACAAGGGGGGGACGGGGACCGTCCTCACCAGGGTTTGACGATCACCATGATGACGATGACGATCATCAACAGGGTGGGGACTTCGTTGAGGATCCGGAAGAACTTTTCCGGCCGGTGATTCTGGTCGGCGGCAAAGTCGTTCTTGCAGCGGATCAGGAACAGATGCGAGGCGGTCATGCCCAGCACCATCGCCAGTTTGACGTGGAACCAGGGCTGGCTGAACATCTCGAAATCAATCGCGATCCACAGGCCAAGCACCCAGCTCACCACCATCGCCGGGGTCATGATCGCCTTCAGCAGCCGGCGTTCCATCACCTTGAATTTCTCGGACGCCTCCGACCCCACAGCAACCTGGGTATGGTAGACGAACAGGCGCGGCAAATACAGCATGCCTGCCATCCAGGACAGCACGGCAATCACATGGATCGATTTGACCCACAGGTAACTTTGTCCACTCAGCATTGACAGCCCTTTCCCAGACAGGTGTGGCCCAGGGAACTACATCCATCCTTGCCGGCACCCGCTTTCGGGTCACGGACGACTTCCGCCAGGGCCTTGATAAAGGAGGGGTGGCAGCCGAGGGTTGGCACCCGGACATAGGCGGGAATGCCGAATTGCTCCGCCTGATGCCGATATTCGATGTCGAGTTCAACCAGGGTTTCAGAATGTTCCGAGACGAAAGCGACCGGCACCACCACCACCGGCACCTTGTCCTGTCCGGCCCGTTCCAGTTCGCTTTCGATCGACGGGCCAATCCATTCCATCGACCCGACCCGGCTCTGGTAGCAGACGTTCCAGTCGAGATCGGGGAGGTCCAGCGCCCGAGCCACCGCCTGGGTGGTCTGTTCGACCTGGGTCTGGTAGGGGTCGCCGCGATCGATCACCTTCTTGGGCAGGCTGTGGGCGGAAAACAGCACCCGGGGTTTGCCATGCGCCTCTGCCTCGGCGTAGCCGATGCGGACCAGATCGGCCAGCGCCTCGACCATGTAGCGTTGGGTCGGATAGCAGCAGGACAGCCGTGACGGCACGGTCATCCGCAGTTTTTTGGCCTGGGCCTGCCATTCCGCCAGCGAGGAGCCGGCGGTGGTGGCAGAAAACTGCGGGTAAAGCGGCAACAGAACGATGTCGGTGGCCCCCCAGGCTTTGACGGATTCAACCGCCTCGCTGGTGAAGGGGTGCCAGTAGCGCATCGCGATGAAACAGCGATAGCCCGGTCCCAGCAGCAATTCCAGATCCCGGGCCTGAGCCCGGGTCTGGTCTACCAGCGGCGAGCGCCCCCCAAGGTTCGCGTAAATATCACGCGCGGTTGGGGCGCGCCGCTTCGAGATCATCTTGGCAATCAGCCAGCGGAGAGGCGCCGGGACGTCAATGATCGCCCTGTCGTTGAACAGGTTGAACAAAAACGGCTCGACCGCCTCCGGACTATCCGGACCGCCAAGATTGAACAGAACGACGGCCGTTCTTCTGGCCGCAGGTTCGCTCATCAGCCTTTCCAGTTTTTAACCCTTTCCGCCAGCCGGGCGACGTTTTCCGGCGGAGTCGGCGGAACGATGCCATGACCGAGATTGAAGATGAACGGCCCCTTGCCCAGGGTGTTCAGTACCCGGTCGATTCCGGCGTCCAACGCCTCGCCGCCCGCGACCAGCAGCAGCGGATCGAGGTTGCCCTGAACCGTGCAATGCGGCTGGAGGGCTTCGGCCGCCCAGGCCAGCGGGATCGAGGAATCGAGCGACACGCCGTCAACCCCGGTCTCCTGGACGTAGCGGGTGTAGAGGATGCCGGCGCCACGCGGGAAGCCGATCACCGGCACGCCGGGCCGCTCGCTGTGGATCCGTTCGACCAGCGTCCGGGTCGGGGCGATCACCCACTTGGCAAATTCTTCTTCGGGCAGCGCGCCGGCCCAGGTGTCAAAGATCTGGATCACTTCGGCGCCGTTGTCGATCTGACGGATCAGATAATCGCCGGTGGCCTGCACCAGGAGGGCGATCAGCCGGCCGAACAGCTCCGGCTGCGAGAACATCATCCCCTTGGCGTTGGGGAAGTCCTTCGAGCCGCTGCCCTCGATCATGTAGGTCGCCACGGTCCAGGGCGCACCGGAGAAACCGATCAGAGCCGTGGTCGAGGGAATTGCCTTGGCCAGTCCAGCAACGGTGGCATAGACCGGCGCGAGATGCTGATGGAAGCCCGCGAGGTCGAGCCGGTCAAGGTCCTCTGCTGAGCGAATCGGCGTCAGAACCGGACCTTCGCCTTCCTTGAACGCGACTTTCTGCCCGAGCGCATCGGGAACGACCAGAATGTCGCTGAACAGGATCGCCGCATCAAAGCCGTAACGGCGCAGCGGCTGGAGGGTCACTTCGACCGCCAGTTCCGGATTGTAACACAGGTCGAGGAAGCTGCCGGCCTGGGTTCGGGTCTGGCGATATTCGGGCAGGTAACGGCCGGCCTGGCGCATCAGCCAGAACGGCGGCGGCGTGATGGTTTCACCGGCGAGGGCGCGCAAGAAGCGTTTTGATGTCTGGGACACGGGGCTCAGCCTTGGTTCGAGTGGTTCCCTCTCTTACCTTCTTTAGGGAAGAGAGAAAAGATAGGAGTGTGTAGTGGATGCCTGTGGATAACGGGGATCCACATTTGTCCCGATTCGATCCACAGGCTTATCCACAGAATCTTAACGTCGCGTCAGATCTGTGGATAAAGCTGTGAACAACGATTCAAAAAACACTGATTTTAAAAGATTTTTCTCCGTTTTTATCGGCCTGTGAATCCTGGGGATAAGTCGGTTTTTTTCAACTTATCCACAGGGTCCGGCAGGAGGGGGTGAATCTTATCCACAGGTGGATAAGTTGGGGGATTAAACGGGATAAAATGTGGATGGAATCCGGCCGACCCGGTTACCAACCGACTTATCCCCATAATTAGACACTTATCCACAGGCTCCGGCGGGAAATTTTTCGGTCTTTCGCCCTCTCTGACGTCGAGGGGAAAGGCCGTCGGATTCCGCCACAGCGTCTGATCGAATCAGCGTCTTTTATCCTTCTTAATCAAACTTTGGCGCGATGAATAACCCGCTTTAAGCGTGAAAACCCCCTCCCTCCCCTGCCGGCGGGAAAAAAGGGGCACGCTCACCTTCCCGGCTGCCCGATCTCAGGCCTGTGGATAATGGGGATAAGTCGGGACTGCGGATTTTGTTCCTGGCTCCGAGGGAAGACTCGTGCCGGTTGTTTTGCAGCAGGGGAACGACCGGCGATGCTCTCAATTCGTTGAGTCCTTTCCCAATTTCTCTCCGAGCTCTCCCTGTGGATAAAATTGGCTTCCCCTCCCCTTCCCCTGGAGAGGATTTTTATCCACAGACGGATAAGTCTGTGGATAAGTCGGGGCGAGACAGGAAGATCTGGATCGCGTCACAGCCCGTCCGAAGGCCGGAAAGAAGGGGAGGGGAGAGTCCACAGGGCGCTGAAACGCCGGCCTTTTCTCAGGCCTGTGGATAACGGGGATTCACATTCATTCACATCTTATCCACAGGTTTATCAACAGACTTATCAACAGCCCTCTAGCCCTGTGGATAAGTCTGTGGATTTTTTTCTCAGACTCTTGACTCTGATTATGATTCGCCGGGATGATCAAGGCTGTGGATAAGGGAAAAAATCATCCTTTATCCCTTGGATTTTTTCACTTTTCCACCGGAGGCCTGAATCTTATCCACAGACTCATAAGTCTGTGGATAAAAAGTTGGAGAGAGGGGAATCGGCGGCCTCTGGCCGGAACGGGGGAAGGCCATCACGTTTTCTCCCTGAGGTGCCGGTTTAGAGAGGGCAGAGCGATTTTGGGGGATTCTCCACTTTATTCTTGATTTGTTCTGGTCTGTCCAGCTGGGGATAAACCCCCCAGTCCTAAAATAAGCTTTTGATTTTTAAAGTTTATTTTTCAAAAATTTCCCGGTGGATAAAATGATGATCATGATTTGTTCTAGTCTCTTCCTGGATCCTCTGCCGACCCGCTCTGACCTTATCCACAGCTCGCTCAGCGTGTGGACCAAAGGCAGAGTGGTGGATAACTCGGGGTCGGGCGTGCCTCTCTCGCTCACCGGGACGGGAGGGTTTTCCAATAAGCATTTGATTTAAAATGATTTTATCCCTGTGGATAAGTTTTGCGGGGCTGCCGCCCCGCGCCCTGCCTGGAGGCTACGCCCCCAGACCCCCTCTCTTTTTTTGGGGGGCTCTGCCCCAAGTGGGGGCCGAAAATTGGGAAACAGGCCACAAGTCCTTGATGCTATTCTTAACCCGTTCTCGACCGTTCCGGCTCGGGACGGCGTGCCCGCCCTTATCCCCAGAGACGAGATTTTGATGAACGAGCTTCACATCCATCTGGTTTCCGATGCGACCGGTGAAACCGTGGCCTCGATCGCCCGGGCCTGTTTGGCCCAGTTCGAGCGAGTGCAGCCGACCCTGCATACCTGGGGGCTGGTTCGCACCCTGGGGCAGATCGAACGGGCGATTGCCGGGATCGATGAGCATCCCGGGCTGGTGTTCTTCACCCTGGTCGATCCGGTGGTGCGGACCAAGCTGGAGGGGGCCTGCCGGCACCGTTCCCTGCCCTGCATTTCCGTTCTCGACCCGGTAATGGCGGCGCTTTCGACGTATTTCGGCAGCCCGGTGGCGGCGCTTCCCGGCCGGCAATATCAGCTTGATGCGGAATATTTCCGCCGGATCGATGCGATGCAATTCACCCTGGCCCATGATGATGGCCAGCTGATCGAGATGGTCGAAGATGCCGATGTGGTGTTGGTCGGGGTGTCGCGGACCTCGAAGACGCCGACCAGCATGTATCTGGCCAATCGCGGCCTCAAATGCGCCAATTATCCCCTGGTGCCGGGGGTGCCGCTGCCGCCCGAACTGGAAAATGCCACCCATCCGTTGATCGTCGGCCTGACCAAGGATCCAAAGAGCCTGTCCGACATCCGCCGGACCCGGCTGCGCCTGCTCAACCAGACCGAAGAGACCGATTACGCCCAGTTCGAACGGGTACGGGAAGAAGTCCAGAATGCCCGCCGGCTGTTCTCCCGCCTGGGCTGGCCGGTGGTTGATGTCACCCGTCGTTCGATCGAGGAAGCTTCGGTGACGATCATCCAGTTGCACGCCCAGCGGCGGGGAATCGTCGAAGGTCACCCGGCGTGATCGTTCTCGCTTCCGCCAGTCGGACGCGTCAGGCGCTGCTGGCCGCTGCCGGCGTGCCGGTCCTGCTCGATCCGCCCGAGATCGACGAGGCGCCGATCCAGCAGAGGATGCGGCGCGACCAGGCCAGCGCCGCCACCCTCGCCGCGACCCTAGCCCAACTCAAGGCGGCGGCGGTTTCGCCCCGTCATCCCGGGGCGTTGGTGATCGGAGCGGATCAGACGCTTGAATGCGATGGTGCCGGATTCGATAAGCCCCGCGACCGGGCCGAGGCTAGGGCGCAATTGCTGGCCCTGCGCGGTCGGGATCACCGGCTGATCAGTGCGGTGGCAGTGTTGCGCGATGGCCAGACCCGCCGAACCTGTTGCAGCGAAGCCCGGCTGACGATGCGGGATTTCTCGGAAGCGTTCCTCGACCATTATCTCGATCAGGCCGGTGCCGCGCCATTGAGTTCGGTCGGGGCTTACCAGCTGGAAGGGCTGGGGGCACAATTGTTTGCCGGACTTGAGGGCGATTTTTTCACCATTCTCGGCCTGCCCTTGCTGCCCCTGCTCGAAATTTTGCGTGATGAAGGGGAATTATACCGATGATTTTGACCGGAGAGGCCCGGCTGGCTGGCGTGCTGGGCTGGCCGGTGGCGCATTCGCGTTCGCCCCGGCTGCATGGCTTTTGGATCGAAAAATTGGGCCTGGATGCCGCTTATCTGCCGCTGGCGGTCGCTCCCGATGCCCTGGCCGAAGCGGTGCGGGCCTTACCCAAGCTCGGCTTTCGGGGAGCTAACCTGACCTTGCCGCACAAAGAGGCGGTGATGCCGCTGCTGGATGCGGTGGACCCGCTGGCGGCGCGAATTGGGGCGGTCAATACCCTGGTGATCGATGCCGAGGGGCGCATCACCGGTCGCAATACCGATGCCTTCGGCTTTCTGGAAAATTTGCGCCGGGGCGCGCCGGGCTGGCAGCCGGCCGCCGGGCCGGCGGTGGTGATCGGCGCCGGCGGTGCGGCCCGGGCGGTGGTGGCGGCGCTGGTCGAGGCCGGGGTGCCGGAACTGCGGCTGATCAATCGCAATGTTGCCCGGGCCGAACAACTCGCCACCGCGCTGGGCGGGCCGATCCGGATCGGAGATTGGGAGCATCGTGCCGCAGCGCTGGAGGGCGCGGCCCTGCTGGTCAATACCACGAGCCTCGGCATGAAAGGCCAGCCACCGCTGGACCTGGACCTCACCGCCCTACCGATGCAGGCCGTGGTGAATGACATCGTCTATGTTCCGCTGGAAACCCCGCTGCTGGCGGCCGCTCGCCAGCGAGGCAATCCGGTGGTCGATGGCCTTGGCATGCTGCTGTGGCAGGCAGTCCCGGGATTCGAAGCTTGGTTCGGACATCGGCCGACCGTTGATGAATCGTTGCGGGCTTTTGTGCTGGGGGCCTGATGCGGATCATCGGCCTGACCGGTTCGATTGGGACCGGCAAAAGCACGGCAGCGCGCATGCTGGCTCGGCTGGGCTTGCCGGTCCATGATGCCGATGCGACAGTCCATGCCTTGTTTGCCCGGGGTGGCAAAGCCGTTCCGGCCGTGGCTGCTGCTTTCCCGGAGGCGGTGGTGAATGGTGCGGTCGATCGGGCCGTGCTCGGACGTCAGGTGTTTGGCGATCCCGCCGCCTTGCGCCGACTCGAAGCGATTGTTCATCCCCTGGTCCGGGCTGCCGAGGCTGATTTTCTCCGCCGCCAGCGCCGCCGCCACGCCCACGCGGTGGTGTTGGATATTCCCCTGCTGTTCGAAACCGGGGCCGAACGACGCTGTGATCTGGTGGTGGTGGTGACCTGCCCGCGCTTCCTTCAGGCTCAGCGGGTGCTGGCCCGTCCCGGCATGACCCGGACTCGCCTCGATCAGATTCGCGCCCAACAAGTCCCGGAAGCAGAAAAATGCCGCCGAGCCGATCTGGTGATTCCAACCGGCTGCGGCCCCCGCCCCGCCTTGCGAAAAATAAAGGGGGTCCGGGGCATCGCCCCGGCCGGGCTCGGGCGGGAGCCCGAAACTTGTTTCAAAGACGGGGACGAAAGGCGATGAAGGTCATATCGTCGCGCCGGGCCTGCTCGCCCCGCCACTCATCCAGGGTGGCAAGCAAATCGGCTTTCTGCTGTTCGAGCGGCAAAGGCGCACCCCGGGCCAGCGCTTGCTGCAAACGGTGACGGCCGAATAGCAGACGATGCGGCCCACCAATCTGATCCGTCAGCCCATCGGTATAGAGATAGAAAACCGACTCCGAAGTGATCGGAATCTGATGGGTGGTAAAAGAGGGTAACGGCCGGGATTCGCGATAGCCAAGACTGCGACGGTCCCCCCGGATCGAGCGGATCTCGCCCCCTTCCCACCACGTCAGTGGCAGATTGGCTCCGGCAAAGGACAGATGCTGACGGCTGGAATCCAACACACAGATCGCGGCATCCAAACCATCATCGGCCGGACCATCGCCCCGATCCTGGCGCAACGCCGTGCGAACCAGCACATCAAGCAGACCGAGAATCGTCGCCGGATCGTCATGGCCGTGATGGTGGAGAATCCGGGCCAGAATCGACGAAACCACCGCCGTCATGAACGCCCCCGGCACCCCATGGCCGGTGCAATCCATCACCGCAATGACTGCTTTATCGTCAAACCGGCCAATCCAGTAATAGTCCCCACCAACAATATCAAAAGGCCGCCAGCCGATCGTAATCTCCTCAACCACCCCCTCCAGCGCGGCCGAATCCGGCAATAAAGCGGTCTGGATCCGGCTGGCATAGCGGATGCCATCGGAGATAAAACGGTTGGCTTTCTCCAATTGAGCGTTGGCGTGCTCGGCTTCTTCTTTCTCCCGCTCCAGTTCGGCGGTTCGCTCGGTCACGCGCCGTTCCAGATCGCGGGCCAGCGCGGCTAGTTCCGCCTCGGCGGCGTCGCGCCCATCAAGGTCGCGTTGCGAGGCGGTGAGGAGGTCGTTGACTGTGGTCATCAACCAGCCCAGTTCATCATCACGGTGCCGCCGAGGCAAGGAGAGCAGAGCCGCTCCCGGTCGGGCGGGATTAACCTGGGCCAAAGCGGTAATAACCCGCAACAAGGGCCGGGTGATCAGCAAATTGAACACCGCGACCACCAGCAGGCACAACACCACGGTGCTCGCAATGCCGGTGATGGTGTTGGCGACGAGATGATCAAGGTAACGTTTGAAGAGCCGGTCAGGATCGAGCCGCAGCTCAAGTCGGCCCACTTCGTCGCTGCCGCCGCTGGCTTGCAGCACCAGCGGGGCCGGCGACAGATCGCCAAACAAACGCTGAGCCAGACCGGGCAAAGCGACCGGATCGGCGGGACGGGTGAGTTCCGCCAGCACCCCACCGAAATTATCGGTCAGGGAGATCTCGGCGGCGAGCGGGTCATGGGCCAGACCCGTCACCACCGCCCGGGCCAAATCGACATTAAGCAGATAAGCCGCTTCCGCCGCGAGGCCCCGCACCAAGGCGAGATTGGCTGCGGTTCCGTCCGACACTTCGGCGCGCAATTGACGATAATCCGACACCAGCTCCCAGACACCGGTCACCCCGCCCAGGCCCAGTCCGATGACCAGGGTGGCGACCGCCTGTTTGAAAGATAATCCACGCCAGGGAGCAACCGGACTCTGGGAGGGAAGGGGGGGGAACGGGTCGGTGATCACCGTAAAATCCTCGTCAACCAGGGGGAGCGCCGGCACCGGAACGCTCCAGCCCACCATGATAGGCCGAGGGCGAGACGGATCCCACCCCTACGCCATTTCCTCGCTATCCTCAGCGGCGACGGCATCAATCACGGCCCGGGCGATCTCATGAGGAAAACCGGCGCGGGCAAGGACGGCAAGATCGCGCAGACGGTGGGCGGCCCGGGTTGCTGCCGGGCGGAACGGGCCAAGACGGCGGCGCCGGGCCAGAGCCACCGCCGCCGTCTGTTCCGCTTCAGGATCGAACGTGGCCAGCGCCTGCTGTACTGTCTCTACCGCTACCCCTTTGGCGGCGAGGGTGGCCTGAATCCCCCGGCGTGAGCCGCCGCGACGGGCCAGACTGGCAGTCTTCATCTCGGCATAAGCGGTATCATCGAGATAGCCCAGGCCGACGAGGCGGACAATCAGGGCCTCGATCAGGGCCAGGGCCTCTTCGCGCTCGCCGCCCCAATGGGCCTGAGAGCGGCGGGCCTTGGTCAGCAGCACCCGACGCAGGTTGGCCCTGGACGAGGCGAAGCGTTCGAGATAATGCAACGCAGCGGCTTCAAGGTACGCTGCGGTGAGAGGTGGCGGTGGCTTGG
>Ga0209373_10004792_pt1 | contig 11491 bp, 12 predicted proteins | sample Higcelweek5metaG_FD_187173 | JGI IMG/M metagenome (GOLD analysis project Ga0209373, IMG submission 187173) | Freshwater pond sediment microbial communities from the University of Edinburgh, under environmental carbon perturbations - High... | ecosystem: Environmental > Aquatic > Freshwater >... | reverse complement strand
GAAAACCCGGGATAAAATTCCGGGTTTTTTTATATACACTCACTCTTCAGGGATCAATTCAACTTTCTGGGGGGAGCTATAATAAATCGTTGCTTTTTAAAAAACCTTATCTTTCTTCCATAACCTTAATAGCCTTAATAGCATGATGTAAAACTCAACCTTATTAACCTTATTGAGATGAAAATAGAATGTAAAAATGTGTATACGCATTTTGTACTTACAAAATTCGATCAGCAAAGGATCGTCTCGAAAAAATTTGGTACGACGGATAAGTGAATGTTAAAACAATAAGGTTAATAAGGTTGGAAATATTGTAATTTACTTTTGACTACTATGGTTATGAAATAAAATAAGGTCTATATTCTAAATGATTTCTTCAAAGACTGATCCATATAAAAATTGATTATCCCCCATGAAAGTTCATTTAATCCCCCCTCAGCCCCCTAAAGGGGGAGTTTGTAACTACATATTTGATTTTGATTTTTGAAATTTGTATTAAAAAAAGAGGGAGAAACAAATATATTGCATCTCCCTTCTAGTGGTGCCTCCAAGAATCGAACTAGGGACACATGGATTTTCAGTCCATTGCTCTACCAACTGAGCTAAGGCACCAATTACCTTTTTGGTGGCGACAAAAGTAAACCATTTTTCCATAAATACAAATATTACGGTATTATAAAATCAAAAATTGAAAGCTGAAAAAAATTGTTGTTAGCAACTATTCTTAACGTTGGAATAAATAATTTTTTTTTCATGTGCCAATTTGATTTTTTTTTTAAATTTGCAGCCGTCTTCGACAAAAGTATTGTCCTATGGTGTAATTGGCAACACGTCTGGTTTTGGTTCAGAAGAGTCTAAGTTCGAGCCTTAGTAGGACAACAATAATTTTTTTAAGGAGACTGTCCTGTGGTGTAATTGGTAACACGTCTGTCTCTGGATCAGAAGAGTTTAGGTTCGAAACCTAACAGGACAACAAAAGAGTGTTTGAACAGAACGCTCTTTTTTTATGTATCCATCTTTCTTCCATTAACTGTTTCAGAACCTAATTTAGTACATTTGTTTTATGATCGATCAGGCTACGATAGAACGGATAATGGATGCTGCCGATGTTGTTGAGGTAGTGCAGGATTTTGTTTCCCTGAAACGCAGAGGGGTCAACTTTATCGGTAATTGTCCGTTCCATAATGAAAAAACGCCTTCATTCACCGTTTCACCATCCAAACAGATATACAAATGTTTTGGTTGCGGTAAAGGAGGGAACTCCATCAACTTCATTATGGAGCATGAGCACCTAACGTACGTTGAGGCGTTAAAACACCTTGCTAAAAAATTTCATATCGATGTTGTTGACGAAGAAGAATCGCCCGAATTAGCAGCACAGCGTAACAAGCGCGAAAGCATGATGATTGTTTCGAACTACGCCGCTGAATATTTCTCCAACTTTTTATACAACGAGAACGAAGGCCGGAATATTGGGTTGAGTTATTTCAGGGAACGTGGTTTTCGCGACGATATTATCAAATCATTTCAATTGGGATATTGCCCCGATCAGAAAGATATGTTTACCCAGGCCGCTCAAAAACAGGGGTATAAAATGGAGTTCCTGGAAGAAACCGGTTTGAGCATCCGTCGCGACGAGTGGATCCGCGACCGTTTTGCCGGACGGGTAATTTTCCCGTTCCACAATCTGGCGGGAAGGGTAATCGCTTTTGGCGGGCGGGTGTTGAAAACCGATCCGAAAGTGGCCAAGTACCTGAATTCCCCTGAATCTGAAATATATCACAAGAGCAAAGTCCTTTATGGTATTTTTCATGCCAAAAATGCCATTTCACGCAGCGATAAATGTTACCTGGTCGAAGGGTACACCGATGTACTCTCCATGCACCAGGCGGGAATTGAAAATGTGGTTGCTTCGTCGGGGACATCGCTTACGGTCGATCAAATTAAGCTGATTAAGCGGTTTACTTCAAACATTACGATTATTTACGATGGTGACCAAGCTGGTATCAAAGCTTCGTTGCGGGGAATTGATATGGTTCTTGAAGAGGGAATTAACGTGAAAGTAGTGCCGCTTCCCGAAGGAGATGACCCCGATACGTTTGCCCGGTCAATGAGCTCATCATTGTTGCTCGAATATATTGCATCGAATGAAACAGACTTTATACGGTTCAAAACCCAACTTCTGATCAAGGATACCGAAAACGACCCGGTTGCCCGTGCACGTTTGATCAACGATATTGTAAAATCAATATCCGTGATACCCGATACCATTACCCGCTCGGTTTATATCAGGGAGTGTAGCCACATGCTTGAAGTTGCAGAAGATATTCTCTATACCGAAGTCAGGAAAATTAAATTTAAGATTACCGAGGAGCAGATTGTCAGGGAGAAACGCGATGCTATTCGCAGTTCACAGGAGATAAGCCAGACGGTAAAGACTGTGCCTAAAAGTGAAAACCCTTGTGCAATTGAAGAAAAAGCGTTGCTGCGGATACTGATCAGGTATCACAATAACGATTTGTTTACGGTAGAAAACGATGAAAACGGCGAAGAGGAGAAGATAAAAGTGGGTGAATACATTATTTCTGAAATCGAAAATGATAACCTTAGCTCGGTCGATCCGATTGTTCAACTTGTTTTTGATGAATTAAAGGAACATATCAACGAAGAATTTTTCAACCCTGAGCGGCATTTTGTTCAGCATGAAAACCGGGAAGTAGGAAATTTGGTAAGCGGTTTATTGGTCGATAAGTATATTGAAAGTGTTATTTGGAAACGTAAAGGAGCTTTTGTAGAAGATGAACACGAGATACTCAACATACTGGTTCCCCGTTTGATTGAAGAGTACAAACTGAGGCACGTAAAACTGATGAAAACCGAGATAATGAAAAAAATAGGTGAAATAACCGATCCCGACGATATGAAAAAAGTAATGGATCTTCAGGAAATTTTCACAAACCTAAATAAAGTAGAAAAAGAGCTTTCGAAAAAATTAGGTAAAAGGGCTGTAACATCATAAATGAGAATATGAGAACAATATTTATTGAGGATATTCAGGAGATTGAGAAAATTATTCTTTCATGTCGAACCTGTTTTTTGGGTTTAAGCGATACCGATAACAAACCGTATGTTATCCCTATGAATTTCGGATACAAGAATGGCACAATCTATCTCCATTCAGGTCAGTTTGGCCGTAAATGGAAGATCATGCATGAAAATCCAAATGCGTGTATCACTTTTTGCCTGGGAGATGACCTTGCTCATCAGGATGAACAGGTAGCCTGTAGCTGGAGGATGAAATCGAGTTCCGTAATTGCAGAAGGGAAGATAGAATTTGTTGAAGATATGGATGAAAAAAGAGAGATTTTGAAGATTTTTATGACCCACTACAGCGATCTTGAATTTCAGTTTAAAGATCCGGCTGTCAAAAATGTGGGGATTTACAAAATGAAAATTGAAAAGATGCAGGCAAAGAAATTTGGAGAGAAAGCTCTTACTCCCTGGAATAGCTGATAATTGAAGAATTGGATAAAAGAAATGTGAAAGTATTGGTAACCGGCGCTACCGGAATGGTCGGATCGAAGTTGGTACTCGATTTGATTGAGGCTGGCCTTGGTGTTAGGGCTATTTATCGGGATAAACGAAGGATTGGGCAATTCAAAGAAAATGTTCAATATTACGGCGCCGATTCAACCTTGTTGGAAAATCAGGTTGAATGGGTTGAAGCAGATTTGCTCGATTATTTGCAACTTGCAAAAGCTCTCGAAGGTGTTGAAATGGTGTACCATTGTGCTGCCATGGTTTCATTTCATCCCTCCGAAAGAGGGCGAATGTTTGAAAATAACATTAACGGAACTTCGAACTTGGTAAATATCTGTCTCGAAAAGGGGATTAAAAAGATTTGTTACGTAAGTTCCATAGCTGCTTTGGGGAAAACCGAAAATGGTGGCTTGATCAATGAAGAAACTTCGTGGATTCCGGAAAAAAAACATTCGTCATATAGCATCAGTAAGTTTCATTCCGAGATGGAAATATGGAGAGGGGTGAACGAGGGGCTGGATGCAGTTATTGTAAACCCGTCGGTAATTATTGGCCCGGGTGATTGGAGTTCAGGTAGTCCCGCATTTTTTGGCACAATTGCAAAAGGGTTAAAATTCTTTACCGATGGTGTTAATGGCTTTGTTGATGTGCGTGATGTGACCAGCGCGATGATTTTACTGACCAGCGATTCAAATTTTGAGAAAGCTAAAAATAACCGTTTTTTGTTGAATTCAGCCAACATGGGCTATAAGTTGTTTTTTGAACAGATAGCAAAATCTGTTAGAGTTAATCCGCCAACGCTAAAGGCTTCAAAAATTATGCTCGAAACGGGTTGGCGTATGGCCAAGGTTGTTGGTTTTCTAACCCGGAAAAAACCCATAATCACCAAAGAGACGGCGCATAGTGCAACCGGTAAGTCGGTTTACGACGGGTCGAAGATTACAAGGGAATTTGGATTTCAGTATCGTCCGATCGAACAAACCATCACTGAAGTTGGGGGGATATTCCTGACAACAAAAAAGTTGGGCTAAAGCCCATTTTGTATATTCCAAAAATTCCTCCAGCTAAAGCAGGAGGCAATTAATATGAATCAACAATATAAAAGATTCTTGGTGGTTTGGGCGAAGATTACTTCAATTGCCTACACCTTTAGGTGTAGGATTATATTGAAAGCTATGTGGAGTGGGGGCTTTAGCCCAATGAACAACCTGAGATTGGATCAATTGTATATGAATAAAAAAGAGAGCAACCTCAATGGCGCTCTCTTTAAATATTTTTTTCTGATTATTACAGTTTAAAAGCAGCTTTTACTTTATCAACGTAATCAAGCTTTTCCCAAGTAAAGAGTTCAACCTCTTTTTCGACATTGTCGAAATAAGGTGATTCAAATTTCTTGACAACCATTTTAGGTTCACGTCCCATGTGGCCGTAAGCAGCGGTCTCTTCATAAATTGGATTTCTCAGTTTTAACCGTTGTTCAATTGCTTTAGGGCGCATGTCGAAAATCTCTGCAACTTTATCGGCTATTTCGCTGTCGGATAGGTTTATGTTCGATTTTCCATACGTGTTAACGAAGATATTCATGGGTTTTGCAACACCAATCGCGTAAGCAACCTGAACCAATAACTCGTCGGCCACCCCAGCAGCAACAAGATTTTTGGCAATATGCCTGCAAGCATAAGCTGCCGAACGGTCAACTTTTGAAGGATCTTTGCCTGAGAAGGCTCCTCCACCGTGAGCGCCTTTGCCACCGTACGTGTCTACAATAATTTTACGGCCTGTTAAACCGGTATCGCCATGAGGACCGCCGATCACAAATTTGCCGGTAGGATTTACATGGTAGATAATATCGCTGCCAAACAATGCCTGAACTCGTTCGGGCAACGTAGCAAGTACACGAGGTATCAGAATGTTAATGACATCTTCCTTGATTTTGGCGATCATCTCTTCATCGGCTTTCAATTGTGCCGCTGTCGATGAATTGGCTGGTAAGATAAACTCGTCGTGCTGCGTTGATACAACAATGGTATCAACCTTTGAAGGTACTCCATTTTCATTGTATTCAATAGTTACCTGCGATTTGGAATCGGGGCGGAGGTAGGTCATAACTTTCCCCTCGCGACGAATAGCAGCCAACTCGAGCAATAACTTGTGCGACAATTCGAGTGAAAGTGGCATATAGTTATCGGTCTCTTTCGATGCATATCCAAACATCATTCCCTGGTCGCCGGCACCTTGTTCCATCGGGTCTTCGCGTACAACACCCCGGTTAATGTCAGGGCTTTGTTCGTGAATGGCTGAGAAAACACCGCAAGAATCGCCGTCGAAACGGTATTCTGCTTTGGTGTACCCAATGCGGTTAATAACTTCGCGTGCAACTTCCTGTACATCGATATAGGTAGTGGTTTTAATCTCACCTGCCAATACTACTTGCCCGGTTGTTACCAATGTTTCGCAAGCAACTTTTGATTCAGGGTCGAACGCCAGTATTTTATCAAGTATGGCGTCTGAAATCTGGTCGGCAACTTTATCTGGATGCCCTTCTGAAACTGATTCTGATGTAAATAAATAACTCATAATAAACAATTTTTTTGACCGAAGCCAATTATTAGTAAATATGAGTGGTAGATGTGAAAAAGATGTGCAATCGTTATGAGTACGAATGCTTTAGCTTTTTTTACTGTGGTTGCAATCATTCACAAATCTATCCACATTTTAACGGGGCAAATATAGAAACAAAAAGATAATATTGAAGTTATACGACTGTTAATTTGATCCAATATTAATTTGCTATCAATTTATCTCTTCAAAATCAACGTATTCTCCTTTTTCTTTTGCACTGTTTTTCTTTTCCTGTTTTTGGATTTGAATCGTTGTTTTACCTTCTTCCGAACGATTCTGATAATTTGATTCTTGTGGATTTTCAGAAGATCTGACGAAGAATAGTTTTGATATCCATCTGACAATCAGTATTACGATGGCAATTGTTAAAAGAAACCTAATCATACTAACAACGGAAAGGATTATGAGAAACATAACTTGAATTTTTAATATTTGTCAGGCTATTGGGTAAATAATTACTCCAATGTCAATTTTTCTTTTTTTTGATTTTCACATTGTAATATTCACTTTGGCCGATTTGCTGAATTTTGCGCAATTGTTGATGTCATCAACAGTAATGTTCCCAAAGAATGAAAACAAAAGACAACTGTTATTGTCGATAACTACAATGTGAAATTCATTCATCATTGTTCTTTTTCCATGTCCGATTAGCCTGATGTTTTCCTCTTTCCAACCGTTCTTGCAATTGTCACAATTAATCTCGTCAGGGTCTATCGAGAAATAGCTATTCCCGTCGAGTTCCTTAAGTATCCGATTGAATACATCGTTAGACGAAAGATCTCCTTTCCCTTCTTCATAAGCCATGAACCTAACCTGTTCCATTTTGTAAATAACCTTTTTCGATTCATCGTCAAAGAATATTTCAAAAGGTTTAATTGCAGATTTCGAAAAACTTAAAGATGTAACTCCATCTTTCCCGTTAAACATGTTGTAGATTTTATCTGATTTACTTTCGGCCATTCCTAACAGTGAGCTTAGCATTACCGCCAGAAAAATTCCAAGTTTCATTAATAGATTCATGTATTTTAATTTAGTCGTTGATTTATAGATTTTTAGTTAAGGAATGTTAACCCTTCAGGTTTCATCACCCAATACTTCCCAGCCATATCCCCATCCCAAGTGTTAGAGGTATTATGGATATCGTGGATGATTGGCAATAAGTTCTCATCGATGTAGATAATGCTGCCTTCAGGTATTTTAAGCGTTATTTTCAGATTTTGCGAACGCCATTTTTCATTTTTATCGAGCAAGAAATAGGGGTCAAAAAAGATCGTATTGCCTACAACCTTAAAACTATATTCAATCTTATCAGCATTCTTTTTTGCTGTTCGCAGATTATTCCCTTTGGAATATTTATTTAATAAAAGGTTGAGATGATTCTCTCCGTTTTTTTCAATATCTAATTTTGGGCTGGCAACAATCATTTCCTCATTGTTATGAACCAATAGTTTCATATTGTTGATGGCAATTTTTGAAGAATAATGGTCGAATTTTGCTTCGTCAAGTTTAAGAACAATGGTGTCGGAATCAACTGCTAATTCTTTATTATCGGTAATCGTAGCGCTCGTGCTGAATACATCGACTGCACCAACGGCAGTTGAAATAGCAATAATAATCCCAATGAACCAGATTCCTAAAGCCGATAGATAAACCGAACGGCTGTTTGAAACAAAATTGAAAAGCAATTTAGTGCCTGAATAAATTATCAATAGCAATGGTATTCCAACAATTATAAGAACAGCAAGCAATAAAGTAGACCCCAGACTTTCAGAGAATATATGGTTCATCATAATCCCATGATCGGGAAGAGGGAAAATTCCGGGCATTAACCCAGTGAGTTTTGAAGCAGTAAACAAACCAAACATAAGGGCCAGAAGTGATGAAAATCCAATAAATATCAATATTATACCAAATATTTTTCCGATTACAGATAGACCATCATCTTTGGTGGGTTTCTCAGGCTGATATGAGCGGTAATTATCCTTGGATGGATTGTTTACATCTTCTTTTACCTTTTTCCCGATGTTGTCAACCGTAATGGGTTCACCTTTCATTTCGAGGCGTTGTGCGGTTGTCCGGGCATTTGGAACAGCAATCCAAAGTATGATATATACAGGGAGTGCTACACCCGATGTTACTATAAAAAGAATAAAGAAAATGATCCTTACTAATAATTTATCGATGCTGAAATAGTGGGAGAGTCCACTGCAAACACCGCCTATAATTCTGGAATCGGGATCGCGGTAAAGTTTTTTATTTCCTTTTGTATTATTCACATGCGATCCCTGAGACGGAGATTTGCTACTTTCATCAACCGGATTTTCATCTGTTTCAGAAAACTCCTCAGGTAATCCCATTATTTCAATAATTTGATCTACCATCTTTTCATCAATCACATTTTGTTCGGAGGTTATTCTACTATTAAACAGCTCTGCAATTCTCGATTCAATATCATTGATAATCTCATCTCCGCTTTCCTGAGGTCTAAAGTGGATGCTAATCTTTGATAAATAGTTTTTCAGTTTTTCGTAGGCATCTTCATCAATATTGAAAACGATACCACTGATATTGATTGTAAATGTTTTTTTCATAATTATATTTTGTTAATTTGAGTTTTTGACTATTTCAACTGACGTCACAATTTCGTCCCACGAGGCTCTTAATTCCAATAAGGTTGATGAGCCAATTTCCGTAATTTCGTAATATTTGCGGGGAGGTCCAAGTAGTGATTCTTCCCAGCGGTAGTTAAGCATGCCTGAATTCTTCAGACGGGTTAGAAGTGGATAAAGTGTGCCTTCAACGACTATCATTTTAGCCTTTTTCATTTCTTCAATGATATCGGGAGCATACGAATGTTTTTTTGCGATAATTTCCAAGATACAATATTCCAATACCCCTTTTCTCATTTGGGCTTTTGTGTTTTCTGCTTTCATCATTAAAAATTTTAACTCAAATAAATTTCATCTGTTATCCAGAACTCAATTTTTGATTAGTATGTCAAACTTAATTTAAGCAAAGGTACTTGGCAATGCAAAGTAGTATGTATGTAACAAAATTGTCGGTTAAGTGGATGATTTTTTAGGTGAAAAGAAGAAGATTTGAGACAGTATTTTTTGAAACAAAAGGATTTTGGTTTGTGATACAGAGAACGTAATGCAAAATAACAGATTTGGGCATAGAAAAAAATTATTAAATTAGGTTGACAGTTGATTTTTTTAATGTAATTTCGAAGTTTAGAAGAAACATGGTAAGTCAAAACCGAAACTTTACAGTACATTATGCAAGATTCGAATGACTCGTTAATTTTTGTTGTTGAAGATAACAGGGTTTATAATAAGCTTATTGTTAGTTATCTAAAAACAAATAAGTTTAATAATGTAATGCCTTTTTATTCTGGCGAGGATACTATCAATAATTTATACCGGAATCCTGACATCATTATTCAAGATTTTTTGTTGGATGGGATGAACGGAATTGATGTATTGAAAAAAGCCAAAGAACAAAATCCAAACATTGAGTTTATTTTCCTTTCGGGTCAAGATAATATTGATGTTGCCATTAATACCATGAAGTACGGAGCCTACGATTATATTGTAAAAGATCAGATGGCTCTAAAAAAGATGGTCAATAAGATTAACAAAATTCAATCGGTTAACAAACTTGTTAAGTCGAACAAAAGATATAGAGTGGGAGTGGTTCTCTTCTTTATTGCGTTGGCTATAATCATCCTGTTAATACTTGCATTTACCTTTTTCATTCCTTAATTGATTCTTCAATTTCTTTGGATCGCATATTTGGGCTACTCATTTTAAATGAATTTGAGGGTAACCTTTTGTGTAGAATCAGAATTAATATATGAAACCCCTTCATTAGATTGTTTTTCGTTTACCCTGCCTAGTAAGACTTTTTTCATGAATGAGATTGGCTTTCCTGTCAATCTCATTTTTTTAGAAATGCTTCAACTGTTTTAGAAAGCAATCGTAAAATCTTTCGTCGTCTATTAAACTTGCATAATGAATTGGTGACCCTTTTGAAGTTTTGAAGATATTACCTGCTGATGTGCCTCTTAATTCAATATCGGCTGAAGTATTTGAAAGATGGGCAATTTCGGGAAAACCCAGAAATAAGGTTGGCAATACATCCCACAAGTAATATTTAGAATGCTCATTGTAGTTCAATTCAAGCATGTGATAAACCAGTTGGGATAATTTATGTTTCGATTGTTTCTTGAGAAAATACATCAGATAATTATCTACGGGAACCTGATCGCATACATCCAATGGGAAGAAGGTAATCTTTAATCCTGAGGCAAGTAACTTTCGCGCTGAAAACGGATCCCAGAAGATATTCCATTCTGCACTTCCATCATGGTCGGGCGCAATGACGTTCCCGTTTGATAAGAATGCACCGGCCATCCAATATACCTTTTCAATTTTTTCCTTTAGTTCGGGGTATTTTTCAACAGCGTTACTTAAGTTTGAAGCAGGACCGGTAAGAATGATAATGCTTTTTTCTTCCAGTGAAAGAATTTTTCGGGCGGTAAACTCAGCGGCTTCGTCGTTATTGACTTTCGAATAATCAGGGATAATCTCGTTAATGACATCGAGTTTGTTGATCAGCTGCCCCTTTTCTCTCCATTTTGTAGGGAAAACATTGACAGCTTTTGCATTGCTAACCGCAACCTCAAGATCATTTCTGCCAAATAAACCAAAGATTCGAAGAACACTTTCAAGGGCATTTTTTGAATAGCAGTTTCCGTTGGTAATAGATACTCCGGTTAACCTATATTTCGATAAGGTCATAAGAATGATAAGCGATACCAAGTCGTCGGTAGCGCCATCCATATCTAGGAAAACTGGTATTTGTTCTGAAACGGCTCGATTTTTCTGCATTAAGCTGGTTGTTAGTCAGAAATACAAAAATAGAAATATTATTGAAAGTAAAATAATTTCAATATTGTTTCTAATTGATTGCAATTTAGCTTGACTAAGACAAAAAGAGAGGCCTTCTACTTATAAAAGGCCTCTTGAAAGTATCTGTTTCGTATTTAAATCCAACTAAAATATTGAAAGTCGAACCTGTGGGGCAATAATGCGTTTTTGGGGAATACCCTGAGTCCATAATTGAAACTTCCGGGATTTAGTAACGTTAAATCGAGTTTATAAGTACAGCAATTCCCATCTGTACATTCTACGGTGAATTCCTGTTTTTCAACAAAAATATATTTTTCTTCCTGTTTTCTTGAAATAACAATCTCAAGACCAACGTCTTCTGGCGATAATCCGTTTAGGTCGAGAGTAATCTTTGCAGGGTGCAATTCTCCAATTTT
>Ga0209373_10004791_pt1 | contig 11491 bp, 5 predicted proteins | sample Higcelweek5metaG_FD_187173 | JGI IMG/M metagenome (GOLD analysis project Ga0209373, IMG submission 187173) | Freshwater pond sediment microbial communities from the University of Edinburgh, under environmental carbon perturbations - High... | ecosystem: Environmental > Aquatic > Freshwater >... | reverse complement strand
CCATGTCAACCACAACGGTTTCATCGTATTCATCCAACGCATCGGTGGCAATGGTGATGGTGATATCTTCACTTGTACTGCCTTCCGTAATGGTGATCGGGCTTCCGGTAATCGAATAATCTACCCCGGTTCCGTCAGCAGTACTTGAAGCGTTAACTGTAAACGGAACGGTTACATCCCTGCCGCTAACTGCCGACAGTTTTGCCGTGATGGTCATTGTGCCCGTTTCATCGGTACTTGTTTGCGATGCAGCCGTGAATGTAACCGTTGGTGGCAGATCATCATCCGTAATGGTTGATGTAACCTGTTGTGGTACATTTTCAATGGCATTATCGGCAAAAAGAATATCAATTACAACCGTTTCATCGCTCTCATCAAGCAAATCAGGAACAGAAGTAATGGTTGCAGTACCAATCGTACTTCCAGCAGGTATTATGATAGCCGTTGGCGATAAAGTAAAATCAGCTCCATCGGTAGCACTGCTTAAAACATTTACACCAATTGTTATTGTAGCAATTTCACTAAAGGTGGCATCCAGCATCGCTGTAATCGTATTCGTTTCACCTTCTTCGCCGAAGGAAGTAACAGACTGTGAAAGAGTAACCTTTGGCAAATCATCATCAAGCAGGGTAATTGTTTTTTGTTGAATCCCATTTTGAGTACCATTGGTTACCCCTGTAATATCAATGTCAATGGGTTGATGCCCCTCAACATCGCCATCCTGAATGGATGACAGAGTTGCTGTACCAGATAATTGTTCGGGAAGAATGGTAATGGTTGTTGAAGAAAGACTGTAGTCGAAACCTTCATCGGCATTTAAACTGGATGCACTGATTGTAACCGTTACCGTTTTTGCAGAAACAACAGATAAAGTTGCTGTGATGGTTGATGATTCAGGAGTGTCATTCTCTGAAATGGAGGCAGGAGATACAGTAAGAGTCACTGTCGGTGGGAGGTCGTCGTCGGTTATGGTTACTGTTTGCTGCTGAGTACCTGCTTCCGTCCCATTGATTACTGAAGAAATATCGATTATGATAGTTTCATCTTCTTCGTCGGTTGGATCCTGAATTGCGGTAACCGTTGCTATTCCTGAAGTGGCGCCAACGGGGATAACAATACTGGCTGACGATAAACTATAATCGGTTCCTAATGTGGCTGTACCTGAAGTTGAGATATCTACAGTTGTTACCTGGCTTGAGGCTACCGATAACGTAGCTCTAACGGTTAAGCTACCGCTGTTCTCAGCTATACTTGGAGTGGAGACAGAAAGGGATATGCTTGGTCCGGTGTTGGCTGTTCCCATGGTTGCCTGCCCCTGTGCCCAATCAGCACTGGCATCGGTATCTGTCCCATTGGGGAAACGATTTGCCGATTCATTATACCTAGTATCAGAATTGGAAGAAGGTGTACTACCAAATGTTACAGCATCGACAATGGCTCCTCCCGGGTCTTTCAGTTTAATAGTGATTTCATTGTCCATATCCCCACCATTAACACTTCCCAGGACGACGAAATCGCCTGTATTGGTGTTCGTAAAAGCTCCTGTACCTAAATAATTTGAAGTCACAAAAGCACCCGAAGCTGCTAAATTACCTGTTACATCGCTTCCATCCAACAACTCAATCGTCCAACCAGTAAAATCTATCCCGTCAGATTTGACAAACAACTCAACCCATTCATCTTCGCCATTATCGATCGACCCGGCCCCGTCAACTCCACTAAATAATGTTGTACTCCAGTCTGTTTGAGGATCGGTATCAACCTCGTTAATTACCGCATCAACCGTAGTAAAATTCAAGGTAGAACTTCCTGAAATTCCTGCAAACAAGTTTCCGGCATCATCAACCAACGCGGTTGCATCAATTTCAATATAATAACCAGTACCTTTTAGTAACGTTCCACTTGGGTCTATGCTTACTTGTGTACCTAAAATGGTTATCCTTGAATCGTTGTAAGGAATCTGTTCAAAATTAGCATCGTCGATCGAATTTTTAATTGTAATAAAACCACTTGTACCAAAGGCCATATTGTCATCAAAAGTTAAAACAATATCACCGCTAAGGGTAGCATTGTTGGCACTGTTGGCTGGGGAAGACGATGATAACAACGGAACATCTTTATCGATGGTATAAACCTGTCCGGTAAACGGATTGTTCGACATTTCGGCATTAAGACCAGTACTGCCGGTAAGGTTTAATCCCAATGTTCCCGATCCTGTGCCTGTACTTGCAGTAACGACCCATTCTGTTCCCGAACCGTTGACACTTGAAATTTCCGGATCAGTCAATCCTGTGTTGACTAATGTAAAGTTTGAAGAGGTAAGTCCGGTAACAGGGACATTAAATTCAATATTCCAACTTACCGATGCCACTTTTGTTGGACTGGAACCCGAGCGTTCAATCGCGATTACTGTATTTTGTGTTGTGAACTCCTGCACCCCACCATAAGAAGTTCCCTTTGAATTAATAGCATAAGCCTGATAATAGTAATGCGTGGCAAGCGATAGTGAACTTATGGATTTACTGAAGCTCCCGGCCCCGGTGGTTCCGTTGATGTCCTGCGAAACATTTGGTTCGCCTATCTCGGGAGTGTTGTCTATTGTTGAATAAACAACGCCTCTTTCGCTAACGGCATCGCCTCCATCGAAGGTTACATTCCCACCCAGGGTCGCTGTGGTGGGGCCGTAAACCGTCACAGCCGCGGTCGTTACTGTTGGAGCCACCGATTGGGTAGACTGGCTGTTGGGATTGTTGGTAGCCGTTGATGTCAGATATTTGGTGCCTGTACCAGTTCCATTGTATTCAAAAACCTGCATGGTGTATAATGTCCCAGCCGATAGATTTGTAATGCTTACGGTACTACCTGGTCCATTGTAAACACAATAATAGCCTGAAGATTCTAATTGTGTACCTTTCGATGACCAATTAGTGCTGGCCGTATAGGTTGAGCCATTTGAAGGATTGGTTATCGTGCCACTACCCTCTTTAACAAACAGGGCACGGTTTTCACCATTCCCGTTCGTCCAACTGATCGTCATCTGGGAAACTGTTACCCCCGAAAAGGTTATTGAACCAGACTGTGTGGTAGGAAAATCGGTTTCTGTTGTTAAACTAATCGTATTTGCGTTGCTGCCGCTTCCGGAGCTGTTATACGCCCTTACCCGATAGAAGTATTGAGTATTGGGAGTTAGGTTTGTGTTCACAGAATAAGTCAGAACATTGCTGACGTTTAAATTATTATATCCGCTCACCAGACTTGAGAAGCCGTTGTCGGTTGCCACATCGAGATAATAACCGGTTGCTCCGGTAACACTGTTCCAATTGGCCGAAAAACTTGTTAAAAGAATATCGGTTCCAGTGGTTGCTGTTGTCGTGCCGGGTATCGTTGAAAGGCTAATTGTATTTGAATTAGTGCTTGTTCCTGATGCATTACTCGATCGTACCCGATAATAGTATGTCACACCCGGACTAAGGCTTGTAACGGAGGTAGTCGTTACATTGCCAACACTTTTGTTATTATATCCTGCAATAAAGGAATCAAAACTGTTGCTCAGTGAAACATCCAGAAAGTACCCGGTAGCGCCAGCAGCAGCATTCCAATTTGCCGAAAATGAATTTGTTGTTGCTGCTGTTGCTGCTGTTGCAACCGGAGCCGCTGATGAAGTAGTAAGAGTGATCGTGTTGGAAACTCCGCTAGTCCCTGCACTATTATTTGCTTGAAGTCGATAATAGTAAGGAGTATTTGCTGTCAGTCCTGTAACATCATAATTGGTTTGATCGCCGGTACCCAAACCATTATAGCCAGACACAAACGATGAAAACCCTGAATTGGTTGAAACATAAAGCAAATAATTGGTTGCACCAGATGTAGCGTTCCAGTTTGCCTGAAACGATTGATCGGTTATTATTGATGCCGCTGTAGCGACAGGATTACCTGGTATTGTGGTAGCTGAAACAATATTTGAATTAGCGCTTTCTCCTGCGCCACTGTAGCCCCTCACCAGAATATAATAAGTAGTGCCTATCGATAAACCTGTTAAAGTTGCTGTTTGAGGTGGATAAGGCTGTCCGTCTACTTTTGGAACATCCAACGGATTCATACCGGAGACCATTGCGGTGAAGGCACTGTTAGTTGAAACATACACATGATAACCAGTAGTTCCTGCTGCTTGTGACCAGAATAAATCCATTGTGGATAATCCAACATTTGAAGGTACCCCCAACGAAGTAGCAGCAGGCGGAGGGGCTTCTCCTCCTTCAACTACCATATAGCCGCAACCCATATTAGTAGCTGTATACCGAACGTTTAACGGAGGAGTTGAAGCTGTACTTGTATAATAAAAACGCACACTACTGCTACTGAGAGTGGTTTCGCCTAATGAGGAACCAACAGCCCAGCAATAAGTATTTATTGTTCCCAAAAGGGCATAATACAAATAATAACTATTGGCACTTTGATAATAATATGGCCGGCCATTTAATGTACCAGTTTCCACATAGGTTCCAAGTATCTCAGCTGGCCATGCACTGGAACAAGTACCATCACTCCCATCATCTATCACGGAATAATTAACTCCAAAAGAGACCTGAAGAAAAGCAAACAAAAATAAAAAACACAGACATACCTTTACCGTGTTCTTCGGCAAAAAAGTTAAAATTGATTTCATAAACGTATCGCAATTAAGTATGGTGTCAAAATAACGAATAAATTATGAAAAACAAGGAATTACAGGTACAGATACAACCTCAAATTTATTTTTAATTAACAATATAACATTTTCTACATGGTGTGTATGTGGAAGCATATCAACAATTTGCATCTTCTTAATCCAGCAGATCGCATCAAGCATTTCAAGGTCACGGGCTTGTATTGCAGGGTTGCAACTTGAATAAAAATTGGCAACAGTTGAAACCCGATGTGTTTCCAGACCACGTTTGCCAATTGAAGCACCAATAAAAAAGGGATGCCTCAATAAGAGAACACCCCTGTAATAAAAACAACATGAAAATTTGACTTTCTATTTAGCCGGTTCCGGAACTGGAACTGAATCAGTTACTGCTTTTTTGCGTGCACCATTGCCCACCACAATGCCCAGTTTTTCAAGTTGCTGAGGCTTATCGGCAAGGGCAATCTTGGCAACAACCCTCAAATCGGAACAATACTTCCGTAACTCTTCCAGCTTCATGTTCCGGTTCTCGGTGGCTGTCTGGGCTTCCCCCTCTTCGAGATACCTTTTCTGGCTCAACTGTTCAAGCTGGGTTAAGTCAGCCAACGCGGTTTCGAGCTGTTCGGTAGTATAACCAAACTTTTGAAGGGCGCTCATAAGGTTTGGGGTATCGAGCACTGTTCGGTAAAAGTTTGTAGCAGCCGTTTTAAATTCGCTGTATGCCTGTATTTTCAGGTTGACAGGTATCAATCGCAACCCTTCAACATTATTGGCAAAGGCAATACGTGCAATTTTCAGACAATTCTTAAAGGTTTTACGGGCGTTATCAAAAGCAGAAAGGTAAATGCTGACCGCATAATACTGGTCGGTGTACTCTTTTTTCTGAATTTGAAAGGCGAGGGAAGTTTCGGTGTATAGTGCAATGCCTTCGGTCAGGCGCTCTTTAGTGTACCCAAAGGGTAACAGGGCTTCAGCAATTACAGGATCGGCAGCATTGGCTGCAGTAACACGGCACTTTTCAAGAACTGAATTAAGTTTTTTATCATCCATACTGATTTTATTTTGGTTCGACATTAAAATTAACACTAAAAATACTTAACATCACATATTTTAACACACGATTATACAATAATTCCACGGACAGAATATTTCTATTGATAAACGACTAAAACAAATGGTTCAACCGATGTTATAAGTTGATTAGCGTAACATAAAAACAGTAAACCGCTTCCACCAACCCGTCAAAATGAAACATGAATGCTTTGGCTGGCATCGAAGGAGCCTCTCTCCTGCCCGATTATGCCAATCATTCGAGCGATTGAGCCGTTCCGGGCATCTATTATGTGACTAAAACGACCGATTGTACCGTTCATCGGAGCGATTGAGCCGTTGCTGCGACCGATTATGCCTTTCATCCAATCGATGATGCCTTTCATCCAATCGATGCAGTGGTTGCCGTGAGCGATTGAGCCGTTCCGGGCATCTATTATGTGACTAGAACGACCGATGATACCATTCATCGGAGCGATTGAGCCGTTGCTGCGACCGATTATGCCTTTCAACTAACCGATGCTATGGCTGCCGGGAGCTATAGTGTGGTTGCAAGATGCTATTGTTTTTAATGTTTACCAGCCTGTATGTACCTTTGTTGAAAATTGGTTAACAAAAGGTTTGCCTGTTGTGTATCTTTCCTGTACATTTGGTTTTGAGAATAATAAACCCAAATTTCAACTTAATAGAATTCCAAATTACACTAAATGCCTAACCAGAACCCTGAGCAATTAGCCCGAGACCAAATTGACTCCGCACTAGAACTGAGTGGATGGCTTATTCAAGGCATCAAAAAAATCAATCTGCATGCTGGAGTTGGTATTGCGGTAAAGGAATATCTCACCGATGTTGGACCTGCTGACTATGTCCTGTTTGTGGATGGTAAACCATGTGGTGTTGTGGAGGCCAAACGCGAGGAAGAGGGACATAAACTCAATGTGCATGAAGACCAGTCGGAAGGTTATGCCAATGCCAAACTCAAACATCTTAAAAACGAACCATTACCCTTTGTATACATCAGTACAGGAGAGGTAACAAGGTTTACTGATTTCACAGACCCCAAACCAAGATCGAGACCTGTTTTTAGTTTTCACCGACCTGAGACGTTGAGAGATTGGCTAAAAAGAGATAAATCGCTTCGGAAAAGATTACTCGACTTACCAGTTTTGCAAACTGAAGGTTTAAGAGAATGTCAGATTAACGCAATCAATAATTTAGAAAAATCATTTAAGGCAAACAGGCCAAGAGCTTTAATACAAATGGCTACTGGCTCAGGAAAGACCTTTACTGCCATAACCACCATTTACCGTTTACTTAAATTTGCCAAAGCCAAAAGGATTTTATTTCTGGTTGATACAAAAAACCTTGGAGAACAGGCTGAACAGGAGTTCATGTCGTTTGTTCCCAATGATGACAACCGGAAATTTACTGAATTATACAGTGTTCAACGGTTAAAATCAAGTTATATAGCCACCGATAGTCAGGTTTGCATCAGTACCATTCAACGTCTCTATTCTATTTTAAAAGGCACTGAATTGGATGAGAAACTGGAAGAGGAGAATCCCAATGAAAGGAAATTTCCCCCGATAGCTATCGGGGCTAAAGTAATTCCTCCTGTTGAATACGATCCTAAAATGCCCGTTGAGTTTTTCGACTTCATTGTTATTGATGAATGTCACCGGAGTATTTATAATTTGTGGAAACAGGTGTTGGAATACTACGATGCCTTTGAGATAGGCTTAACCGCCACACCTGATGCCAGAACAATAGGTTACTTTGATCAAAATCTGGTGAGTGAATATTCACACGAAATGGCTGTGGCTGATGGTGTGAATGTGGGTTACGACGTTTTTATTATCGATACCAAAATAACACAGCAAGGTGGCACCCTTTGGCAGGGTGAGTACATTGAACACCGCGAAAGACTGAGCCGGAAAAAGAGGTTGGAATTACAGGATGAAGATGAGAATTATTCAGCCATGCAATTGGATAAAGATGTAGTTAACCCCAACCAGATCAGAACCATTATCCGTTCATTCAAAGAACATCTGCCTTCCATTTTCCCCGATCGTTATGTAGGGACAATTCATGAATTGTCCGATTTCGAAGTCCCCAAAACCCTGATCTTTGCCAAAACCGACAGCCATGCCGATGACATCATACAAATTGTACGGGAAGAATTTGCAGAGGAAAACCGGTTTTGTAAAAAGATCACCTACAATTCAGATAAAGACCGTATCGATTCAGATGAAAAAGTGCTTGAAAAAGGCGAAGATCCAAAAACAACCTTGTCACAATTCCGGAACGATTATCACCCCAGAATAGCTGTTACCGTTGATATGATTGCAACAGGTACTGATGTGAAACCGTTGGAGTGCCTCCTTTTTATGCGCGATGTGAAAAGTAAAAATTACTTTGAACAGATGAAAGGCCGTGGAACACGGACCATTGATCTTGATAGTTTGCGGAAAGTTACACCTACTGCCAAAATCACCAAAGATCATTTCGTCATTATCGATGCCATTGGTGTTACCCGAAGCCTGAAAACCGATAGCCGCCCGTTGGAAAAGAAGCCGGGAATTCCGTTGAAAGAATTATTGCAAGCGGTTGCTGTTGGGGCACGCGACGAAGAACTGTTTACTTCATTGGCTAACCGGTTAACCCGTCTCGATAAACAAATCACGCCAAAGGAGAAACAGAAGTTTGCTGAAAAGGCCAATGGGAAAACCATTTCGCAGGTGGTGAAAGAGCTGTTAAATGCTTTCAATCCCGATGTAATTGAGGAAATTCACAACAAGATAGAACAAGAATTGGCTGGTGAAAGTCCCGATACCAAACATTCAATTTTCAAATCTCATCATTCATTATTGTTGGATGAAGCCGCCAGAGTCTTCACCGGAGAATTAAACGAATACATCGAAAATGTGCGCAAGGCACATGAACAGCGGATTGATGTGGCCAATCCCGACGAAGTGGTTCATATTGGCTGGGATCAGGAAAACAAAGAAAAGGCAAAAGAACTGGTCAATGATTTTTCGGAATGGATGCAACAACATAAGGATGAATTAACGGCGTTGCAGATATTCTATAACCAACCCTTCCGCAGGCGCGAACTCACCTACACCATGATAAAGGAGGTTTTAGAGAAGTTGCAAAGCGACAAACCAATCCTTGCTCCGTTGCATATTTGGAGAGCATACGCTTCGACAAGCTCAGCAACCGGGTCTCCCAAAACAGATTTAATAGCCTTGATTTCACTCATTAGAAAATTATGTGGAATCGACTCTAATCTGACAGCTTATGATAAAACGGTGGATAAGAACTTTCAGGAATGGGTTTTTAAGAAACAAGCCGGTGCCACCAAGTTTAACGAAGAACAGATGCAATGGCTCAGGATGATAAAAGATTATGTGATCAGCAGTTTCCATATTGAGAAGGATGATTTTGATTACAACCCCTTTAATGCACAAGGTGGTTTAGGTAAAATGTGGCAATTGTTTGGAGAAGAGACTGAGGAGATAATTGAAGAACTGAATGAAGTGCTAGCGGCATAAAGCAAAAAAAATGGGACACCAACGACTCTTGAGACAATCTTCTGTCCCCCGAGTCACACTAGTCCCAAGAAAAAAAGAAAGAAAACGATGGAACAAAACAATAATAAAACAGAAGGTTTTATACCATTGCATGGGGGTTACCGAAATTTGATAACCTACCAAAAAGCTGAAATTATTTACGATGGCACTGTATATTTCACCAGACGTTTTTTTAATAAATACGACCGCACCATTGATCAGATGGTACAAGCTGCACGTTCAGGAAAACAGAATATTGCAGAGGCAAGCATGGCTTCGGCCACTTCGAAGGAAACTGAAATAAAATTAACGAATGTAGCCCGAGCCAGCCTTGAAGAATTGCTGATTGATTACCAGGATTTTTTAAGGACCAACAAATTAAAAATATGGGAAAAAGACCACCGATTAGTGACTCGTTTCAGGGAAATTAATAGAACACCAAACGCGACTTATGAAACCTATCGTAAAGCTATTGAAAACCAGGATCAGGAGATATGCGCCAATTCTATGATTTGCCTGATAAGGATTGTAACTTATCTTTTGACCCAACAATTAAAAACATTGGAGAAAGCTTTTATAAACGAGGGAGGATTAAGGGAACGGATGACCAAAGCAAGAATTGATAAAAGGAATAAAAAGTAAAAAACAGGTTCAAACAAAATCCCGAACCACTATTTTTGTCTTTCTATGATTTAAAGGATATAACAGCAGCAAATTTCAGGTGACACCAACAAAAACTAATCAGCCAATGTTCCGTCCCCCGAGTCCCTTATGTCCATGGAAATAAAACATAACAAATACAAAATTGAGTTCCTTAAGAACGGCATATACTAACAATGAGCGAAAACAACAATACTTGTACTGAGCAAGGCCGAAGCATACCAAACCATTGGCAAATTAAAAAGTTGGGGGAAGTTGCTGAGATAAATCCTAAAATTCCAAATAAGGAGAATATTTCTGATGAGTTTGAGGTACAATTTCTTCCTATGAAATTGGTTGAAGAAATTAATGGGAAAATCCATTTAACAGAAACAAGAAAATATGGAGAAGTAAAAAAGGGATATACTCCATTCATAAATGATGATGTAATTTTTGCAAAAGTTACTCCTTGCATGGAAAATGGGAAAATTGCAGTAGTGAATAACTTAAAAAATGAAATTGGTGCTGGGTCTTCAGAATTTCATGTAATTAGGGCATCCAATAGAATTTTAAGCAAATACATTTTCTATTTTATTATACAAGATAAATTTAGAAATGAAGCTGCAAATGAAATGACTGGTGCTGTGGGGTTGCGTAGAGTTCCAAAGCAATTTATTGAAAACTATTTTATCCCCATCCCCCCTCTCCCCGAGCAGCAACTCATTGTTTCCCGCATTGAAGAACTCCTCAGCGATTTGGAAAACGGCAAACAACAACTCCTTACCGCGCAGCTACAATTAAAAGTGTACCGCCAAAGTTTGTTGAAATGGGCTTTTGAAGGAAAACTCACAAACAAAAATTTGAAAGAAGGTGAATTGCCAAAAGGCTGGAAATGGGTAAAATTGAATGATGTTTCAAGTAAGATTACAGATGGTGAGCACATAACACCAAGAAGAACCTCGGAAGGTTATTTATTACTCTCTGCCAGAAATATTCAAAATGGATATTTGAGTTTGGACGATGTCGATCATATTCCAATTGATGAATATGAGAGAATTATTAAAAGATGTAACCCTGAACATGGGGATATTTTAATTTCTTGTTCAGGTTCAATCGGTAGGGTATGTAGAGTTCCTTTAAACTTAAAGTTCACAATGGTAAGAAGTGTTGCTCTGGTAAAGCTTAATTGGGTAAAATATTCTTCAAAGTTTTATGAGTATTTATTTCAATCACCATTGCTTCAAAGACAAATAGAAAAGAGCAAAAAGGCTACTGCACAAGCAAATTTATTCCTTGGCCCCATTAAAAATCTGGATATAATCATTTGTCCACTTGAAGAACAACAACTCATTGTTTCCGAACTCGAAAGCAAACTCACTGTTTGCGATAAGATAGAAGAAACAATCAGCAAAAGTTTGCTGCAAGCCGAATCGTTACGGCAATCAATATTAAAGAAAGCATTCAGTGGCGAGCTAGTTAAAAATCATGTTAATCCCAAAATCAAATAAATCATGGTTCAGACAATTTTCATATAAATCCCAGTTAAGACAATGAGCAACTTAAA
>Ga0209373_10004789_pt1 | contig 11494 bp, 9 predicted proteins | sample Higcelweek5metaG_FD_187173 | JGI IMG/M metagenome (GOLD analysis project Ga0209373, IMG submission 187173) | Freshwater pond sediment microbial communities from the University of Edinburgh, under environmental carbon perturbations - High... | ecosystem: Environmental > Aquatic > Freshwater >... | reverse complement strand
ATTTGATCTTGCTATACTAGATTTAATGATGGAAAATATGGATAGTGGTTTTGTTTTAAGCCATAAAATAAAAAGAATGGATAGTTCCATTCCAGTTATTATCGTTACAGGTGTTACAAGAGAAACAGGCTTACATTTTGATGCAAAATCAAAAGAAGATAAATCTTGGATTAAAGCAGATGTAATGTTACAAAAGAATGTTAGATACGAACAATTAAAATTAGAAATAGAACGTTTATTGAAGAAAGGCTAGATAGATGAGTACATTATCTGTTCTGGTAGTTGATGATGAGCTTGGAATGCGTTTGGGTGTAGAGCGTACTCTAAGAAATTTCAACTTCCCTTTACCTGAGTTTGATGACAATGTTAATTTTGCAATTGAGATGGCAGAAACGGGTAAAGAAGCATTTCAAGTTTTAGATCAAAACAGAACTGATATAGTCATTCTTGATTATAAACTTCCAGATATGCAAGGCTTGGAAATCTTAGTTAAACTAATGGAAGAAAAAAAAGATTTACTAACAATTATGGTAACAGCTTATGCATCTTTGGAAGTTGCTATTAGTGCAACAAAAAATGGAGCCTTTGATTTTTTGGCAAAACCATTTACTCCAGAAGAACTAAGAAACACAATCAAAAAAGCTGCAAAACACATATATATAAGCCGAAAAGCCAGAAAACTTGAAGAAGAAAAAAGACAAGTTCGTTTTCAATTTATCTCAGTTCTTGCTCATGAACTAAAATCTCCTCTTGCAGCAGTTGAAAACTATCTTGTAATGATGAAAGATAGAGTAATAGGAGATGAACTCTCAAAATATGATAATATGGTTGGAAGGTCACTTATTCGTATTGATGGGATGAGAAAAATGATTCTTGATCTTTTGGACTTGACAAGAATAGAATCAGGACAAAAACAACGTAATCTTACCACAGTAAATATTATTTCTTCTGCCAAATTTGCAATTGAAGGTGTTCTTTTGACTGCAAAAGAAAGAAATATTACAGTAAATCTTGACTGCAAAGAAGAAGTAATTGAACTTATGGCAGATAGTAGTGAGCTTGATATTGTATTTAATAATATTGTCACCAATGCTGTTAAATATAATAAAATTGATGGACAAGTAAACCTTAGTATCTTTAAAGAAGGTGATTTTATAAAAATCATTTGTAAAGATACTGGTATCGGAATGTCCAAAGAAGATGTGGACAAACTCTTTGGTGAGTTTGTAAGAATCAAAAATGAAAAAACTAAAAATGTTTTGGGAAGTGGTTTGGGTCTTTCTATACTAAAGAAAATCGTGAAACTATATCATGGTGATATAAATGTAGAAAGTGAAGTAGATGTTGGGACAACATTTACAGTAACACTGAATACACAAATAGAACCATCCTAAATAGGGATAATTTATAAATTATCCCAAATACTTATTAATTCTTAGTTACATTCAAAAAATTTATGAATATCATTGGTAAAACTACAATCAATCCTATTATATTTTATACTGGCAAAATATCAGGTTATATATCATGGATTTTATTTATATTATCATTACTAAATATTTTTAATTTTGCCAATAATTCTATTATATTTTTTAAATATATTTCAGCTCTATTATTTTTTATTGGTTTAGTTTTTACAGTTTTTAGCATTATTAATTTAGGAAAATCAACAAGGTTAGGCTTACCAACAGAAAATACTACATTTAAAACAAATGGATTTTATAAAATTAGTAGAAATCCAATGTATTTTGGTTTTAACTGTTTTACTTTGGCTTCTATGTTATTTACCATAAATTTTGTAGTAATTTTATTGGGTATTTATAGCATTATTGTTTATCATTTTATAATTCTTGGTGAAGAAAAATTTTTGGAAGAAAGATTTAATAAAGAATATATTGAATATAAAAATAAAATACGAAGATATATATAATCAATTATTATTATTCTAAAAATTTACTTGATTTAGTGAAAATTTTATAATCTCTTTGGGTATATAAGTTTTTACAAAGTCCCAAAAATGTTTTGAATGGTTTTTATGTTTGATGTGAGCCAACTCATGAACAACAACATATTCAATATATTCTATAGGTAAAGACATAATTCGGTAATTGAAACTAAGATAATCTTTAGAATTGCAACTTCCCAATCTTTTATGAGCTTTTCTAAAACTTACTTTATTTGGATATAGCTCTATTTTTTCACTCCAGCTTTTTACTAGTGGTCTAATTATCAATTCAGCTTTTTCTTTATAAAAATAATCTAATAAATTTTTAAAAATTTCCAAATTTTCTTTTTGGTCATAACAAAAAAAAGTAAATATTGAATCATCAAAAATTAGTTTTGTATTTTCTATATTATCTATTTTAATTATGTCTAATTTATAACTTTTGCCAAGATAAAAGATTTCTTCAAAATAATTTTTACTTGTTTTGGTCAAAGCTTTTTTTTGTTTTATAACATCTAATTTCTTTTTTATCCAAGATTTTTTTTTATATAGTAACTCTACAACTTGTTTATTTGAATAGTTTGGAGTTTTTACAACAATACCTTTATCTGGACTAATTGAAATATATGCATATTTTAGTTTTTTATTTTTTTTATGAGTAAATTCTATCTCTGTTGTGTCAAGTTTTAGTGTTTTCATTTATTTAGTTTTTATATAAGTGATACATTTTTAGTATAGATTATACCAAATGAAATATATAAAAATTATTGAATATATCAGAACGAATAAAACAAATTAGCAACTTTTCTATATACCTACAAATAAAAAAAACTAGCTTACTATTTAACCCTTGTTACTTCGACATTTATTAATTTTATTGCAACCACAAAATGCCTTAATTCACATTAAAATAATAAGCTATTAATATAAATATTTATCTAATAAAATTAGTAAAAACTGGTGCTTCTTTTTCAGGTAAAGTTAGACCTGTTTGTTTACCAGCTTCAATGGATTTAAGTAACCATGCCATATTTTTTCCTAGGGTACGCATAGTTTGCATTCCTTCTAAATCTTGTTTTACTTCTTCTGGAGTGTTTCCATGTACTGTATTCCAATATTGTGATGAAACAACAGGCATATTGCTTACTGTAAAATATTTATTCATTTCGTCAAATGTAGCAGTTCCACCACCACGACGACAACATGCGATAGATGCAGCTGGTTTATAACTAAATAATTTATTTGTTAGATTACTATAAAATAACCTATCCATAAATGAAATAAGCATTCCTGTAGCAGAAGCAAAATGTACTGGTGAGCCAAAAATAAAGCCGTCTGCTTTATCTGCTTTATCCAATAATTCATTTACTTTATCGTCTATATAACATCTTCCAGTTTCAAAACAAACTCCACAATCACCACATCCAGATATTGCATCTCTACCTAATTGAAAAATTTCTGTTTCAATATTTTGTTTTTGCAATTCTCCAGCTACTTCATTTAAAGCTGTATAAGTAGCACCTTTTTCGTGTGGACTTCCATTTATTAATATAACTTTCATTTGAACTCCTTATTTTAAAAATAAAATAAATTTTATATCTATTGTATACCAATAGTCGTTTTATTAAGAAAATTTTATAATAATATTAATATCAATTTAAGGTAAACTTAACAAGAAAAAGTTAAGAAAGATATTAATTTATTTTTTTACACCAAAACCAAGACCATCACCTATTGTCAAAATAGTTGAATCTAAATCTGGATGAGATATAAAATATTCGTTAAAATCTTGAATTGGTTTTACTTTGTTATCAAATTCGTTTGATATTACTTTACCTTTCCAAAGTAAATTATCAACTAAAACTAAACCGCCTTGTCTTAATTTTGGTAATGAAAGATTTAAATATTCTTTGTACTCATACTTTACAGCATCTATAAAAACAATGTCATATATTTCATTAAGGTTAGGTATAACATTTATACCTGCTCCAAAAAGAATAGAAATTTTATCAGAAAGATTTGCCATATCAAAATATTTTTTAGCTTTTGGTATAACATCTTTGCTTAGTTCTATAGTATCCAAATGAGCATTTTCAGAAAGTGCAGAAGCCATCCATATTGCAGAATAACCAATATTACAACCTATTTCCAATATTCTTTGGGGTTTTATAAGTTTTACCAATGTATGTAAAAAAATTCCAACATCTTTGGAAACAATTGGTAATTCTTCTACTTTTGCTCTATTTTCCATATCTGCAAAAACGTTTGATAATTTTGGTTGTGGATATAGAGAATTTATATATTTAAAAATCTCAGAATTAACTATTATAGATTCTTGCACATTTTTGACCTTTTTATTAAAATTTTTTTTTACAAAAGAAAAAAATACTTTTTTTATAAAAAAAGTATTTTAAATTTTTATTTTAAATCTAATTAATTTTTATATCTTACTATATCTGATAATAGACTTGTACCAATGCTTACAAACCCAGCAACTGTTCCAAATGCTTTACCTTTACCTGTTGCAGTTGAAACTGTTGAAGCAGCATCCAAACCAACAGTAGTCCATGCAAGAACTTTACTAGCAGTACTTGTATTTTCATCTTTTGTTTTATTTATTGCATCAACTGTATCCCAAATTGTTATACCAGCACCTACTGCTATATTTACACCAGTTAAGATTTTTTGTGTTGTAGTTGCTGCTTTTACAGAAGCTTTTGATATTGTTTTTGTAGTTGCTTCTACTGTAGCTTTTTCTACAGCAGCAGCAGTTGCTTTATTTAGACCTTGTGTAGAAGCAGTTTGAAGAATTTCTTTTGTTGCTTTTTCCATACCTGCTTTTATGCCTGTTTCAAGAGCTTTTTCTCCACCACCAATAATGGTTTTTTTGAGTATTGCACTTGTTCCTTTAGCTATACCTTGTTGAGCAACTTCTTTTGAAATTACTTCTACAGTTGCTTTACTACCTGTTTGAATAGCCTTGAAAACTCCACCACTTTCTCTTAATGTTACTGATGCTATACCTTTACCAAGTTGTCCTGTTTTTGTCAATTCAGCAATTACTTTAGCTTCACCACTTGTAACACCTTTTAATATAGCTTCAGTAGCCTTAACTGCTGATTGTTCTGCAACTTTTGCAGATGTCTTTGCAGAAGTTTTACCCAATGTTTCAATAACAGCTTTGGAAACAGATTCAGCTACATTTTTAGTGATAACGTTTGTTGCTTTTTTTGCAATAAAGTTTCTTGCAAGACCCCATTCAACTGTATAAATTGCTTTTGAGATTGAATGATCTTTATTTGATTCTTTTTCTTCAGCTTGATAATCATTGTATTCCAACATAGGTTCTTGACCCATTAGTTCATCCAAAGGAGGTAAATCATTTGAATCATTCATTGGAACAATTTCTGATAATGCTGGCAATTCATCCCCAAAACTTACGCTATTATTGGGTATTCGTCCACTTGTATTATTAGTTAAAGCATTATCATCTGTATATTGGACTTGTGTATTATTATATTGACCTTCATCAGGTACAGTATTGTTATTATTTTGTGGAGCAGTATTAAGTGACAAAGAATTATAATCATAAATCTTGTTACTATTACTATTTACATAACCAGAATTCATTTTGTACTCCAATTTTAAATATCAAAATCCTAAATCTCTAAATTTATTATAGAACAAATATATTAATACTTTCGTATCTTAAACAAATTTTATCCTTAAAATTACTTTTTGTTATATAAATTTTCCCAACCAATCCATTATTATTTTTTCAACTAATTCACCACTTTCATCTGTTACCATGGAATGTCCAGAGTTTTCAATTTCTTTATATTCTTTGATTGGTGAGTTTATTACATCAAATATTTGTTTTGAAAAATTATTTGCAATTATTTTATCTTTTTTGGCTACAACAACAAGAGTTGGGGTTGTAATATTTTTTGCAAAAGATTCATTATCAATTTCTTCCATCATATATTTATAATTTTTTATGTGTACATTTTTTTGCAAAAAATTTAATTCTTCTGCTTTTTTTATAGAATCAGGATTAATAAAAAGGTCTTTTGGTGTGTATATATATGGTAAATATAAGTGCTTATTAAATTTTTGAAATAATGTACCTAAAGTATTTGAAATAAATTTATACATAGTCAAATTAAATTTACTTAAGCCATCAGAAATTTTTCTAGGTGGTGCAAGTAATATAGCTGTTTTTATATTTTTACCAAGTTTTGACTCTGTAATAAATCTAATAGTAGCTGTACAACCCATACTATGACCAATGAGAGCAATCTTTTCTTTATCAATATTTTTTTGTGATAACAATAAATTAAATGCTCTTTCAATGTCATCCAAATGACTTTGTGAAGTATAAAGACCTCTTATACCTTCACTTTTTCCATGACCTCTAAAATCATAAGTTATTACAATATAGCCTTTGGATGCAAGATTTTGTGGTAATTCTCCAAACTCTTCTTTTGTTGACAAAAAACCATGACTAATTAATATTGCTGGTAATTTTTGTTCTATTTGTGGTGTGTATATTTCAGCATCTAATTTAAACTGACCTTCAATAATTGTTTTTGTTTTTTCTATTTTAATATCCATTATTGCAAATAATCCCCAAAAAATAAAAAGAATATAATAAAGTACATTTTAACTTTATATTATATTCTTAAATAAAAAAAACTAAATATTTTAAGTAATTGAAAGATTTTAGCTATCCTTAAATTAGGATAGCTAAATTTTAAAAATTATTTTAATTGATTTTTTGCTTCTTCTGTCATTCTTACAAAAATACCAGATGTATTTGATAAATCATTTTGTAAAGTTTTTATCTCTGTTCTTTTTTCAACTAATTTTTTATCATTGCTAAATGAATCTTTTGCTGATTTTAGTTCATTATTAGAACCAACTAAATTTGTTTCAGCTTTTGTTTTATTTTCAACAGCTTTGGTTTTTGCTCCTTCAGTTGAATTTGGAAGATTTGTTAGAACATTTTCAGTTTTATTTTGATAATTCATTTGTGATCTTATTAAATCATTTTCATTTGAGCGTAATTCTTTTTTTGCTTGATTATAATTTACTTTATCTTTATTTTTACTATATTGAACAACTGTATTCCAACTGTTATCCCACATACTTTCCAAAGATTTTAGATCTGTTTTATATTCTGAATCAAATGAACTAAAGTTTCCATTATCAAATGGATTTACATAATAATCTTGTGAAATTGATGTAAATGGGTCTTTGTCAAAAGGATTGCTATGTGAGCTATTATTATTAACATTGCCATTACTATTAGATGGTTTATCATCAAAAGGATTGCTGTGTGAGCCACTATTATTAACATTACTAGATGGTTTATCATCAAAAGGATTGCTATGTGAGCCACTATTATTAACATTGCTAGATGGTTTATCATCAAAAGGATTGCTATGTGAACCACTATTATTAACATTGCTATTACTATTAGATGGTTTATCATCAAAAGGATTAGCATGTTGATCTGCAAATACATTTGAAAAATATTCATGAGATGGTTTAGACTTTACCATTCCAACTTCATATTGTAATGATGAAAGTTGATACATTTTATCAATAAGATTGTTTCTCAAAGTATCTTTGTTCCATTCACTAGCAAAAGCTGAGAATTTGTCCATATTCATTAATTGGAATTTAATATCATTAATTTCTTGTTGTAAAACAAACATTTTTGCAACTTTATTTTCACTGTTTTCAATTTTTGTTCTAAGTTGATTAACTTTATCTTGTGAAGAATTATATTTTTTTTCTGTTATTTCCAATTGTTTTCCTGCAAACTCTATATCTGAATTTGCTTTGTCAACAGCTATTTTTGTATTTTCTACAACAGGTCCTTGATTACTTCCATTATCTTTTATGTGTTTTACACCTTCAAGAAGAAGCTCTGTATTTTCAACTTGATTTTTTAGACCTGGCAAAATTTCATTTGCAACATCTTCTCTTCTTTCTTGTCTACTTGTTTCAAGAAGGATTTCTTTTTTCAATTCAGTTATTTTTGAACGATTATTTATATAAGTATCCCAAGAACTATTTACACTATATTGTGAATTATTTGGTTCATTCATTCTTGTCCACAATATATAATTATCTCTTTCTCTTCTATTTATTTCATTAACTTTATTCATCATGCTTGAATTATAAGATTCACCACTTTGAACTCTTTCAAGACTGTTTAGTTGTGTTGTTAGATTGTTTAGTTTAGAAGTAACTTTGCTAAGTTCTTTGTCTATCAAGCCATTACCTGGTCTATTTACTTCTTTTAAGTTTAAATTTGCATTATTTAAATCTTTTTCTTTTATAGATACATCATTTTGAGCATTAGAAATTCTTTGTTTAAATGGTACTTCCATTTTTGAAAGGTTATTGGATTGAACATTTATTTCATTTTTTAATTGTCCTTCTTTTTGTTCAATTCCATTTTGAAGTTCTTTTAGTTTGTTTGCTAATTCTGTCAAAACTTTTTTGTTTTGAGGATTATCTAATTTATTAATTAACATAAAAACAGCTTCAAATTCTCTTGATTTTGTATGATCTAAAATCATATTAATAACTTCTTGAGAGTTTGGGTCACCAATAATTCTAATATTATTTTTTTCATCAACAACAAAACCTTCTACACCGTCTAATTCTTCTACTGCATCAACAAATAGAGTTACGTTTTTTACATCTGAAAGTCTTTTTGAATTTTCTGATGAACCAAAACCAGAATCTTTCATAATAGTTTGATAAGTATCATAAGTGTAAGAACCATCAGATTGTTTTTGACCGACAATAACTTCACCACCTGTATCCCATAAGTGATTGATTGTTCCATTATTGACATCTACAGGACTACCAACTTTACGATTATCAGCTAGTTGTTTTGCTTTATCAAATGAAGTATTTTCACCCAATTTGTTTTTTGTTGTAAAACTATTTGGATAATCAAAGAAACCTGTGCTATGACTGCCTATTTTTACATCTCCATCGCCCATTAGTGTTGTACCTCTTTCAAGAATTTTACATATAAATTTTCATTTCTTTATAGAGTTTACTATATAAAAACATACGTTAAATTATTATTAATAAAATATTTAATTTAGATTAAGAGTCTAAATAATTTGTATAATTTTCACTTTTGAATAGGGCTTTTTAATTGCTATTAATATAGTTGACAAGAAACGGTGCTATTTTATCAATTGGTAAAAGTCTATCTACTGCACCAATCTGATAAGCAACTTTTGGCATTCCAAAAACAACACAAGTTGATTCATCTTGACCTATTGTCATTGCTCCCATATCTTTCATTGATTTCAAGCCTTTTGCTCCATCACTTCCCATTCCAGTTAATAAAATCCCATAAGAATTTGGTCCTGCTTGTTCTGCAACAGAATGCATAAGAACATCTACAGAAGGACAATGACCATTTACTTTATCTTCCATTCTGCAAGATACTTTATAAACACCACCAGAACGAATTACTCTCAATTGATAATTACCGGGAGCAATTAAAACTCTACCTTTCATTACACGGTCTCCATCTTGAGCTTCTTTTACTTCCATCATGCAAAATTTATTAAGGCTTTCTGCAAACATTTTTGTAAATCCCGGAGGCATATGTTGGACAACTACTACACCATACATATTTATAGGGAAAGCTGTAATAACTTTTTTTATTGCTTCTGTTCCACCAGTAGAAGCTCCAATTGCAATAACTTTATCTGTTGATTCTGCCAAAGCAGAAGATTGTAATGTTTTTTTTACTTCATTTGATGATGTTTTTGTTTGAATTTGAGGTCTTTTACCTTTCCAAAATGCAACATTAGCAGTTGAGGCAATTTTTATTTTTGCTCTCAATTCCATCAACATAGATTCCAAACCTTTGGCAACATTGGAAGATGGTTTGGGAATAAAATCAACTGCACCAGCTTCTAGTGCTTCTATTGTAATTCTTTTCCCTCTTTGAGTAAGAGAACTAACTACAACAACAGGAAGTGGAAATTGGGGCATCAAACGTTTTAAAAATTCAACACCGTCCATTCTAGGCATTTCTATATCTAATGTTAATACATCTGGTCTAAGAGAAATAATTTTATCTCTTGCAACATATACATCTGGAGCTGTTCCAACTACTTCTATACCAGCATCTTGAGATAAACCTTTGGAAAGAATATCTCTTGCAAGTGCAGAATCATCAATTATTAAAACTTTAATTTTCTTTTTTATTAAAACCATTTGATAATTTTTTTTATAAAAATAAAAATTTTAAGGAGAACTTCATAATTAAAATTATATACAATACAAATCCATAATTAAAAAATAAAAATGAAAGACTTGTAGATTTTAAACATATTTTTTTATCTAATTGAAAAGTTCGTTAAATAAAGGTTTTAAAATATATCCTCTATCATAAATATATTTTTTGTTGAATATATCAAATTTTTAAGGATTGACATATAAAGCTTTTTCATTTGTATATATAACAAATCCCGGTTTTGAACCATTAGGTTTTTTTACATTTTTAACTTTTGTATAAACAACACAAACATTGCTAGAAAATTTTGCTTTGCTAAATTTTGCAGCCAATATTCCTGCTTCCAAAAGAGTTTTTTCAGAAACTTTTTTATGTCCATTTTCGGTAACAATAATTACATGAGAACCGGGTGTAAGCCATGTATGTAACCATATATCATTAGATTTTGCAAACCTTGTTGTGAGATAATCATTTTGAGTATTATTTTTACCAACCAAAATCTCTAACCCATCTTCACTTTTGAAAGATAAAAAATTATTTTTTATTTTTTGTGAGTTAGAATTTGTCTTATTTACTTTTTTAGCTTTTTTATAACCTTCTTTTTCTAGTTCCGAATTGATTTCTTCTATATCTTCCAAACAGATAGAATTGTCAATAGAGTTATCCACTTCTTCCAAGTATGTTTTTTCTTCTTTTATTTTTTCCAAAAAAACTTCTATATTTTGTTTACTTTTATTTAGCTTATTATATTTTTTAAAAAACTTTTGGGCATTTTCAGAGACTGTCAAATTTTCATCTAGTTTTATTGTAATAATCTTATTTTCATCATAGTAGTTTTCTAGTTGAATTGATTTAATTTTATCAGTTAATTTATACAAACCATTTGAAAGTAATAAATTTCCTAGTTGCATATATTTTTCACATTCAACAGCTTCTTTTAGAAAATTTTCTTGTTCTTCTATCTTTTTATATACTTTTTCTAAATTGCTTTCTATTATTTTTTTTAATTCTAAAGATAATAATTGATATTTTTTTCTTGTTTCAATTCCATAATAATAATCATCAATAATATACAAAACATCTTTTTGATTAATTGATTCTGATGATAAAGTAAAATCTAAATTGGATAAATCTTCCAAATTAAAGTTTAAATAAATATTTTCATTTTCTATATCTGTAGCAAAATTTTTTAATTTATTAAATAAATTTATTTCTTCATCTTGGGATAATTCAGCCAATTTTTTATCTTTTAAAGTCTCAAGTAA
>Ga0209373_10004788_pt1 | contig 11495 bp, 6 predicted proteins | sample Higcelweek5metaG_FD_187173 | JGI IMG/M metagenome (GOLD analysis project Ga0209373, IMG submission 187173) | Freshwater pond sediment microbial communities from the University of Edinburgh, under environmental carbon perturbations - High... | ecosystem: Environmental > Aquatic > Freshwater >... | reverse complement strand
ACGGCCCAGGTGGAGGAGAATTTCTGTCTCCCGATGGTGAATATCCTCGTGGGACTAAAGAAAATCGAGAAATTAAACACCACCCGAACCAAAATACATGCCGATAAATTCATTCAACTGCTTCTGAGTATCTCGGATGACGTTCGGGTCATTCTGATCAAGACAGGTATGCGGCTGCAGGAACTCAGATCAGCAGATGACCTGACTGAAGAAGCCCGTCTGAAACTTGCTCAGGAAGCCGGCGACCTGTATGCCCCGATTGCTCACCGGCTCGGGCTTTACCAGATCAAAAACGAGTTTGAGGAGGCTTCCATGAAAAACCTCCTTCCTGATATTCATCGGGATATCTCGAGGCATCTGGCTGAAACCCGTACCGACCGGGATGAATACATCGAAAAGTTTATTAAGCCGCTGGCTTATGAACTCAAATCGAAAGGATATCTGTGTGACATCAAAGGCAGAACAAAATCAATTCCTTCGATCTGGAGAAAGATGGTTAACCAGGCAGTTGAATTCGATGAGGTTTATGACCTCTTTGCCATCCGGATCATTCTAAAAAATCCGTCAGGAAATGAAAAGGCCGACTGCTGGCAGGTTTACTCGATTGTTACGGATCTTTATCAGCCTAATCCCAATCGTTTGCGCGACTGGATATCCTCGCCAAAACCAAACGGATATGAATCGCTGCATACTACGGTAATCGGGCAGGAAGGAAGATGGGTTGAAGTACAGATCAGAACCCAGCGAATGGATGTCATTGCTGAAAAGGGACATGCAGCTCACTGGCGTTACAAGGAAAACAATGGCGATACCGAAGGAGCTGAATGGCTTTCTGAAATCAGGGACGCGTTGGAAACGATTCGGGAGCCTGAAAAAGTCGTTGAATCGAAGGCGAAAAATGAATTATACTCCGATCAGATATACATTTTTACCCCCAAGGGAGATTTACTGAAACTGAAAGCCGGTTCAACGGTACTGGATTTCGCATTCGCGGTTCACAGCGATGTGGGTTATCATTGTACCGGGGCAAAAGTGAACAATCTGATGGTCCCGATCCGTCAAAAGCTGGTGAATGGTGACCAGGTGGAGGTGACGGTTTCGCAACAGCAAAAACCGAAAATTGATTGGCTGAACTGGGTATCTTCTTCAAAAGCCAAATCGAGAATCAAACGGTTCCTGAATGAAGCTAACTATCAGGATGCTGACATTGGAAAAGAAATTTTAGCCAGAAAGCTGAGTCAATGGAAAATAAAGCAGGATGTATCCACACTTCAGCGTATTGTTAACTGGCTGAACCTTAAAGATGCCCTTGAGCTGTACCAGCAGGTTTCTGAAAGCAAGATCGATCTGGCATCCATCCGGGATTTCCTGAAGGACAAAGCTCCGGCTGAAATTCTGAAGGAGAAGATTGTTGCCCCGAAAACGGTCGACGGATTGGTGAAGGTTACTTCACAGTCACAGGATTATCTGGTGATTGATGATTCGTTGGGGAATGTTGATTATAGACTCTCCAAATGCTGTAACCCGATATTCGGAGATGAGGTATTTGGTTTTGTGACCGTTCATGAGGGCACGAAAATCCATCGTGTAAGCTGCCCCAATGCCCGCCAGATGATTGAACGATATCCATACCGGGTGGTCAAGGTACGCTGGACCGATTCACATGGCGCAACAGCCGGGTTTACCATAAATCTGCAAATTACCGGAAAGGATAATATTGCCGTAGTCAATGAAATCAGCAAGATCATTGCTTCTGATTTAAAAGTGAGTATGCGCTCGATGAACCTGGTTTCAAAGGATGGGCAATTCGAGGGGACCTACACTTTGATTGTACAGGACAGGCCGCATCTTGAAACAATTATGAACCGAATCCGGAGAACGAAAGGTGTTTTATCCATTAGAAGATCAGACGAACAAGCCTTATGAACGATAATCACGTAAGAATCATTTCATCCAGCCTGAATGTTGACCAATGGCAGGTCAGAAATACGTTGCATCTGTTTGAAGAAGCCGCAACCATTCCGTTTATCAGCCGATACCGCAAGGAAAAAACCGGAAGTCTCGATGAAGTTGCCCTGATGGAAATCAAAAAGCAATCGGAAAAGCTGGTTGAGATGGATGATCGCAGGCAAACAATCATTGAAACCATTACTGGCCTGGGTTTACTGACCCCTGAGCTGGAGTCGAAAATCACTAAAGCTAACTCGTTGACCGAGCTTGAAGATCTTTACCTGCCTTATAAACCCAAAAAGAAGACTCGGGGTACCAAGGCGAAGGAGAAAGGTTTAGAACCGCTGGCCAGGGTGATCATGGAACAGCGTGATGGAGACCCTGTGAGAGAGGCAGGGAAATTTCTCAATGACGAAGTGGGATCAGAGGATGAGGCACTTGCCGGCGCCAGGGATATCGTTGCAGAGTGGATCAACGAGGACCAAAAAGTTCGCAATGTTCTCAGAAACATCTTTGATCGTGAGGCTTATGCGATTTCTACGGTGGTCAAGAAGAAGGAAGAGGAAGGAGTTAAATATTCGGATTATTTCGATTTTTGCGAACCCTTGAGAAAATGTCCATCACACCGGCTTATGGCCTTATTCAGGGGTGAAAGGGAAGGGTTCCTCAGATTAAATATTCAGCCCGATGAGAATTTTGCACTTGAAAAGCTCGGCACGGTGGTGGTCAAAAGCAGGAACCCCAATGCCGGTCAGGTGCAACTGGCCCTCAAAGACAGTTACAACCGGTTATTGGAACCCTCGATCGAAAATGAATACCGGAATATTTTCAAAGAAAAGGCTGATGAGGAGGCCATCAAGGTATTTGCCGACAATCTTCAGCAATTGCTGCTGATGCCACCGCTGGGAGAGAAGAATATCCTGGCAATCGACCCCGGTTTCAGATCAGGTTGTAAAGTGGTCTGCCTGGATAAACAGGGACATTTGCTGCATAACGAAACCATCTTTCCACACCCGCCCCAACGTGAGACTTCTATCGCAGCGAAAAAGATTAAATCGCTGGTCGATGCTTATAAAACCGAAGCTATTGCAATCGGTAACGGTACTGCCAGCCGTGAAACCGAGTATTTTATCAAGAATTATATCCGTTTTGAACGCGACATCGAGGTTTATGTGGTCAGCGAAAACGGAGCCTCTGTTTACTCTGCTTCGGATGTGGCACGAGAAGAGTTTCCTGATTATGACGTTACGGTCAGGGGATCGGTTTCGATCGGTCGCCGGCTGATGGATCCGCTCGCCGAGCTGGTGAAAATTGACCCGAAATCCATTGGGGTAGGACAGTACCAGCACGATGTGGATCAGAAAAAACTACTGGAGACGCTTGATCAGGTGGTGATCAGCAGTGTGAACCGTGTTGGAGTTCAGGTAAATACGTCCAGTCCGCACTTGCTTAAATATGTTTCGGGGTTGGGTCCGGCTTTGGCCAAAAACATGGATGCCTATATCAAGGCTAATGGACCGTTCAACAGCCGTGAAGAGCTGAAGAAAGTGCCACGACTTGGAGCCAAGGCATTTGAACAGGCAGCTGGTTTTTTGAGGATACGTGGGGCTGTAAATCCGTTGGATGACAGTGCGGTGCATCCTGAATCATATCCGGTAGTTGAAAAAATGGCTGCCGATCTGGGATGCTCCGTTATGGACCTCATTAAAGATCCTGCAAAACGGGCCTTGATAAAACCTGAAAATTATGTGACCAGGGAGATCGGAATGCCGACACTCCTGGATATTATCAGCGAGTTAAGTAAACCGGGACGGGACCCGCGCGGAAAAATCAAACTTTTCGAATTCTCGCAGGAGGTGCAGAAAATCGAAGATGTGAAAACCGGCATGATTTTGCCCGGTATTGTCACCAACATTACCCGATTTGGAGCTTTTGTGGATATCGGGGTAAAACAGGACGGACTCGTTCATGTATCGCAAATGGCCGATAAATTCATCTCAGACCCTGCCGAAGTAGTAAAACTCCATCAACATGTAAAAGTGAAAGTGCTGGAAGTGGATGCTTCGAGAAAACGCATTCAGTTAACCATGAAGGGATTAAACTCCTGATATCAGGGGTGCCAGTTCGTCGAGATGGTTGATCATTGGTGCTCCGCAATCAATCAGGCGATATTCCGGATAGTGACCTTTGGTGTAAAGGATCGAAGAGACACCCAGCAAATCGGCTACTTCTTTGTCGTGGCCGGTGTCTCCGACCATCACGATGGATTCGGCAGGTGCATGAATGGCTGAAAGCAATTCTATTCCCAGATCTCCTTTGCCATTGGCATAATGGTTATCGAGACCTTTGATCATTTTGAAATAGCCGGAAATTCCAAAGTGCCCGGTCATCTCATTCAGAATTCCCGTTTCGCTGGCTGACAGCAGATACTGGCTGCAACCCATTTCTGACAATCGTTCGAGTATTTCAACTGCACCCGGGTGAAGCTGACACTCCTTTTTTCGGCTATCATATAACCTGATGAACTCCATCGCCGGTTTTTCGAAAGGCTCGACAGTAAAATCAAAGCCGGCTGCCTGGTAATAATCTTTGACCGGAAAACCGAATATCCGTGAATACTGGTCCTCATCTATCGGCGGGAGGTTTCTTGCCCTGAGCAAGGTACAGATTGATTCAATGCACAACCACTTATCATTCAAAAGTGTGCCGTTCCAATCCCAAATAATATGCCTGAACGGAAGGGGGCTTGTTTTCATACATGCAAAGGAAAAAAAATGGCACCATTATTGGCTATTGTAATTGGGAAAAGGATAAATACGCTGTTAAAAAAACCCAATCATCTATTATAAGAAACACTATCATAACTAGTTAATGGAATTGAACTATGAACATGAACCGGCAATTGTGTGATCAATATTTCATAATCCTTCCAATTTCTGGAAAATAAAATCAAGTAATTGGAAAACATGGAACTGATACTCACCTCTCAAACCCTTAAATATTTACTACCTGTGCTGCTTTTGGTAATGGTAGTATTTGCTTTATTGGTTTACAGAAGGATAAGATCAGAGCCATTTTCGGAGGCAGGGATTTACAGGGGAGTGAAAAAAATTGTGATGATCGCCAGAAGATCTGTGGTTGACCGGATGATTGACGGTTTAATTGTACTGGACAACAGGAACCATATTCTGGACATCAATTCGTCAGCGCAGAAAATATTCAGGATTTCGATTTCAAAAGTAATCGGTCAATCGGCCGAGACGGTGTTTGGATCTTATCCGGATGTCATTGAAAATCTGAGGCATAGTTCCAGAAAACATCAAAATTTGCATATCCGCGTTGGCAGTGATGATCTGTTTTATTTGCTCGATATTAATCCGCTGTTTGATGCTCAGGGTGGAGTTTTAGGGAAAATGCTGGTTTTTCATGATATCACATCATTAAAACTTACTGAATTTAAGTTGATTGAGGCAAAAGCACGCGCTGAACAAGCCGATAACCTGAAATCAGCTTTTCTGGCTAACATGTCGCATGAGATCAGAACTCCGATGAACGCCATCATTGGTTTTTCAAATCTTCTGAACGATGAGGAAGTGAGTTCAGAAGAGCGAAATGAGTTTGTCGAGCACATAAAAAACAGTGGAAATTCATTGCTTCAGTTGATTGATGATATCATTGATATTTCAAAACTGGATACCGGTCAGATCGTTGCAGAGACCCACAGGGTATCCATTACACGGCTGCTTGCTGAACTGTTTTCTTATTACAATGAGAGTCTGCAGGAAGAAGGTAAAAAGGATATTAACCTGTTAGTCAGTGGTATCCATGAAAATGTGGATTGGTCAGTGATGGCAGATGGCGTCAAAATCAACCGGATCATGAGGCATTTGCTTGCCAATGCCGTTAAGTTTACGTCGTCAGGTTTCATCGAGTTTGGTGTGAAGGTGGAGAATCCGGACAATCTGGTCTTTTATGTTCAGGATAGCGGGATTGGTATTGCCCGGGAGAAGCAGGGAATGATTTTCGAAAGGTTTAGCAGGGTTTTGACCGGTACGCATCAGGATTATAGCGGAACGGGAATGGGCCTGGCTATTTGCAAAGGGTTAACAGAATTATTGGGAGGAAAAATATGGGTTGAATCAAGTCTCGGCGCTGGTTCTACTTTTTATGTTTCGATACCGGTATCACAGATCGTGGAGCAACCCCTGGCTGATAAGATGTATGATGTTTATAGCAGACTTTCACCGGTCATTCCGGTTTCTGAGACTATGGAATTGGCTCAAAAGAGTTTGTGGAACAACAATATTATTCTGATACTGGAACCTGAAGAGATAGTCTATCTGAATGTTGAAATGATATTGCGTCCTACTAAGGTCAACCTTTTCTGGGCGAAGAACATGAAAGAGGCAAGAAATTTCCTCGAGTTGAATAATCCCATCGCATCGATTGTTGCATCAGCAGTTCTTGACGATGCCACCGTTGAAGAGTCGATCAGTTTTCTGAAGATGAAATTGCCGAAAGTGCCGATCATAGCGATTATCCCATTTGCCGGATCTCCACTTGATAAAGTATGTAACGATCTCGGTTGCCTGGCTACCATACCAAGGCCCATTAAGCCGGTTGATCTGATTACCGCGCTTACTCCGTATATGTCGTAAGAAACATCCAAATTGCTACATTTACGGGCTAATAAATGATGGCAAATTGGTTTACCCGGATTCATTTGAAGAAAAAATTGGTTTCAGCCTGGTCAGGCAGAAAGTCGTTGACTTGTGTGTAACCCCGCTTGGAAGTGAATGGGCCTCTTCCATTCATGCCTCATCGGATTTTACCGAAGTTAGATCCCTATTGGACGATGTTGTTGAATTCACTGACATTATTCTTCATCATACAGATTTTCCCGAGCTGGCGCCTGTTGATATCCGTGATTCGGTGAAAAAGGGACGGATACCCGGGGCTTATCTGGATGTTGCTGAATGGCTTGATGTTAGACGGTTGTTGGCGTCGGTGCGGCAGATAGAAGTGTTTTTCGAAAAACTGCCGGCAGAAATTCTTCCGGCAACCAGGGGTAAATCGAAACAATTAAAGACTTTTCCTTTTATACAGGAAAAATTGGACCAGGTCTTCAATAAGACCGGGCAGGTCAGGGATCAGGCTTCTGTTGACCTGAAAAGAATCCGTCAGGAGATGGTTCACCTTCAGGCAAGTATCGGCCGAAGGATGGATACCGTTTTACAGCAGGCCCGAAGCGAAGGCTGGATAGAGAAAGATGTACAGCCTTCGATCAGGGATGGCCGGCTGGTGATTCCCGTGCCGGTTACTCATAAAAGGCGGATTAAGGGTTTGATTCATGATGAGTCGGCCACCGGTAGAACGGCTTTTGTGGAGCCCATTGAGCTGGTGGAGTTGAATAACGAACTGAGGGAACTGGAGCTGGCTGAACAGCGCGAAATTGTTAAAATACTGGTTGAGCTGACTAATCAGCTGCGTCCCTATTTTCCGGACATGGAGAATTGGAACGGAGTGATTGCTTCGTTTGATCTGACACGGGCAAAGGCAAAAATATCGATCCGGTGGGAAGGTACCCAACCACTATTGCGCGAAGATCCTTATATCCATTGGGAAAGGGCCCGACATCCATTGTTGGATCTCGCGTTCCGATCTGAAAATAAAAAGGTGATTTCCCAGGACATCCATCTGGATAATAAACAGAGGATATTGCTGATTTCGGGACCAAATGCCGGTGGAAAATCGGTTTGCCTGAAGGCAGCCGGATTGATCCAGTACCTGATTCAATGCGGTTTTATGGTCCCCGTTCAGGAAGGGTCAGTATCAGGAATTTTCGATCAATTTCTGTTGGATATCGGAGATGAACAATCGATTGAAAATGACCTTAGTACGTATAGTTCCCACCTGCATCACATGAAGTTTTTTCTGAAAAAGGCCGGTGCCAGAACGCTGTTCATGATTGATGAATTCGGGGCTGGTACAGAGCCTCAGCTTGGTGGTGCCATTGCCGAATCCATCCTTAGCGAACTGACTGTTACCGGGGCATATGGTGTGGTTACCACTCATTATTCAAACCTGAAACACTTTGCTGCTTCGGCTGAAGGGGTGGTGAATGCGGCCATGAGGTATGATGTTCAACACATGCAACCCCTGTTTGAGCTTGAAACGGGAAAGCCCGGAAGTTCATTTGCCTTTGAAATTGCCAGAAATATCGGGTTGCCGGATGTTGTTATTCAAAAAGCTTCTGGTCTGGTTGGTGATGATCATATCCAATTCGACAAGCATCTCCGCGAAATATCCAGAGATAAAAGGTATTGGGAGAACAAACGCCAGAAAATCAGGCAGAACTCGAAGGAACTCGATGAACTGCTTGCAAAATATTCTGAAATACTTGCAATCACTGAAAAGGAACGCAAGAAAATCATACAGGAGACCCGGCAGAAATCTGAAGAGCTGTTGTCGGGAATCAACAAGAAAATAGAACAATCGATCCGCGAAATCCGTGAGTCACAAGCCGAAAAGCTGAAGGTCAGGGAAATTCGTGAGAATCTTGAGTCGTTGCGTGATTCGATCAAGGCTGAACTGAATCAGACGATTTCAAAAGGGGATGAGAAGTTGGAGAGTGCAGAAAAAGAGAGTAATAAGATAAGAAAGAAGCTGGTTATTGAAAAACCCGTTGCCGAGGTAAAACAGGTAGTTGCAATTAATCCCTGGTCGGTCGGGAGTAAAATCCGGATAAAGGATAAGGATATTTTTGCTGAGATTCTGGAAACCCGTGCCGACAACCTGCTGATTGCCATGGGCCAGATGATTACGACTATTCCCGTTAGTCAGGCAGAACCGGTGAGTGAGCATGAATTTAAAAAAGTTACGGGAGCAAAGAGTTATGGAACGAGCTTTGCCGGTGTGGATATGGAAAACCGCAAACTCTCGTTTTCGCCGAACATCGATGTACGGGGGATGCGGGCTGATGAAGCTTTGCAAAAAGTGACCGCATTCATTGACGAGGCGATTATGTTCGGGGCAGGGGAGCTCAGAATCCTGCATGGTAAAGGCGATGGAATTCTGCGGCGGATGATTCGAGACTATCTTTCAGGTGTGAATGTGGTGAGTAAATATGAGGATGAAGATATCCGGATGGGCGGCACAGGGGTCACAATCGTTAAGCTATCGTGGTAAGTCTGTTCCGCAACATGACACCGCATTTGTTCAACCGGAGAAAAAAATACAATTTTAACGTGTCATGAAAATATGATGCTGACAAATTAAAACTAAACCATCATGTCGAATAAGCTCTTCAGGGTAAAGCCCATTAAGCAACTCATGGATGAATCAAAGGGAGACAGCCATGGATTGAAAAGATCTTTATCTGCGTTAAACCTTACTACTCTTGGAATTGGGGCTGTAATTGGTGCCGGAATATTTGTATTGACCGGACAGGCGGCTGCGCAATATGCAGGTCCGGCAATTGTGATTTCGTTTATTATTTCGGGTATAGCCTGTGCTTTTGCCGGGTTATGTTATGCCGAGTTTGCCTCTATGATCCCGATTGCAGGTAGTGCTTACACTTATTCATACGCCACGCTTGGAGAGTTTTTAGCCTGGATCATCGGATGGGATCTGATTTTGGAATATTTGTTTGCGGCATCAACCGTTTCGGTCGGATGGTCGGGGTATGTGGTCAGCTTACTGAAAGACTTACATATTTTCATACCCCCTCAGTTAACGGGTGCTACCGGTACCGTGATGGTCAATGTGCCGGATATGGGCTGGAAAGCACTGACCGACAGCTTTGCGCAGACTCTTGCCGCCACGGGTATCAATGTTGATGCACTGGCTCATGTAACCTGCATCATCAATTTACCCGCTATGTTTATCGTGGCGCTGCTATCCGGATTATTAATCTTCGGAATCAGGGAATCGGCCAACTTCAATAATATTATGGTGATCACCAAAGTTTCGGTCATCATTCTTTTTGTTGCCCTGGGATTTATGTTTGTTAAAGCCATGAACTGGCATCCTTTCATACCTGAGAATAAAGTCGAAAGTACCCCGATATCCGAATATGGCTCCTTTGGGGCCTGGCTGAAAGCCTATTTTCAGGATTTTGGAAAATTCGGGATCGGAGGAATACTCCGGGGAGCTGGTGTTATTTTCTTTGCCTATATCGGGTTTGATGCGGTGTCGACCGCTGCTCAGGAGGCAAAAAATCCCCAGCGGGATATGCCTGTCGGGATTCTTGCATCACTCGGGATTTCCACGGTCCTTTACATTCTGGTTGCCATTGTTCTAACCGGTATCGTCAGTTATACAGCACTTAATGTTCCGGATCCGGTGGCTGTGGGTGTGGATGCCATGGGCCCGGGGATGTTCTGGCTCAGGCCGATTGTAAAAATTGCCGCTATTGCCGGGTTAACCTCAGTTATCCTGGTTATGTTGCTCGGACAACCCAGAATTTTCTATACCATGTCGAAAGACGGTTTATTACCGCCGGTATTCTCAAGAGTACATCCTAAGTTCAAGACTCCTCATGTCAGTACGATCATTACGGGATCTGTCGCTATGGTTATTGCCGGCGTTCTTCCGATAAGTATTTTAGGGGAACTGGTATCAATAGGCACTTTGCTTGCCTTTATCATTGTTTGTGTTAGTATTCTGATACTGAGAAAGTCGAAGCCTGATATTGAGCGTCCGTTTAAAACACCATGGGTGCCATTTGTCCCGATTGCCGGTGCTACGATCTGTTTTATTCAGATGATCGCTTTGCCAGCGGCTACCTGGTTAAGGCTTATCTTATGGATGGCTCTGGGATTCTGTATATATTTCTTTTACGGTCAGAAACACAGTAAACTGAATAATTAACCGGCAGGAGCTATTTCTTTTCGGGATACTTTAAAAGCATCGGGTCAGATTGTACAATCGCGAGTTTGTATTTTTTACCAATCGGGTATTTCCTGACCTGAAATGAAGGCAGAATAGCTCCGATAGCCAGCAGAGATCCGGAAACAATCAGGTTGGTAACCGTTGGAATCAGACTGGTTCCTGCAAACAGTGCATTTACAGATCCGAGCACCAGGTACCCGGGAGCGGCGTACATGAGAGCCTTACCTGAACCCCTGAAATTGAACCCGGTTCTGCGACGGAAGACATAATCAATTTTACTGATCGGCAGTTCCTTACCCGAAACGATGATAAAATCAGCTCCAATACCCTGAATGGAAGCTTCCTCAACCCAGGTTGTACCATTCTTGATATAGATGATCGGGTCGCCCGGAAGGAAGTTGATCTTGTTTTTATAATTGTTTTTCAGCAAGATCATGTGGTTTGAGAGCTGCCCTAACGCAGGTTGCGAAAGGAATGCGAAAATGAATAAGATGGCTAATCCGGAAAACAGTTTAAAGGTAGTTGTTCTGGTTGGCATGATTCAGGTTTTTATAGCAATGGTTATTTCTCTTTTGCCTGGCGGTCCAGGCGCTTTTTCGACAGTGAATCCGGCCTCACGAAGGTTTCTCCTGACTTGACCCTTTGCAGAATAG
>Ga0209373_10004787_pt1 | contig 11501 bp, 10 predicted proteins | sample Higcelweek5metaG_FD_187173 | JGI IMG/M metagenome (GOLD analysis project Ga0209373, IMG submission 187173) | Freshwater pond sediment microbial communities from the University of Edinburgh, under environmental carbon perturbations - High... | ecosystem: Environmental > Aquatic > Freshwater >... | reverse complement strand
TCCAAATTAGTATTCTCCAGTGCAGGAAGATCTAATGTGCAAATATCACCTTTAGAATCGGAAAAACCGGGAACAATAAGCGGGGCAGTAGTTGTATAACTTGAGAAGTCTCTTTTCAAAATCACATTGGCTTGAGGAAGTTGAAAATTCCGGGTCCACCATTTATCCAACACTTCTTCCATAGCGCTGTATGTTTGCGAAATACTATCGACCCTTTCGAGTTGAATAAGCTTTTCTTCGAGCAATTTAGTCATAGCCTCATTGAATGGCAAATCGCTTTCGAGCGCTTCAATCCCAAGCGTTGCACCGAGAAGGTTTGAATAATTATCTTCAAGTGAAAAGCTAGAATAACGTTCGTTTAAAAAGGGAACGGAGGATGCTCCAAACCAGCTTGCAATTTCATGCCATACCGAAAGATCGTAAGCAATACGTCCGGCAAGTATCTTCATATTATCATCTGAAATATCAGCAGGAATATTCAATGCCAGCTTTTTAACTCCCCCTTCATAGCCCAGTTTAATCTCAAAATTTGGAATCCCCTTATGGGTTATTATAATGTAGTATAGATAGGCAGTCCAGTCGGAATGATCACGCAAATGAGCTATATCAATAAAACCTCCTTTTCGGGTATAAATAATCCCATTCCCCTCTTCTTTATTTCCAAGATAGTGGTGATTACCAATATTCGCGGCATCAGCTATCTCAGTATATCGATAAAAAGGTAAACCTACAACACCAACATCAGATCCAAATGCACAGCAAGTACGAATAATTCGTGGGGGAAGTGGTGGTTCTTTGGAGAATTCAATGCCTTTTGAAAAACAATGAAAGCCACTACCTGTCATTAATAAAAAAAAAGAAAAAGAAAAAAACAACTGTTTCATGGTGTAATTTACAATTCTAAAAAAGGTTAGGTTTTCTGATTTTAAAATTAAACAAAAAGACAACGTTAAAGAATGGATGATCAAAAAAAATAAAAATAAGAAAATCATCATCCTATTTGATCCAAAAACTGTTCTATTAAAACTAAAAAAGGCAGGATTTCAACCCTGCCTTTCCCTATTAAAAGATATATTTTACACTTCCCAAGTGTTACCACTTCGAAGCAGTTCATCAACACAGGTAATTTTACGTTTAGCTTGCACTACTTCAATTTGCTTTTCCATTTCCTGATCGTAAACAGGAGCTTTAACTTTCCTGATCACTCCAAAGGCTACCGGCATCTCAGGCCAGGCCATGTTGATCAAAGCAGCATGCATGTAAATATCAACATCCTCGGCATCGTGAATGAGAATATCGTCCATGGTATATCCTTCCTGCCCGATCGTAACAGCTTTCAATTTCCCGTTTTTAATGACTAATCCCTTGTCACGATTCACGCCAAAGATCATTTTCTCACCATGTTTGAGGTAAATCTGACGATCATCCCTGTCTTCAGCTTTTGTAATCGCATCGTGGATACCGCTATTAAAAATCACACAATTCTGAAGGACTTCAACCATCGATGTTCCTTCGTGGTTAGCCGCTTCAACAAAGATCTCCTGGCTCATCTTCATATTCCCATCAATGGAACGTGCAAAAAATGTACCTCTGGCACCAAGAACCAATTGTCCGGGGACAAAGGGATCTTCAACGGTTCCAAAAGGTGATGTTTTGGTTTTAAATCCCCTGTCAGTTGTCGGGGAATACTGACCTTTCGTAAGGCCATATATTTTGTTGTTGAAAAGCACCACATTAATGTCAACATTTCGTCTGATCATGTGAATAAAATGGTTTCCACCAATGGCCAGGGCATCTCCGTCTCCGGTTATTTGCCACACCTGAAGTTTTGGATTTGCCGATTTCACACCAGATGCAACAGCCGAAGCCCTTCCATGCAGAGTATGAAAGCCATACGTATTCATATAATATGGGAAACGCGATGAACAACCTATGCCTGAAATAACGGCGTAATCCGATTTTTTCTTTCCCAACCCGGCCATAACACGCTGAATAGCATTAATGATGGCATGGTCGCCACATCCCGGGCACCATCGTATTTCGGTAGAGCTTTTAAAATCCTTTGCATCATATATATATTCGCCCATGACTAATCCTCCATTACTTTAAGTACGTTTTCCTTTATTTCTTCTACTGAGAATGGCAATCCCTGAATTTTATTATACTGTAGATAGCTGAACTGCGGCAACATGTAGCGCAGGTAGGCCGAAAACTGCCCCATATTCAATTCACACACAACAATCTTTTTGTATTTTGAAAATATTTCAGCCGTATTTGCAGGAAGTGGGTTGATGTAATTAAAATGAGCCAATCCAACCTCTTTCCCTTTTTCAGTTAAATCGCGTGTAGCGCTGACCAGATGCCCGAAAGTTCCACCCCAACCTACAATTAACACATCACCTTCAGGGCAGCCTTCTGTTTGAAGATCGGGAACCAAATCGACACATCGAGCCACTTTATTAGCCCTGATTTCACTCATGAGTTGATGGTTTTCAGGCACCTGGTTTGCTGATCCGTTTTCATCTTTTTCGAGTCCTCCAATTCGGTGTTCGAAACCTTCCATACCGGGGATTGCCCATTCGCGGGCTAAAGTATCATCCGTCCGACGATATGGTTTGAAGGTAAGCGGGTCTTTTGCAATTCTCGTGGTTATCGATGGCATATCTGCCATTGAAGGAATTTTCCATGGTTCACTCCCATTTCCAAGAAATCCATCGGTTAATAACAATACCGGAGTCATTCTTTCAAGCGAAATTTTTGCAGCCATGTATGCATAGTAAAAACAATCGCTTGGAGTACTTGCAGCAATAACAACAACGGGGCTTTCTCCACTTCGCCCCCAAAGGGCTTGCATCAGGTCGCTTTGTTCTGTTTTTGTAGGCAATCCGGTTGAAGGTCCACCTCGTTGAACATTTACCACAACCAAGGGCAACTCAGCCATAACAGCCAAACCAATGGCTTCCGATTTCAATGCCAATCCAGGTCCTGACGTTGAAGTAACCCCAAGATAACCTGCAAACGAAGCGCCTATCGCTGAACAAACGCCTGCAATTTCATCTTCAGCCTGAAACGATTTCACTCCCAAATCTTTGCGCTCAGCAAGGGCTTGCAAAATATCAGTCGCCGGTGTAATCGGGTATGAACCAAGGAACAACCCAACGCCCGCTTTTTCAGCAGCAGCAATCAAACCCCACGCTGTGGCGTGGTTCCCGCTTATGTTTCTGTAAATTCCCTTTTCAATATCACCAGCAGGCACCAAATATTGAGGGGTTTCATGTTCCATGTTCATGCCATAATTATACCCGGCACGTAACACACAAATATTTGATTCGAGCAAATCGGGTTTCGCCCCAAATTTTGCAGCCAAAGCATCCTCAATAATTACAAGCGGACGGTTAAAAATCCAACTGACCAACCCAAGCGCCAACATGTTTTTGCTTCTCAAAATAGCTTTATTATCCATTTTTGAGTCAACAAGCGCTTCTTTTGTCAATGAGGTTATAGGAACTCCTATTTGGGTGTAATCTGATAAACCCAATTCGGTAAAAGGATCATCGGTGGCAAATTTGGCCTTTTGAAAATTCTTTTCCGTGAACGAGTCCACATCATAAATAATTGTTGCCGAAGGCATTAAAAACTTAGCATTCGCCTTAATAGCTGCAGGGTTCATCGCCACCAACACATGAGCCTTGTCCCCGGGTGTATTGATTTTATTTTTTCCGAAATGAACCTGAAAACCGGAAACACCTCCCACAGTACCCTGTGGAGCCCTAATTTCAGATGGATAATCGGGGAAGGTTGAAAAATCATTTCCGATCAATGCCGTTGCATCAGAAAAAAGTGTACCAGTTAGTTGCATCCCATCACCCGAATCACCCGAAAATCGAATTGCGACTTCTTCGAGTTCAATTACTTTTGAATCCTTCGTCATAATATGTATAAATGAATTTTTGCCGAAATTATTACTAATTTAACCATGCAAAAAAAACTTAAGTCATTAAAAAAACATGACTTTTGTTAGGTTTTTGACTTAACAAAAATAACCAACAAAGAGGAATATTCAAGCTTACAACATTTAATTAAGTGATAGACGTAATTTTTTAACTTTCATTTCATACAGTTTGTAGACAATATTGAAAAAATCTCTTTTCATTTGTTCTATTAGTTTAGATCAAGAATTCAGTAAAAAAAATAATTGAAAAATATGGCATTCTTAATTCCATTAAATGACAAAAATCCTCAGATTGGAACCAATTGTTTTCTAGCTGAAACTGCTGCAATAATAGGTGATGTAATCATTGGAGATAATTGTAGTGTTTGGTTCAGTGCGGTAATCAGGGGCGATGTCCACTATATCAGGATTGGCAATAATGTTAATATTCAGGATGGTGCAATCATTCACTGCACCTACCAAAAATCACCAACCAATATTGGCAACAATGTATCAATTGCCCATGGGGCCATTATTCATGGATGTACCGTACACGATAATGTATTGGTTGGCATGAATGCGGTCATCCTTGACGATGCGGTTATAGAAAGCAACAGCATTATTGCGGCAGGCGCTGTTGTCACAAAAGGAACTGTCGTACCATCAGGGACTGTATGGGCCGGTTCACCTGCTAAAAAGATAAAAGATATTAGCCCCGAGCTACTGAAAGGTGAGGTTGAACGTATCGCTAACAATTACGCGATGTATGCCAGTTGGTATAAATGATGTGCTGGATACATAATAGACTGAAAGACTGAATGAACTGAAAAACTGAATGAACTGAAAGTTTGAACAGATTTTGATTTTTTGCTCCTGAATGTTTTTTTAGAATTTGGAATTTGATTTTTGGGATTTGGAATTTACTACAGTTATGATACAACAAAAGACCATTTACCTGCCTCCGTTCCGCCGTGGTTTTCACCTGATTACCAATATAATTGAGAGAGAGCTTGGCAATTTGCCCGATGTGGGAATGGTCAACCTATTGATTCAGCATACCTCCGCAGCGCTTACCCTTAATGAAAATGCTGACCCTGACGTCAGGGTTGATTTTGAAAATTTCATCAATAAACTGATTCCCGAAAACCACCCTCTTTACACACACATACTGGAAGGCGCTGATGATATGCCTGCACATATCAAGTCGTCAATTTTTGGAGCCAGCGTAACGATTCCGGTTACCAACCACCGGCTCAATTTGGGAATCTGGCAGGGAATCTATTTATGCGAATTCAGAAACCAGCCTGGTTCCCGAAAAATTATTGCCACCATCTTCAGCTAAAAACCCACCAATCCGATCAATGGATTCGGGAATGATTTTAAATCGTCATTCCAAATTTTATTTTTATCTTTATTCCTAATGGAAAAAAGTAATTCAATATTATCCACTAAAATCCTGATCCTTTTTTATTTTTTTGTCTTTATAATATTATCATCTTGCGACTTAGACGAAATCAGCAAGATTAATGATGTGAAAGTAAAAACAGAGACCAGAATTGCCCTTCCTCTTGCTTATGGCACAGTGGAATTACAAAGCCTCATCGACTATCTCGGCTCAGATGATTCGATGTTTATTCCCGACAAAGATGGTTTCTACTCTTTTGAACCAACAATCATTGATTTTGAATTTCCTGACACCTATTCTTTTCAAGGTTCTTTACTAAACTATTTATCTCACCTTGAACTACGAATTGAATCAGAGAACAGGTTGCCACTCGGAGTCTCAATTGAATTAGTTTTCTCCGATACAGTTTTATCCAAAAAAGTTGGACCTTCCATTTTTTGCGAACTTATAGAACCCGCTAAAATTGACCAGAACGGGAAAGTTTCTGAAGCATCTCACCATGTTGAAAATGTTGTTCTTACAAATGAATTAATTTCAGAATACCAAAAAGCGAATTCAATTCAAACAATCATCAGGTTGTATTTGCCTGAAATGGAGAATAAACCGATTTATTTAAACCAAAAAGATTTTCTCTCAATGAATATTGGACTTGTCGTTCAGGCAAAAACAACTGAGAATTAATGATTAATTTTTCAGAATGAAGAGCTTTATTAGAAAAATATATTTTGTCATAATCCTTTTCCAATGCTGCATCCTGAACATAAATGGTCAGGATAACCTGCTTTATTTCATGGGGAATATTCCGCAATCGAATTACATGAATCCTGCCCGACTTAGTGATCGATCAAAAGTAACGATCAATTTTCCGTTGCTTTCTGGCGCCGGATTTAAATTGAACAATAGTTTTTCATTGCGCGATCTGGGTCAAATTGAAGAGAATACGCTATTTATCGATTTAGGTCAGTTTTATTCAACCATTCCGTATAAAAACTATTTTTCTGAAACTTTTTCAATCCCTGTTTTTGGGTTTCAACTTCGTTTAAAGGATAAAAATTTCAGTTTTAATATTTTCGAAAATCAATCACTCCGATCAAGTTTCGATCGTGATTTAATTAAATTAATTGATAAAGGGAATAATGCTTTTATAGAATCTGACTTTCATTCAAATTTTGATTTTAATTTTCTTCATTACAGGGAATATTCATTAGGCTATTCACAACAAATAATTGAAAAACTGACAATTGGATCAAACATCAAATTACTGACAGGCTTTTCAACTTTTGATGTAAAGCGCTTAAACATTAGCATTGAAACAGGCAACAACCTCGAATTTGTAAAACTATCGGCCCTCGGAGATTACAATCTGAGCCTCCCTTTTTCAATTCATTCAGATTCAACTGAAAACAGAGAAAAGAAAGACTTCAAACCAGGCAGTTACTTCACAAACAGTTCCAACCGGGGCTTTGCCATTGACCTGGGTGCCAGGTATCAGCTTTTGCCCAAACTGGAAATCTCGGCAAGCGTGATTGATCTCGGATTTATTCATTGGAAGAGCAATGTTCAAAATATAAGCCATTCAGGGAGTTTTAACTGGAAAGGATTCGATCTTTCAAAACTAACCACCCAGCCCGTAGTTAATGAAGAAGCATACACCAACCCCTTCGATGCCATCCTTGATTCAATATCTGAGATGATGAATCTCCATTATGAATCGAATGCTTTCAACACGGGTATTCCAACCAAAATATACCTGGCTGCCAGCTATAAAGTAAGCCAAATATTTTGGGCCGGGTTAGTCAACAGGATCATGTTTTACAATAAACAGGTTTCAAATTCATTAACACTTTCAGGCAACCTTCAACTTGGAAGAATTTTTTCATTATCGGCAGGATATTCTATTATCGATAAATCGTTCAACAATCTTGCCTTAGGGACTGCACTCAAACTAGGCCCAATTGAAATATACTGTTTAACCGGTAATGTTCTGGCCTTAAATTTATTAAATGCTCAAAATTTTAGTCTTCAATTTGGGATGAATTTTATGTTTGGAAAAAATGAGTACCAACGAAGTGAATAAAAAAATAGAAATTCCATTGTTAAATCAAACATGAAGAATATTGAAAAAATGTAAATTAAAAGGTCAAAAGACTTTCATATTTAAAAAATATTCTCATATTTGCGTCAAATCATTCAAACAAGAAATGAAAAATTCGATTATCATATCGCTCATTAGTCTGCTCGGTCTCCTAATTCTAGGAAAGCTGAACTGAGAGTGGTATGTATAAATAGAAATTTAAAAACATATTGTAAACCATTCTCAGAAAACTGAGAATGGTTTTTTTTTAGCCTCCCCTTCCCGATGTACATCGGGACTCCAAAGGAGGGAAATGGATGCTACTAAAATAGAATGAATGATTTTTAAAGAATAATAAATCGCATATCATTCTTCCCCTTGGGGGAAGATGCCGACAGGCAGATGGGGCAAATTTGAACTTAAAAACAATTAAAATAATCATTATGAGCGACAGGTTGTACATTTTCGACACTACATTACGCGACGGAGAACAGGTTCCCGGATGCCAGTTGAACACTTTGGAAAAAATTGAAGTAGCCAAAGCGCTAGAGGAACTGGGTGTCGACGTTATCGAAGCCGGTTTCCCCATTTCGAGTCCCGGCGACTTCAATTCGGTGGTCGAAATATCAAAGGCCGTTACCTGGCCAACAATATGCGCATTAACGCGTGCAGTTGAAAAAGATATAGATGTGGCAGCTCAGGCTCTAAAATATGCAAAGAAAGGACGCATTCACACAGGAATCGGAACTTCACCCTATCACATCAAATATAAATTGAACTCAAACGAGGACGAAATTCTTGAACGTGCCGTGGCCGCTGTAAAGTATGCCAAAAAGTATGTTGAAGATGTTGAATTTTATGCTGAAGATGCTGGTCGCAGCGACAATGTTTATTTGGCAAAAGTGGTTGAAGCGGTTATCAAAGCAGGCGCTACGGTTGTAAACATTCCCGACACAACTGGTTATTGCCTGCCACACGAATACGGAGAAAAAATTAAATTCCTGATGGAAAATGTGAAAGGTGTTCACAAAGCAATCCTTTCAACTCACTGCCACAACGACCTTGGAATGGCCACTGCCAACTCGGTTAGCGGCATCCTCAATGGTGCCCGCCAGGTTGAAGTAACCATCAACGGAATTGGCGAACGCGCCGGAAATACCTCACTCGAAGAGGTTGTGATGATCTTTAAAAGCCGCGAGAAAGAGTTGGACATTTTGACCAACATCAACACGAAAAATATATTCAAAACCAGCCGGATGGTTTCGAGTTTGATGAATATGCCCGTGCAACCCAACAAAGCCATTGTGGGTCGTAACGCATTTGCTCACTCATCGGGAATCCACCAGGATGGCGTTTTGAAAAATCGTGAAAATTACGAAATCATCGACCCTAACGATGTGGGTATCAATGAATCATCAATTGTCTTAACAGCCCGTAGCGGTCGTGCTGCGTTGAAACACCACCTCGAAAACCTTGGAGTTACCTTGGAACAGGAAAAACTGGACAGTGTTTATCAGGAATTCCTGAAACTGGCCGATAAGAAAAAAGATGTTAAAGAAGACGATTTGTTGATGTTGGTAGGCGAAATCCGCCAGGAGAGCCACCGTATCAAACTCGATTTTTTGCAAGTTTTGTCTGGCAAAGAGGTTCATCCAATGGCGACTGTAAGGTTGTCAATTGCAGGCGAAAAGTTCACAGCAACCTCCGATGGGAACGGTCCGGTCGACGCAGCTATAAAAGCGGTTAAACAAATTCTCACCAGGCAGGTTACTTTAGAGGAGTTTTTAATCCAGACCATCTCAAAAGGTAGCGACGATGTTGGTAAAGTTCACATGACCATTCAGCACGAAGAACGGATGTATCATGGCTTTGGCGCTCATACCGACATCATTACCGCTTCAGTTGAAGCTTTTTTGGATGCTATCAATAAAATTACTGTGATTACAAAATAATTATGACAGCAAAAACATTATTTGACAAAATTTGGGATGCACACGTGGTGAAAGAGGTTGAAGGCGGCCCCAACGTGTTGTACATCGATCGCCACTTCATTCACGAAGTGACCAGTCCTGTAGCTTTTTTAGGGTTGAAAAACCGCGGATTGAAAGTTTTCCGTCCCGATCAAACCACTGCCACACCCGACCACAATGTGCCGACAGAAAATCAGCACCTTTCAATTGTTGATGAAATGTCGCGAAACCAGGTTGAAATGCTCCGCCGCAATTGCGAGGAGCATGGAATTACTCATTACGGACTGGGTAACGACGGACATGGAGTTGTTCACATTATTGGCCCCGAACAAGGACTTACCCAGCCGGGCATGACCATCGTTTGCGGCGATAGTCACACTTCAACCCACGGAGCTTTTGGCGCTGTTGCTTTCGGTATCGGAACAAGCGAGGTAGAAATGGTATTGGCCAGCCAATGCATCATGCAACCAAAACCAAAGAAAATGTTGATCACTGTGAATGGTGATTTGAAACCAAATGTCACAGCGAAAGATATTGTACTTTACATCATTGCTAAAATTTCGACCAGTGGAGGCACCGGCCATTTTATTGAATTTGCAGGTACCGCTTTCGAACAACTTTCGATGGAAGGACGCATGACTGTTTGCAACATGAGTATTGAATGTGGCGCTCGCGGAGGCTTAATAGCTCCTGACGAAAAAACTATCGAATACGTAAAAGGCCGCCAATTTGCACCAAAAGGTGAAGATTGGGACAAAGCCGTTGCTTACTGGAAAACCTTGAAAACCGACGAAGGCGCTGAATTCGATATGGCTTACAACTTCGATGCTGCCGACATTGAACCCATGATTACCTACGGAACCAATCCTGGAATGGGCATAAAGATCAGTGAAAAAATCCCAACCAGCGAGGGTCTGACCGGAAACGACAAAGTCAGTTTTCAGAAGTCGCTGCAATACATGGGGTTCAGCGAAGGCGAAGCCATTGCTGGAAAACCTATTGACTATGTATTCCTTGGAAGCTGCACCAATGGCCGTATTGAAGACTTCCGCTCTTTTGCACAATATGTAAAAGGTAAAAAGAAAGCCGACAATGTTGTTGTATGGTTAGTTCCCGGCTCAGTAGCAGTTGAAAAGCAAATCCGCGAAGAAGGGTTGGTTGAAATATTGGAAGCCGCAGGTTTTGAACTGCGTCAACCGGGTTGTTCAGCGTGTTTGGCCATGAATCCAGACAAAGTCCCTGCCGGAAAATATTCCGTCTCGACCACCAATCGTAATTTCGAAGGGCGCCAAGGCCCCGGTGCACGAACACTGTTGGCCAGCCCGTTGGTTGCTGCAGCTTGCGCGGTAACAGGAGTGGTAAGCCTCCCCTAAGGAGAGTGAATAGTATCTGCCAAATTTGGCAGAATGATATTTAAAAGAATTAGTAATCGCACCATGTTCTTCCCCTTTGGGGAAGATGCCGACAGGCAGATGGGGCTTTAATTATAAAAATATGGCAATAGATAAATTCATAAAATTACAATCTCCGGCGGTACCACTGCCAATCGAAAATGTGGATACCGACCAGATTATCCCTGCCCGATTTTTAAAGGCAGTGGAGCGCAAAGGTTTTGGCGACAATTTGTTCCGCGACTGGCGTTATACCAGTGGCAACACACCCAATCCCAGCTTCGTGATGAACAAACCTCAATATTCTGGAACAATACTGGTAGGAGGTAAGAACTTTGGAAGCGGATCGAGCCGCGAACATGCTGCATGGGCTATTTATGATGCCGGTTTCAAGGTCGTTGTTTCAAGCTTCTTTGCCGATATCTTCAAGGGTAATGCGTTGAATAACGGGTTACTTCCGGTACAGGTTTCACCCGAATATCTGGAAGAGATCTTCTCTACGATTGAGAAAAAACCAAAATCCACGTTTACTGTTGATCTTGAAAAACAAACATTCACCAACGATGTAACCGGCAATAGTATTGAATTCGAAATTACTGATTACAAAAAGATTTGCCTGTTGAATGGCTACGATGATATTGATTATCTGGTGGCCATGAAAGAGCAAATTGAGGAGTTCGAAACACCCCCCGCCCCCTAAAGGGGGGGGCACTGAGGTGCTGACTTAAAA
>Ga0209373_10004785_pt1 | contig 11502 bp, 7 predicted proteins | sample Higcelweek5metaG_FD_187173 | JGI IMG/M metagenome (GOLD analysis project Ga0209373, IMG submission 187173) | Freshwater pond sediment microbial communities from the University of Edinburgh, under environmental carbon perturbations - High... | ecosystem: Environmental > Aquatic > Freshwater >... | reverse complement strand
GTTTTATGCTGCACTGCAGAACAATTGCATTGCCATTCCGATCGATTTTTTGGCATCGCCCGATGACATTGCTTACATTATCGACGATTGCAAACCCGAATTGCTATTCATGAGCGCTGGCATGAAAGAAACGTTTTTGAAAGTCGATCAAAAAAGTGTTCATAAACCTGAGATTCTTGTTTTTGACGATATTTTACCTGATGAAAATGTTCCCGAAAGTCAGTGGCTTGGGCCTGAAGACGATGAAACTACGGCGGTAATAATCTATACTTCGGGTACAACCGGAAGTCCCAAAGGTGTTATGTTATCATACACCAACATTCAAATAAATATTGCGGGAGTAGTTAGTGCAAAAATTTATATTCCCGAACGGCAGGTCATGATCTTTTTACCCCTTCATCACATTTTCCCGTTGGTTGGTTCCATGATGACTCCTTTGTTTGTTGGCAGTCCTGTTGTTATTGTGCCTTCGATGCAATCGTCTGATCTGATGAAATCTTTTTCGGAAAACGAAGTTGGTGTATTTTTGGGTGTGCCTCGCTTGTACGAATTGATGTACCGGGGCATTAAAGCGAAGATTGATAAATCATTTGTCGCGAGAATATTACTGAGGTTGGTGCTTTCGACTAAAAACCGGAAACTGGGTAAAAAATTTTTCAAAAAGATACATGATACTTTTGGTGGGCATTTACAATATATGATTGCCGGTGGAGCTGCTTTGAACAAAGAAGTTGGAACTTTCTTTTATGGTTTGGGATTTGATATTATGGAAGGTTTTGGTATGACTGAGGCTGCTCCAATGATCACTTTCCCACGTCCAGGTAACATTAAGATTGGTTCAACAGGTCAGGCGTTACAAGGAACTACCGTTGAAATTCGCGATGGCGAGATTGTTGCGAGTGGACCAAATATTATGAAAGGGTACTATAATCGTCCTGACGAAACGGCTGAAGTGATAAAGGATGGATGGTTGTATAGCGGCGATTTGGGCTACTTAGATAAAGAAGGATTCCTGTTTATAACCGGACGTAAAAAGGAAATTATCATTCTTCCTAACGGGAAAAACATCAATCCAGTAGAAATCGAGATGAAAATGGTTAACTATACGTTAGCGATCAAAGAGGCAGCTATATTTCTGCACAACGAAATGCTTCATGCGATTATTTTCCCCGATTATGCCTATTTAGCCGAGAATAACGTGGCTGATATCAATCAGTATTTTCGCGATAATGTGATAACACCGTTCAATGCTGAAATGAGTTCCTACAAACGGATAATGCAATTTACGCTTGTGAATTCTGAGTTGCCCCGAACACGGTTAGAAAAACTTCAGCGTTTTAAATTACCCGAACTGCTTGAAAAGAAAGAGGCTAAAAAAGCGTCGTCCGATGAGCCAAAGTCTTCGGAGTATCTTGCCATTAAGTCGTTTATAGAAAGTCAGGTTGATATGGATATTTTACCCGACCATCACCTGGTCTTTGATATTTCGATGGACTCGTTGGGTAAATTGAGCCTGATTGATTTTATCGAAAAAAGCTTTGGAATAAAGATGGATGAGGAACAGTTGATTAAATTTCCTTCCATTCGAAAGATTGCAGAACACATTCAGAAGAATAAGCTTTTTCATAAAACCGATAATCAATCAACCTGGTCGGGCGATTTGAAGGACGATTCAGATGTTATTTTACCAAAAGGTTCTTTCTTTCTTGCACCGGCCGTTCGTTCTGTCCGTGGATTTTTCCGTCTGTTTTTCAAGTTTGAAGCGAAGGGAATGGAGAATATCCCTGAAGGTCCGTGCTTTATTGCACCAAACCATGAAACCAAGCTCGATGCTTTTCTTGTGCTTTCTTATCTTGATAAAAAGACCCTTAAAAACACCTTTTCTTATGCTAAAAAAGATCATGTAAAGGGCTGGTTTCTGGGGAAAATTGCCAGCAATTCCAATGTCATTGTGATGGATTTGTCAAAAGATTTAAAATATTCAATTCAGAAAATGGCTGAAGTTGTGAAACAAGGGAAAAAGATCCTGATATTTCCTGAAGGAACGCGTACGCAAAGCGGGGTAATGGGTAAATTTAAGAAGACGTATGCCATTTTAAGTTGTGAGCTAAATATTCCGATTGTTCCGGTAGCAATTTCAGGTGGATTTGAAGCAATGTCGTCGGGTGCAAAAAAAATTAAAATGGGTAAAAAAATCACCATTGAGTTTTTGCCTGCCATTTATCCTGAGAATTTGAAACCTGAAGAGTTGAATAAACTTGTGAAAAATCGGGTTGTTGAGGCAAAAAAATAACTTTAACGTCATAATTTAAAGATTATGAGGCGAATAAAAGGACACAATCACGGTGTCCTTTTCTTTTTTCATTTGATTTAAATTGTTCTGTTCTACGGTTTTTATCGCTAATTCATAATATCTGATATATTTATTCTATTTATAAGTCAGATTAGTTGATTTTTGACAAATTGAATCCTAAATTTGATAAGGGTAAGTGAACTGGTTAAATTTATATGTACCGATTCCTGATTGTATTTTGTTTATGCTTGCTTATTTCTATCGGAAGTTATTCTCAGCAGATCAAGGGTAGTTTCCAAGTTACGGGAAAAGTGAAAGTAGATCAGGGCGTGGTTGATGGAACACATATTGAAGTGTATCAGAATGGTACACGGATTCAGGATGTTGTCGTTAATCGCACCGGTAATTTTATTGTGTCTATTAAATTAGGTCAGATTTATCGTTTTCAATTTCAGAATGATGCTTATTATTCAAAAACTGTTGAAATCGATACCCATATTCCTCCTGAAGTTTGCAAGGAAGATTGCGAATTTCCTCCATATCAATTGTCTCTCTTACTTTATAAAAAGGTGCCAGGGGTTTCCGAATCAGCTCAACAGGTTGGAAAAGTATCTTACAATCCCAAAATAGACAACTTCGATGCTGAAATTTTGCGGCAGGAATCTAACCTGAAAGCGATGGTTGATGAAGCATTGACAGACGTAAAGCAAAAAAGCATTCTCTATGAACAGCAATCGACTCGCGATAAAAAGCAGAAATACGATCGTTTAATCAGTGAGGGCAATACCTTTTTCAGTTCACGGAATCTCAATCAGGCCATGTTGAGCTACCGCGATGCTGCATTGATATTTCCAAATGAAAAATACCCTCGGGAACGGGTCGATTTGGCCTATCAGATGTTGATTTCCGAAGAACTTAATAAAAGCTTTGGTCAACCCACGGAAGATAATTTTTTGAAATACCTCAATTACGGCGATGTCAAATTCAACGAAAGGGAATATACCATCGCGAAGGTTGCTTATGAGAACGTGCTAAAAGTCAGACCCGACGAACAAAAAATCATATCAAAATTACAGAAGAGTGATGAGGAGATTCTGAAGATGAAAGATTTGTCGCGTGATGAAATCATTCACCGGGAACAGGTTTATGCTTCGCGAACCCTAAAATATAAGGAGTTAATTGAACGGGGTAATGAACTTTTCAGGAATCAGGATATTGTGGGAGCTAAAGATTTGTATGCACAGGCAGCTACTCAAATCAACGAAAATAGTTTTGCCCTGTTGATGCTTCAAAAAATCGGGGATATTATTTCGAACGATGAACTTGCACTGAAACTTGCTCGCCAAAGAGACGAAGCTGAGAAGAAGAGGTTAGCTGATGCCCGGAATCAGGCATATACCGATGCTGTAAGCGAAGCCGACCGGCAGTTCAATGAACGACTTTACCGGGATGCTCTCGAAACATACGAACTTGCATTGACGATCAAAAGTTATGAGCTTTACCCCAGACAGCAGATACTAGAGATAAACAACATTTTGGCCAAACTTCAGCTTAAAGGTGAAGATTATAATCGTTTACTGCGCGAAGGAGAGGCTTTTCTGAAAAGTAGAAATTATGTGCAGGCCAGAAACAGTTTTGTTCAGGCTCACGATTTGATTACAGATGAGAAATATGCACTTCAGAAGGTTGATGAAATCGATCGGATTCTTGAGCAAATAAAGAAAGAAGAAGCTTTTCAGGAGCAATATAATAAAGCCATTGTTGAAGCTGACCATTTGTTTGAAATTACAAAATACACTGAATCAATTGTTGTCTATCAAAAAGCATCGGGTTTCAAACCTTCTGAGAATTATCCGAAAGAGCAAATAATGAAAATAAGAGGGATCCTGTCCCGGGAAAGCGATGAACAAAAACGCTTGTTGCAACAGCAAACCGAATACGATCAGGCTATTTTACTAGCCGATAATGCATTCAATCGCCAATCGTACATGTCTGCCCGTTCACATTACCTAAAAGCGTTAGAAATTTTTCCCGGGCAGGAATACCCCTCCAGGCAAATCAAGAAAATTGATGAATTATTAAGTGGATTAACGAAAAAAGTGGCACCTGTTAAGACAACACTTGAACAGATTGATTTTTCAAATCTTGATAATGTGAGCAAGGAAGACCGGGAAGCTGCCTATAAAGAAGCCATGTTGTTGGGCGAACAATTTATGAAATCGGAAGAGTGGGGGGTAGCCCGTTTTTATTTTAGAAGGGCTCTTTCATTATTTCCAAACGATGTTCCTGCCAATCAGAAATTGATTGAAACTGAAAGAATGATCAGGGGCAACGATATTGACGAATCGAAGTATGCCGAAATGGTGAAAAAGGCTGATGAATCGTTTAAAACAGGCGATATTAGTGTCGCAAAATTCTATTATGCAAAAGCCCTTGAAGCCAAACCAAATGACACATACGTTAAGGAACGTATCGAAGTGGCCGACCAATTGTTGCGAACAACCGCGGCACGTGCTGACAATCGTGAGTTTGAAGATGCAATTAGCAAAGGTGATAATGCGTATAATGAAAAAAACTACATTCTGGCCCGTTTTTTTTATCGCAAAGCCGTTAGTTTGAAATCGGATAGTCAACTTGCTAAAGATAAGATTAGTCTGAGTGAAAAAGCTTTAAAGCAAGATAAATCAGATGCCAGTAACATTGATTTTGATCGGAACATCACACTGGCCGATCAGGCATTTCAACAACAAAAATACGGTTTGGCAACTAATTATTACAAACAAGCACTTACCATTAAACCAGGTGCTGCCTATCCTTTAAGTCAGCTGTCTAAAATTGAAGGATTATTGAAGAAATAAGCATTGATGTGTAAATTTGGCAATTCGACAATGCAATGAGTGGCAATGGTATCCATTTCAATATCTGGCATCCAGTATCCAATCACGACTTATCCCTGAATTTTTTTTTTTTTCGTTGTTGCTATGGCTTGATGCAAAAACGATTATTCTTTTTTCGGAGTTCTCTTTTTATACTTTCTAGTAGGAGGTGCTTTGGGCGGTCTTAAAGCGATTAAATATTTCTTAAGTACCTTTATCCCAATTTTTTCTAAAAGCATCGGTTGTTTCATCAGGGCTTGTGTCGCAACGTCCTGATACGTGTTGCAAAAATCTTGCAGTTCTTTCAGTTTTTGATCTCGTAATGCTGTTCTATTTTGAAAATCAGCAATTTTGTTTTTCTGAATTTTGTTTAACTTATTCAACGACACAATTTTTTCAATTTCCTGACGGAATTTTTCTTCAGTAAGTCCGTATTTCTTTAGCGAGGATAGCAGTTGTGGCAATTCTAAAATTCCCTTGTACATGGTAGTGACCATAATACACCATGAATCAAAGTCAACGAAGGTTGTTGATGTTGGCAGCAATTTCATCCCCTCGGGCATTGGTTTAAATATCCTGCGGCAAAGTATTACATTTTTTTGGAATTGTTCTTTGGTGCTTAATAGTTCATTGTTAAATAATAACGTGGCATTTACCTGATCGACCATACAAGCTTCCCGGGTTGAAAGTAATTCCACGGTTTCTTCGTATAGTAAAATTCCTTCTTGCATTTTGGCTTCATCATAACCGAGTTCTGCCACTGCCGTTTTGATATTCTCGTCAGAAAGAGAATTATAGAGTAGTATACGATGTCGCTCTATTATTGAAGATATTTTGTTATAATCCATTGTATTTGAAATAATAGATTTTTATAATCCAAATATAGTTCAATTAAATAATTTGTGTTACTATTCAGTGCCTAAAATTAAGAGTGCCTAAAATGCCTAAAGTTAGAATGCAATACATATACATTCAATACGATTTTGATAGCTGTGACCATTTTTTTTATTTTTTTCCTTAATTGTTACTCAGAATATTGAATCCAACATATAAATAACAATTTGAGTTTGAACTTTAGGCACTTCAAACTCTAGTTCACTCTAGGCACTGAATAGTTACTAAATTGTCTATGTTAATTTTTTTTGAAGGTTAGGGTTTCTAAACGAATAAAAGAATGTTGGTTTTTGTTGGCAGTTGACAAATAGTATATTTGCGCTGTTTTTTTTAAGCAGTTAAATCTATATTATGAATCCTATAAAATTTGTGAGTCCCGCAGAAGCGGTAAAAGTGATTAAAAGCAATGACCATGTTCATTTGAGCAGTGTGGCCAGTGCTCCTAAGTGTTTAATTGATGCAATGTGTGAAAGAGGCCGTGCCGGAGAATTGAAGAACGTACATATTCATCACCTTCACACCGAAGGACCAGCTCCTTATGCGGAAGCAGAATTTGAAGGAATTTTTCAGCACGATGCTTTTTTTGTAGGTCATAATGTTCGCAAATCGGTTCAAAGTGGTTATGCCGATTACATTCCAGTATTTTTGGGTGAGACGCAACGTTTGTATCGCGATGGCTACCTTCCCTGTAATGTTGCAATGATTCAGGTTTGTCCTCCCGATGAGCATAATTACGTATCGCTTGGAACATCGGTCGATGCTACTCTTGCAGCAGTTGAAAAAGCCGAACATGTAATCGCTGTTATCAATCCAAACGTTCCCCGTGCTTTGGGTGATGCTTTGATTCCGATGAGCATGATTGATATTTTTGTGGAAGACAATACACCTTTGATGCCAGCAAAATTTTCTGAACCCGATGAAATTGAAACGGCTATTGGTATTCATTGTGCCGAATTGATAGAAGACGGAGCATGCTTACAAATGGGTATCGGCGCTATTCCAAACGCGGTACTGGCACAACTCGGAAACCATAAAAACCTTGGTATTCACACCGAAATGTTTGCTGATGGTGTTCTCCCCCTTGTAGAAAGTGGTGTCATCAATGGAGCAAATAAAGTTTTGGACAAAGGGAAAATGGTCTCGACATTCCTCATGGGATCGCAAAAAGTATACGATTTTATACACAATAATCCACAGGTGGCAATGATGGATGTTGGTTATACCAACGATCCGTTTATTATTGCTCAAAATCCACGGGTTACGGCAATCAACTCAGCATTGTCAATTGATTTAACCGGCCAGGTAAATGCCGATTCATTAGGAACTAAATTTTTCTCAGGTGTAGGCGGTCAAATTGATTTCGTATACGGAGCCTCGCGTTCAAAAGGCGGGAAAGCTATTATTGCTATGCCTTCTGTTACTAACAAGGGTGTAAGTAAAATTTCATCTGTTTTACTTCCTGGCGCAGGTGTTGTTACTACCCGTAACCACATGCATTGGTTTGTTACTGAATTTGGATCAGTCAATCTTTATGGTAGAACATTACAGGAACGGGCTAAACTGATTATTTCAATTGCGCATCCCGATCATAGGGAAGCATTGGAACAAGACGCATTTGAACGTTATGGTTCACACTTTAGGTTTATAACAAAATAGTATCGACAATAATCGGAAGGCAGGTATACCCTGCCTTCGTTTTTTTTATACCATCTGGTATTTTTTCAAACACCTCTCGGTATGCTTTTAAAAACATGATTTTATTCATGATTTGTGCGACAATAAAACGGTTAAAATATTTCACATTAAGTTGGTTTAATTTGTAATTTTGCGGCCTCTATTCGATTTATGAGCTTTTTTTTGTCTTGTTTATCGAAAATTTGAACCGATTGATTTTTGATTCATTATTGAAAAGTTGAAAACAAAATATTAACCTATAATATCAATATTTCACATGAAGATATCACATATTGAACACATTGGAATTGCAGTTCAAAATTTGGAAGAAGCTATTGCCTATTATCAGGATGTGCTGGGACTAGATTGCTATGCATTAGAAGAAGTAGCCGATCAAAAGGTGAAGACTGCTTTTTTTATGGTTGGAGAAACAAAAATTGAATTGTTAGAATCGACTGATCCCGAGGGGCCAATCGGTAAATTCATTGAGAAGAAAGGACAGGGTGTACACCATATCGCTTTTGCTGTTGATGGTGTTGATGGCGCTTTAGCCGATGTTGAATCAAAAGGGGTTCAATTGATCGATAAAGCCGGAAGAAAAGGGGCTGAGGGCCTAAATATCGGTTTCCTTCACCCAAAATCAACATTAGGTGTATTAACTGAATTATGTTCAAAATAATCTCAATTTATCATTCAAAATGAATAATCAAGATAAAATTAAAAAACTCATTGACCTGAGAGTTGAAGCAAAACTCGGTGGAGGTGAGAAACGAATTGCTGCCCAACATGCAAAAGGTAAGATGACAGCACGCGAACGAATCGAGTTGCTGTTGGATGAAGGTAGTTTCGAAGAGTATGATATGTTTGTGACCCATCGTTGTACCAATTTTGGGGTCGATAAAGACAAATTTCTGGGCGATGGTGTTGTAACCGGACAAGGTACCATCGATGGGCGTATTGTTTATGTTTTTGCCCAGGACTTTACCGTTTTCGGAGGATCGCTATCTGAGACTTTCGCCCTGAAAATTTGTAAAGTGATGGATATGGCCATGAAAGTTGGCGCTCCTTTAATTGGAATCAATGATTCAGGTGGCGCTCGTATTCAGGAAGGTGTTGCCGCGTTAGCTGGTTACGCCGAGATTTTTGAACGCAACATTATGGCTTCGGGCGTTATTCCTCAGATTTCAGCAATATTTGGCCCATGTGCCGGTGGCGCTGTATATTCTCCGGCACTTACCGACTTCATTGTGATGAGTAAGGATACCAGTTACATGTTTCTTACTGGACCAAAGGTTGTTAAAACAGTCACAGGCGAAGTTGTTACCGATGAACAATTGGGTGGCGCTAGCGTTCATGGTTCAAAATCAGGTGTTTCGCATTTTATCGCTGAAGATGAAAAAGAAGGATTACTGTTGATTCGTAAATTATTGAGCTTTTTACCACAAAATAACCTTGAAGATGCTCCTTTGGCAGCTTGCGATGACCCGATAGATCGGTTAGACGATTATTTAAATGAAGTTATTCCTGAAAATCCTAACAAACCTTATGATGTAAAGGATGTTATTCATTCAATTGTCGATTATGGCGAATTCATGGAAGTTCAGCGCAATTATGCTCAGAATATTGTAACGGGTTATGCACGTTTCAATGGTGTTTCAACCGGGATTGTTGCCAACCAACCTAATTATCTTGCTGGTGTTCTTGATATTAATGCGTCACGTAAAGCCGCCCGGTTCGTTCGTTTTTGCGATGCATTCAACATTCCTATTGTGACTTTGGTTGATGTACCCGGATTCCTTCCTGGTACGGCACAGGAATATGGCGGTATAATCACTCACGGTGCTAAGCTGTTGTTTGCTTATGGTGAAGCTACCGTTCCAAAAGTTACGGTTATTCTTCGTAAATCGTATGGTGGTGCATACTGTGTGATGAGCTCCAAACATTTACGTGGTGATATCAACTATTCATGGCCAAGTGGTGAGATTGCCGTAATGGGCCCCAAAGGTGCCATTGAAGTGCTTCAGCATAAAAACATCAAAGCCATTGAAAATGCCGAAGAACGTACTCAATATGTAGCTCAGGCTGAAAATGAATATAAGGACAAATTCGCCAATCCGTATGTGGCTGCACAATATGGTTATATCGACGATGTTATTGAACCAAGAAATACCCGTTTCCGCATCATCAGGGCATTACAGGCATTGGCTACTAAAAAGGATATGATGCCCGCGAAGAAACACACAAATATTCCATTATAGTCATGAAAATGAAAATCAGAAAATTGATTGCAGGGTTTTTCATTGTAGTGTTAATGGGTGCATTGACCTTCAAATCGTATGCTCAAAGTCCATCAGATTTAAGATTCAATGAAATTTTAGTGCTTAATGATTCAAGCAATGTCGACGATTTTGGAATGCATAGTTCCTGGATCGAGATCTTCAATAGCGCTCATAACTCTGTCGATATAGGTGGATGTTATCTTACAGATGATTTGAACAACCCAACCAAGTATTGGATACCAGTAGGCGATCCGGTAACCGAAATTTCTTCAAGATGTTATATTCTTCTTTGGGCCGATAATAAACCCTCAAGGGGCATTTTGCATCTGAATTTTGATTTGAAAGAAGCCAAAACCATTGCATTGTTCGATGCGAGTGGCCGTAACTTGATCGATAAGTTGGAAATTACTTCGGATCAGCAACCCGATGTATCGTATGGAATTCTTTCAGAAGAAACAGGAGAATGGGGTTTTCTGGATAAAATAACTCCGGCATCGAATAATGATCATTCACGTAGAGCGACTTCAGGCGATGAATTTGTAAAGATGGATCCGATGGGGATAGGGATGTCGGTTATTTCTATGTCAGTTGTTTTTTTAGCTCTTATATTGCTCTATCTCGTGTTTAAATTTTTGGGGAATGTATCTAAAAGAGGTGTAAAAAGGGCTGGTCGATCGACTGAAAAATCAATTGATAAAGTTGAAGTTTTGCACAATCAGGGTGAAGTTTCAGGAGAAGTAAATGCTGCTATTGCTATGGCGCTTTACATGTATCAGGATGAAATGCACGATCAGGAAAATACGGTGTTGACGATGAAAAGAGTATCGCGTACATATTCGCCCTGGAGTTCAAAAATATACACCTTAAGAAAAAATCCACGTTAATTTTGAAATACATATTGAGATGAAGAAGTTTAAATTTACTATAAACGGCAATACTTACAACACTGAGATTTTAAATATCGAAGATAATATTGCTGAAATCGAAATCAATGGAACTAGCTATAATGTTGAAATTGATAAGGCAATAAGCACGACCAAAACACCAAAACTCATTCGCCAAACGAGTGTGCCTTCAACCGATAGTCATCCTTCGGTTGCAAAAACCAGCAGTCCATCGACACCAAAAGGAACCGGGACGATCAAATCACCTCTTCCAGGTGTTATTCTGGATATATTTGTTAAAGAAGGTGATATGGTTAAAATCGGACAACGTATTGTTCTGCTTGAAGCTATGAAAATGGAGAACAATATCGAAGCCGATAAAGAGGGCAGGGTTGTTTCTATCAAAAAAGCTAAGGGTGATTCTGTAATGGAAGGTGATGTAATTATTATTATAGGAGAATAGGACATGGGTGAATATTTTCATTTTATTGTTGATCACATTTCGCAGTTTATCCAGTTCACTGCGTTTGCCAACCTAACGGCTGGTCACCTAATCATGATTTGTATTGGATTGATATTTATATATCTGTCAATTGCAAAAG
>Ga0209373_10004784_pt1 | contig 11503 bp, 14 predicted proteins | sample Higcelweek5metaG_FD_187173 | JGI IMG/M metagenome (GOLD analysis project Ga0209373, IMG submission 187173) | Freshwater pond sediment microbial communities from the University of Edinburgh, under environmental carbon perturbations - High... | ecosystem: Environmental > Aquatic > Freshwater >... | reverse complement strand
ATCAGTAGCTACAGCTGAAAACGGAATTAAACAATCATCAAAGTTTTTACCTTCAACATAGTTTTCTATATATTTTTTAACTTTTTTTCCACTAACTAGCCCCTGTTTTAAATATGGATCAACTAGTGAAAACATTTTTTTCCAATTAGTACTCAGTGCTATTTCTTCAATTTTCTCAGAACTTAATCCAGATGCATAAAAACCTCCAACCATAGCGCCAATACTTGAACCAGCAATAAAATCGATTGGAATATTGTTTTTTTCCAATATTTTAATTACCCCGATATGCGCCAAACCCCTTGCGCCACCGCTTCCTAGTGCTAGTCCAATTTTTGCTCTTTTCATTTTTTTGTTTTTAGGTAATTTTAGTTATAATTTTCCATCATTATATTTTAATATTATAGACATAATGCATAATTATTTTGTCATCTTTATTTCGAAACCTACAACTATAGAGAATTATAAATCTTCTAGGGAGGATTGTCCAATATCATTATTTAGGGAGATTGGGTCGGATTTTTAAAAATATTTTTTGACTTATACCCTATTTAATGTTATTATTTACTGTCGTACATTAAAAATTTGAGGAGGTTAAGCATGAAAGCTAAAATAACGATGTCACCTCTTAAGTAGCTAGCTAACCCTACTAAACTAATAAAACGCCAAAAAGGAGGTCGGTCATGGAAAAAACAGGAACAGTTCCCGAGAAAGATTTGCAGATCATTCAGGAAATAATCGGACCGCAGCTCAAACAAGGTAAAAGAGTAAAAGTTTTAACAACAAGAGGAGGAGCCCTTGCTATCGATTACTGCATCATAAATGACGGGAATCAACATTTCAGCAATGAGATTTTTCTGTTAATCACTGGCTTTGGCTCTGGCTGGACAGGCATTGCCAAGTTCGGATATGATCTCGCAATACTCGGGAATGAAGTCTGCATGGTCTCTATGCCAGGATATGGGAATTCAAATGACCCCTTTCTTCCTTGCTACGTCATCGACAAAACGAGAAGAGATGATGTCGACATTCTCGCCAAGTTTATAGAGAAAGTCCTGCCTGAAAAAAAAGTTCACTTGATTGGACACTCCATGGCTGCAGAAATCATCACCAACCTCGCATACCGACATCCGAAATTTATAACAAGCATAGTCTTACTCACTCCTGCAGGCTTTGAAAAAAGGGGTAGATTAGAAGTTGTCATCAAGTTCATTGCAAACGGAATCATGCATAGCATTGCATTTCGTGGAAACAAAGTCTGGGCGGAACTTAAAAAATTTCTGCCCAAGGAAAAAAATCCATTTGCGCTTAGCAGGCTTCGCCAGCGACTCGGAGAATGGAATAGACTTTGCTGCAAAAATAAATCACTCACTGCCTTCAAGGGTATATCCAAAGACATCCCAATAGCCTGCATGTGGGCAGCGAAGGATTTCGTTTTTCCCAAGGAAGGATCATCTCTGTTCAGTTTTAAAAAAGTTACAGGAAGTCGATACTTTTCGGTTGTATTGCTACCTCTCTGGCACAACGTTACCATGGAAGGCAGCGAAAAAACTGCTCAGGCAGTTGATGATTTCGTTCGTCACCAAGTAAATTGAATCACGCGATAGAAACTGTAATATCAGTTCATAAAAACCGTCTAAATTTTGGACGGTTTTTCTTTTTGTAAAATTTAAAAATTCTACTTGCAAGATAATATATGTAGGCAGGGATTCGGTCACGCATAATTTTCTGCTGAAAATTTGCTCGACCCCGTCTCACGGCGCTAAGGCGCATCGCTCCGACTTTCGAATCCCCACGAAAGCAAAACTGTTTGCTTTCTTCTCTCTCGCAAAATATATTCGCAAGCTCATTATTTTGCGGAGAGAGAGGGATTCGAACCCCCGGTACCCTTTCGGGCACAACGCTTTTCGAGAGCGCCCTATTCAACCACTCTAGCATCTCTCCGTAAATGTCCTATTTGTTCTAGATGTTAAAAATGTTCGAAATGTATTAATTTCAAATTTTTAATCACACAAAAACAACTACAACAATACAATAATTTTAACAATAAAACAATTATAAAAGTCCTTCCATCGACTTTGAAAGCGTATTGAGCATAAACGGAATAGCAATTAATAGACCGATTAATGGTAAAACCACCATCACGATTGAGGATATCATTGTAAAGAGAAAATATTTTCTGGTTTTCTCTACACTTTTCCAGATAGCCTCAATTTTTACATCTTGCTGGGCTAATTTTTTTAAAATTTCTTGTTCCATATTTTTATTTTTAGGCATTGCCCATCAAACCTGATTGATTATTATAAGTTATTCCATCATTCTTTCTATTTTGGTAGTAGTAATCTTCTAACAAAAATAAAACTTCCTTATCCTCATTTAATATAAATTTTTTTTCGTTTAATTCTTTAACTACTTGATCAATTTTTTTAGGTTTTCTAATATTACTTGGCCGAGTTGGATCCATCATTGCCTGGAAAGAATCAACCATAGCCAAAAGTCTAGAGAGTCTCCTAATTTCACCCTTATCAGTTCTTTTATCCAAAATATCATCTATATATTCTTTACGCGGATAACTGTGCTCCTGGTGCTCATGGTGGGCCACAGCCACTCTTGCTACCTCCTCATCCCACTCCTTAAGCGCGTCAAAACTATGCCTAGGATGCTCTTCAATTTTCTTTCTTTCTAAATCTGTTAGTTCTTCTTTTTTATTTAAAAGCTGGGCGTCAATTGATGTCTTCCCATAATCATGAAGCAAGGCTGACATCATTAAAATTCGCCTCTCCTTATCATTTAACTTATCTCCTAATTTGTTAATCAAGAAAGCCATCATATTTCCCACCTCCAAAGAATGAATAAATGTATTTTTATCATGCTCTTTTAACTCAGTTAATGATTTATGTACAAACTCGTCTTTATTTATTATTTCACAGCCTGCATTATAACAATTTTCAAAAACTAAGCTTTTGAATTCTTGTTCTTCTTCTGGATACTTAGGGGCCTCTATCGGGTTTTGCTGGAGAGTTTCAAAGTAATTACTCATAGTTTTTTTTATTTAACCAATTTTCCCTTATTCTAAACCTATTTCAAACAAAAATCAAAATGCAATTTTTTAAACAATATATTTTTAATTAAATAAGCTTTTTTCAAATAAAACCTTATTATCTTCAATGGCTGGATTTACTTCCACATTTTTAATATTAAAACTATTTTTTATCAGATAAGCCAACATTTCTCTGCGACTGTTCCTTGTTTTAAGAGTTATTTTTTCATATCTATGCCTAACTGCCCACTCATTTAAATAAGCCATCATTTTAGTTAGAATCCCCCTTCTTCTGAATTCAGGCTCCACTCCTGCCATCCAACAATAAAAAGATCCGTCCACATATTTATCATAGGAAATTAAGTACCCCACCGGCTCATCACCAAAATAAGCGGTCAAAATTAACTCTTCTCTATCTCGATAACGGTCTTCAACTTCTTCTCTGAGATATAATCGACTAAATTCATGTAAGCCTGAATGAACTTTTACCGCCACATCAATTTCCCCTTCTTTTATTTTAATTTCATTTTCCATCTTTTTATTTTTTATAAATATTATTTTTTTCTTTCTTTTAGATAAAATGGCCAAGCTAAAAAGCTAAGTAGCATCTGAATAATTCGACTAGTTATAGCTACACTCACTACCGCTCCCGCACTCAAACCAAAAATTCCAAAAAAAGTAATATAAGCCCATTCCTTTACGCCGATATTATTGATACTAATTGGAAGCGCAGACACCACACTAGCCAAAAAAATAACTGCTAGATAATTTAACATCTCAATCCTTATTCCAAAAGCCATAAAGAGAACATAATTCGCTCCCGCCAATCCAATTAGGTTAAATAAAAATGACCAACTGATGGCCCTCCAGATAATTCGAGCTTCTCCATTATAATGATTAAGTTCTTTGATAATTTTATTAGCAATTTTATTAACAAATCTTACAGGAGTTTTGAATTCTCTATTTCTAAAAAATTCTAGAATAACAAAAACAAAAATTAATCCACTCAAGGATAAAATTCCCAAAGTTAACAATATTTTATTTTCCAAAAAAACCTTAAAATTTAAAACAGCAAAAATAACTACCAAAATCATCCCTCCCAAAAGCCCCGTAAATCTATCCATTATCACACTTGAAGCAGTCTCTTTAAATTTACCTGATATCCTTCCAATGCGATAAATTTTAAAGCTATCTCCACCCACAAAGGATGGCATAAAGTTATTAACAAATGTCGCCGAAAAATATGACTTAAAAAATTCACCTAAAGACAAATCTATGCCCTTGTGTTGGGCTAAAATCTTCCACTTATAAGAAGAGATCAGCATTCCCGATAGATAAAGCGCTACATAAACAGCAATCCATACAAAATTTACTCGTCTCAAATATTCACCCACTTCCATCCAATCCACTCGATAAACAATCCACCAGATAAAAAATAAACTGATAGAAATTTTAGCTATGAATTTAATCCACTTGTTTTTCAACATAAAAAATCTATTTAACTTTATAGTATTCTTTGTACCAAGCTACAAAGTTCTTTATCCCCTCCTCAATTCTTGTTGTTGGTTTCCAGCCTAATTTTTTAAGTTTGCGAATATCGGCAACTGTGGCTGGCACATCTCCTGGTTGCATTGGCATCATTTTTTTCTTAGCTTTCTTGCCCATATTTTCTTCTAGCACCTCAATGTAGCGCATCAGGGTTTCCTCCCTATCTCCTCCAATATTCATTACTTCACATTTTTGATTTGCATCTATTACTGCAATAGTTCCACTTACAATATCATCTACATAAGTAAAATTTCGACTCATCTGACCGTGATTAAAAACTTTTATTGGAGTACCTTTGGCGATTCCATCCGTAAACAAAAAAAGAGCCATGTCAGGCCTTCCCCAAGGACCATAAACAGTAAAATATCTAAGACCAGTAGTGTTTAATCCATAAATATGACTATATACATGAGCCAATAATTCAGTAGCCTTCTTGGTTGCTGCGTAAGGTGAAATTGGCGTGTCCACACTATCACTTTCTGAGAAAGGTTGCTTCTTATTATTACCATAAACTGAGGAAGAGGATGCATAAACAAAATTTTTAATTTTATATTTACGAGCCATTTCCAAAAGATTCAAAGTTCCTCTCACGTTCACATCTTCATATTCAATTGGATCAAGCAAAGAATTTCGTACTCCTGCTAGAGCTGCTAGGTGCATTACTTTTTCTATTTTTTCAGTCTTAAAAATTTTATCCAATAATTTGATATCGCGAATGTCTCCCTTATATAATTTAAAATCATAACCCTTAAGATACTTTTTAATTCTATCTTTTTTAAGCTGAGGATCATAATAATCATTGAAATTATCAATCATTATTACCTTATCACCGCGATCCATCAACTTTTTAGCTAGATTTGATCCGATAAAACCCGCTCCTCCTGTTATTAGTATTTTCATATTTTTTGCCAATCGGCAATTAATTTATTAAGCTATGATCTAATTATAAGGCCTCTTTTGGCTCATTGGCAATAGCTACATTTTCAGTTGACTCAATCTTACCATTGCAACAATATTTCATAATAACAAAGGCCAAAGCCAAAGAAAAGGCACTCATCCAAAAAGGCAAGGAACTTTTAACTTGATAAAGAATTCCAGCAATTACGGGTCCTCCGATATTAGACAGTGCTAAGATTGAAGCCATAATTCCCATTATTTCTCCTCGCTTCTCTGCCCCAGCAATTCCCGCTACTCTACTAGACACTACTACTCTCAAAACTGATCTGGCCAATACATTTATTAAAAGTCCGATGAAAAGTGCACCCAAAATAGGCGTGCCAATAAAACAAAAGCCTAGAGCAAAAAGTAAAAATAACCATATCTCCAAATCACTTTCTTTAAATTTTTTCAACCAAAATTTATTCAACAAAACAGTTTGATTTAAAATCATCATAATTCCCATTACTGTAAAAATAATCCCCGTCGATTGAGCATTTAAACCGAATTCATCCATTAGATACAATGCAAAAACAGCCTGCATCCCAGCAATAGCTACACCATAAAGAAACCAGGCCATAAAGCGAGAATGTAATTTCTTTATTTTTATTGCATTCCAGATTGGACGCAGTGGATTTATGCTAACTTTTTTATTTTTATTTTTGTTAGCATTTGTTTCTGGCAAAAATATAATTGCCCCGATCATATTTAAAAAAGCTAGTGTGCCCACCACATAAAAAGGAAGCACGTTGGAAAAGGTGCTCAAGGCTGCTCCGATGGCTGGACCAACTACAAAGCCCGCGCCAAAAACTGCACCTACTAAGCCTAGGTTTTTAGTGCGTTCTTTGTCGTCTTTAGCAATATCTACCAAATAACTTTCTGCCACAGGAAGATTTCCTGCTGCCATTCCATCTATAATCCGTCCCAAAAATAGCATCCAAACGCTCTGCGCCCACGCAAATACAAACCATCCCAAGGCAGTACTAGCGATGCTAATAATCAAAACTGGTCGGCGACCAATTTTATCTGACAATGCTCCCAGCATTGGAGCACTAATGAAAGAAAATAAAGAAAAGACTGCAAAAAGCAAGGTTAGCACGAAAGGTGAAACTCCGAAACTTTCAACATAAAAAGGAAGAATAGGAATAACAATTCCAATCCCCAAAACATCCACTAAGACAGTTAGCAGAATAATTATTTTTCTCGGGCCAATTTTTTGGATATTTTTTTTAAAATTCATAACTTTCTAATTATAGCATTTTTCATAAACTAATAAAGCAGTCAAAATATAAATAAAATTCTGACTGCTTTTTAACCTCTAACCCAAAATTTTTATTAAAAAACTTTGTGCTTATGAAGTTGCCACAAACTCCAAATTCCCAAAATCCCAAATACTACTCCGCTGACCAAGAGAGCCCCTTGCAAAGAATAGGCTTCGCTCACCCAACCCATTATTGGACCTACGATTGCAAAAATTAATCTCGCCATTAAATTTTTAGCTGAAAAAGTAGTCGCCATATCTTTGGATGGTATACTTAAGCTAATATAATTCCTAACTATTGGCTCATTTAATCCCCTTGAAATGTAAAAAGGAATGAGAAAAATCGATGACCATAAAAATGAAGTTGCTCCCAAGAAGAAATATCCAATCACTGCCGTAAATGCAATGATTATAAAAGATGTTCTTTTCTTGAAAAATTGCTCTGTCTCATGAGCCCTGTGCGACATCAATGCCCCAAAAAGCTGCAAAATAGCCCAGCCTAAACCAAAAAAGGAAATTGATATGCCCGTAAGCTTCCAATACGATTGAATAAACCAAACCATATTTAGTGTAGCCGCGCTAGCAATGGCTGAAAAATAAATCAAACTTTTTACCTCCTTATTGTCATGCAAAGAATAACGCATCACTTTCCAAACTTTAATTAATGTATTTTCCCTCTTGATCAAGGTTATCTTTTTTGGCTCTACTAAAGTAAATGCCACTAAAATAACTAACGCGGAAAAAATAGCATCAAAATAGATTGGCAACCTCAAACTAACTGTTGCCAAAATTGAACCTCCAATTAAACTGGTTATCCCCTCGGATATCATTCCCCAGCTTCTACTTTTACCTTCCAAGGCGATTCCGTGACTACCTGTTCGAAATTCTTTTTGAGTATCCAAAAGGAGCGCACTATCTGCACCAGAGACAAAACTCATACCTATCGCCAAAATCATTTCTGACATTAAGAATCCATAAAAGCCGTGTGAAAATGAATACAGAAAGAATCCTAGGGTTGAAAAACCCCCGCCTAAGATAATGGACAATTTTCTTCCATATCTGTCTGCAAAATCACCCGTAGGAACCTCAAAGAAAATACTTGCCACTGAAAACAACGACTGCAGAATAATTGCCTCCTTGAGATTGACTCCATTTTCAGCAAAAAACAAAACGATAATTGGAATACTGAACATCCCACTACGAATTGCCCTGATAATACAGATTTTTTTAAAGTTACCTTCCGCCACACATGTTTCCATTGTTTATCCTCCTTGATTTGGTTGATGAAATTTATTTGGTAAAGAACCATTTTTATTAAACAAAAAACTCGGTTTTTGTTTAACCGAGTTTTCCCGAAGAAGAATTTAGAATCTTTTTATTGCACTAGATAAAAAATATTATTCCGACGAACACAGCTAAACGAAAAGTTTTGCGCCATTGGGTAATTACAAAACACGCCATTGGACAAAATGGATCTTTTTTCGTTATTTAGTTGTGTTCTATGCTGTTGCATAAAAATATTTCTAAAAATTAAGCTAGTTACTTAATAACATCTTTACTCAATTTTGTCAAATAAAAATTTACTCTAACTCTCTCTTGAAATATTTAACAATTTTAAAAATCATATGCGCAAATATTAAAATAACTAAAGCCAGATTTATATAAATAAAAATACTACGCAACATCCCTTCTCTTAAATCAGTCCCCAAATATAATCCATGAAAAACAACTGCACCGTATAAAAATATATTTAAAAAATGAATCGCTCTCCAAACTTTAAAATTTATTATTTTTCTCATATAAGAAGTAACCGTCAAAATTATCATCAGATACATCCCCACTATTCCCAAAGCCAGCTCATTGGAATAACTCTTTGAATACCAAGGAACTAAAATATCTAAAATATTAAAACTCAAGTATTTATCCAAGAGTAATATTGCGCCATGAATGAAAACAAAGATTAAAGCTTGAACTGATAACCACCCATGAATATTTAATGAATCAATTGGCTTTATAATCTTATTTAGGCCTGGCATTCTAATACTAATACCCAAAAACATCACTACATAAAGCAATAGAAATGCCATCAACCCCGTTGCTCGAGTTAGATACCAAACCCACTGGATCTCTCCCTCTACTGGAAAAGTATTTTGAGTAATAGTTTTAACTGCTACCGGAGAAGTATTTTCTAAAGGATTGAAACCCTCAATGATCTCTGTCCCGTCATAAAAACCATCCGAATCAGTATCTGGATTCGTCGAATCAGTTTTAAAAATTTCTTTTTCTCCCAAATCGGTCAATCCATCCAAATCGCTATCAATAATTAAATCACTCTTATAGTCTAGAACCTTTTCGGGATTATCAGCTAGCGTGATATTAAAAGAAAGAGCAAATAATCCTAAAATTATCAGCAGGGTTTTAAATTTATTTTGCATATTTTTATCTTAAGAAATTAAGTTTGATTTGATTATATCCTTATTGTTTTTTAAAAAAATACATTCTATTTTATTTTTATTTGCCCAGACTATCCCCTCCTCTGGACCCAGTAAAAATAAAACCTTTGCCCATACATCTGCCAACTCTGTGCTCTCGGCCACAACTGTAACGGTCTTAATATCAAAACTAAAATTATTTAAATTTTTGGGATTTATGAGATGATGTATCCTTTTTTCTCCCATTTGCCAAAATTTCCTCGTATTTCCACTAGTTGCCAATCCCTGATTTGAAATTTGAAACATTATCTCATCCTCATTTATAGTTTCCTCTAGGGATATGCCCCAATTTCTATCGCTTTTATTTTTTCCTCGGGCATGCATATCTCCGCCAGAGTCCACTAAAAAATTCTTCCAACCTTTTGAACTCAAAAAGTCTGCAACCCTGTCAGTAATGTATCCTTTAGCCAATCCAGAAAAATCCATTCGCTGATTAAATCTGACTTTATTATTTTCTACAATTAAATCTTCACTCAAATCATTCTTAAAAAAATCAGTGCCTGGGCTAGAGTATTTTTCTTGAAAAATATTTTTTTTAAAATCTTCCTTATAGCCAATTCCCTCCAATGCATCCAAAATTCTCGGATCAAAGACTCCTTCGCTTTCATTATAATAAACTAAGCATTTATGAGCTAAATATAAAATATCTTCTGAAGCCTGGTGAAAAATTCCCAGTTCATTATTTATTTTTGATAGCTCGCTTTCTTTACTAAAACGACTTAATATTTGCTCCTTGTCTTTATAAATTTTTTGGACTTCATCCAAGTCAGATTTAGCTTTCTCTATATCGAAGTCATCATCTACTAATTGTAAATAAATGTCTGTTCCTAGCGCCCTAAACTCTCTTTCAATAGAATCTTTTTCCATTTTATTTCTCAAATTTATCCACAATTCCATTTTTATTATTATCCTCCACTATATAAATCTCAGCCATATTGGGATGCTTATCATCTTTATCCAGAATTCCATCACCATCACTATCTTTCAAAATAACCGTTTCCACGCTTTTAGAAACAGAGGTAGTTTGGGCGAGAGTTTTAACCACCGAACTATTAGAAGGTTCATCACGATCCTCTTGTTCTTCGTACTCATCTTCATCATCATCTTCTGCCCTTACAGCTACCAAGCTAAATGTACCTACAAACAAAAGTATAAATAACAAGCTCAAAATTTTTATTTTATTGTCTTTGTTTTTCATATTAAATTTTTTAAGATGATTTAGTTTTTTTATCCGCCTTAGGCGCTGCAACAGGAGCTGGCGTAGTTGTCGTCTTGGTTGTAGTAGTGTCTAATTTTTGGATTTCTTTGGGTGCACTATTTAAATCTCTCAACTTATTTTCTCTATCAGTAGCGATTTGATTTTGTAAATTTGCAACCCTGCTATCAATAGGCGTCACATCCTCCTTGCTTTCACTTTGTAAAGATATATTATTTTTATCTTTTTCTTTTATTCCGCAGATAATTAAACCTACTATCATTAAATTAACTGTAAAAATTGCTACTTTTTGCAAATGTTCTTTCATCGCCATATATTTATTTTAAAAATTAGTTTAATTCTTTATTATATTTCTTATTTTTCCTAATAAAACATCATCCCAACTATCTGGAATGACATCACCCTGGGGATTATGCTCTGAGGCTTCGTAATACAAAATATTTTTTATTTGCAATATGATAACTTTTGTATCAGTCTTCATTTCCTGCCAAATAGAAACATTTTTTTGCTGACTATAAATAAGCACTGCTCCAAGATAAACAAAGAACAGGAAAAAAAATATTATAAATAAGACAAAAAATAGTTTCTTAAACATATTTTAAACAAAAAAATTATCTGTCTAATTATACCATTTTTATCAAAAACAAGAAATACTCAGAAAATGGACATTTTAAAGCTATTGCATTAAAATAAGTCCATTGAAGCAATTTAATACTACTAAAAAATGAGTTAGAACTTAGTAAGGAAAGGAACATTAAAGTTGAAGCTGATAAAGCTTGGGAAACCAGTTGGTTTCGCAAAATTACTATTGCTATTTTAACCTACACTGTAATTGTAATATTTTTTATCACCCTAGGCTTTAAGAAGCCTTTTATTAACGCTATTGTCCCCACCCTGGGATTTTTACTCTCCACTCTATCCATCTCTATTTTAAAAAATTATTGGATAAAAAATATTTATAATAAAAAAGCATGAATTTTTTTGACATAAACAATTCTGAAATAAAAAACCGT
>Ga0209373_10004782_pt1 | contig 11506 bp, 10 predicted proteins | sample Higcelweek5metaG_FD_187173 | JGI IMG/M metagenome (GOLD analysis project Ga0209373, IMG submission 187173) | Freshwater pond sediment microbial communities from the University of Edinburgh, under environmental carbon perturbations - High... | ecosystem: Environmental > Aquatic > Freshwater >... | reverse complement strand
TCGAGTTTGTAAAGGCCGAGGCCGCAGTAGGCGAGGAAAAAGAGTCCGGCCAGCAGAAACATGGCGCGTTCCCCGCGGGGAACGGACAGGGCGAGACCGGTGCGGACGAGGCCCAAACCCGCCAGCAGCGAACCTCCGGTTAACAGCGAAACGACTGCAAGGTAATTCATGATCGGATAATTTAGCTCCGCATTTCGCGTTTTTCCAGTTGCAAACCGCGCCGCGGGCCATTATTTTAGACGGGTATGAAATTGAACTGGAAAAAATTCGACTGGATGCTGCTCCCCGCGCTGGCGGCGACGGTTTTGGCGTTTGTCCACCCCGGCGACACGGTCTGGCTGGGCGACGAGGGCGCGTTGATGGCGCTGGCGATCAACGCGAATGACGCCGGGGTTCCGGCGTCATTCGGACTGCTCGGGTCGGTCGGAGTCGCCTACGGCGCATTGGCTGTCTGGCTCAACCAGATTCTGCTTCTTTTCACCGCCGATGTGATTGCGATCATGGCGATTCGGGCCGGTGTGTGTGTGCTGGCTGCCTGGGGCGCGCTTTGGCGTCTCTCCCGGATTTTGCATATTCCCCTCGGGCCGGGCGCATCGTTTTTTTTCTGTTCTCCGTTCGTCTGGTTTTATTTGCGGATGCCGTGGGACAATGTGTTGCTGCTGCCGCTTTCGCTCTGGTATGCGGTTTTTCTGGCGGAGTATCTGCGGGAAGGCAAATTCCGTGTCGCGGCCGGGGCCTTGATTTTTCTGGCGGTGATGTTTTATCTGCATCCGCTTTCCGGCGTGATCTTGCTTGGATTCGCGGTCGGCGTGCTCTGTTTCCGCCGCGCCGAACTGCGGCGCGACTGGACGAAATTCGCATTGACCGGGGCGTGCATCCTGCTTGGGCTATCTCCCTGGCTGGCCACCTTTTTCCGGGACTATAATCCGGACCTGTATTCGCGCCCTCGAGGCATGGTCCAGCCGCTCCTCGGTACGCTGACTTCGTTTCAAAACCTGACCGGTTGGGGGTTCGCCGATCATTTCGCGCCGGAGGCCGGACTTACCGTGCCCGGTACGCTCCTGCTTCTTTCGGTGCCGGTGATCCTGTTCTTCGTCCTGCTGGGCGGAGTCGTTGTCGTGCGGCGTTTCCGGAACCGCGAGGCGAATACCTTTGACCGGCTGGCGGGTTGCGCCGCCGCGACCATCTGCCTCTACATCCTGCTGTTTCCGTTGCTCCGGCTGAATCCTCAGCCGCATTACAATTCGATCGTGCTGTTCGCCTGGCTGCTGCTCGCCTGGCGCGGGTTTACGGTGCTGCGCGGCGATTACCGGACGTTGGCGACGGCGCTGCTCGGGTTTGCGTGTCTGGTGGAGGTGGTTTTTCTCTCCGATTTTTCGGCGGGGGTCCACCGCTTTTCCGGCACGAGTTCTCCGTATTTCAGGACCACGCTTGCCAGGCAGTGGGCGGTTGCGCGCAATCTGGTTGCCGCCAAACGGATGAATCCGGATTTCCGCGTCCGGGTGGAGGTGGATTACCTGAATCGACAGTCGCTTCCGCTCCGGGTTCTGACCGCGTTGGCGGAACGGACGGAACTGCCCGGGTTCTACTTTTTCAACCGGGCCGTGCTGCTGCCGTCACGCTCCGGTTACGGAATCGACTTGATTTTCCTGAAGCAGGCGGTGGAGCAGCAGTAGCGCGCTCCCGGCGGCGCGTTCGCGGACCGTGTCGCGGTTGCCGCGGAAGAGGAACTTTTCTACCACCCGGCGCTCTCCGGCGCGGACCCCGATATAGACCAGCCCCACCGGTTTCTCGGCGCTGCCGCCGTCGGGACCGGCGATTCCGGTGACGGCGATCGCGCAGTCGCCGCCGAGGCGGCTTGTTGCGCCGTCCGCCATCGCTCCGGCGCATTCGGCGCTGACCGCGCCGTGCGCGTCGAGGAGTTCGCGCGACACGCCGAGCAGCAGTTGCTTGAGTTCGTTGCTGTAGACCACCGCGCCGCCGCGATAGACGGCCGAAGAGCCCGGCACGGCGGTCAGCGCCGCCGAGATCATGCCGCCGGTGCAGGATTCGGCGGTGACCAGCTTCCAGTCGCGTCTCCGCAGTTCGGCGAGGAGGGCGGCGGCGAGTTCGAGTTCGCCGAATTCGAGCGCGAGCGGCCCGGCTTCTTTGCGTGCAACTTCCGCCGCGTCGCGGACCGCTTCGGGGTCGGAGCCCGAAACGAACACCCGCGTTCCGCACGGCGTGGCGCAGTAGGCGAGTTCGACCGGGCGGCCTTCGAGCGCTTTCTCCAGCCGGACCTGGAGCAGGAATTCCGGCTCTCCGGCGGCGAGGAAGCCGATGGTGTGTTCGCGCGTTCCGGTGTCGGCGATGCCGTCGAGATCGGGCAGCAGCGATTCGCAGACCATCGGCTCGAATTCGCGGGGCGGGCCGGGCAGCAGGTAGACCCGGCGGGCGCGCCCGGCGTAGAGGGTGTCGATGCGGAACCCCGGCGCGGAGCCGTTCGGGTTGGGCAGGATCTTCGCGCCGTGCGGCGCGCGCGCCTGGCGCAGCATCGGTTTCGGCACCCGCCCGGTGTGGCGGAGCTTCCAGAAGGCTGAAATCTTGTCTTCCAGCTCCGGCACCGTTTCGAGTTCCAGCCCGAAGAAGCGGGCGGCGGCGTCGAGGGTGATGTCGTCGCGGGTGGGGCCGAGCCCGCCGGAGACGATCACCGTGTCGGCTTCGGCCAGCGCTTCGGCGAAGGCGGTGTGGATTTCCGGCGCGCGGTCGCCCGCGGTGAGCCCGAGGCGGATGGCGAGCCCCCGCCGGGTCAGTTCCCGGCCGAGAAAGGCGAAATTGGTATTGAGGACCGTCCCCCTCAGGAGTTCGGTCCCGGTCGAAATGACTGCGATGCTCATGGGGCTTCTTTGCCGGAGTTCGGGGTTACTTCCCGGCGGCTTCCTCCGTTGCGGGTTTCGTGGATTCGGGCGCGGCTTTTTCGGCGGTTTCCGCCGCTTTCCGCTGCAATTCCAGGGTCAATGCCTGGATTTTTGGCATGACGCGCATCATCATCTGCTGTACCATCTGCATGGTTTTGCGCTGCATTTCCGGTTGTTTTTCGACGAACTTCCTGCCGAGCGGGCTCTGGTAGAACTTGAGCAGGCCTTCCAGCTCTTCGGCGGAATAGGTTTCCGCGTAAAGCCGCTCGAATTCCGGTTTGAGGTTTTCCCAGGAGAGTTCCGCCTTCATCACTTCCATGATCTTGTTCTGGGTTTCGATGACCAGCGCCTGGTTTGCGGCGTCCTTGCCAAACTTCATGACCATCTGTTTCTGCATGTCTTTCACGGAATCGAACGATTGGTTCAGGGCTTTGTCCACCTGCATGGTTTGAAGCAATTCCGTTGCCAGTTTGGTGCGGGCCGCCATGTCGTCGTCGGCTTTCTGTTCGGCGGCCCGGACGGTGAACACTCCGGACACCAGGATCGCGACCGCGAAGGAAATCAGCTTTTTCATAATCCCATCTCCTATGGTTGGGTACATGGCGGATGCATGGAAATAATATACCCTCCGGCCGGGAAAAAGCAATGTCCGCTTCCGTCCCGCGGGTCAGTTTTCGTCCGCCGCGCTTCCGGCGGGCATGTATACCTGGTTGGCCGGACTTTCGGCCAGTTGACTTTCGCTGATTTTGACCCCGAACCACTGGTGGAACGTGTTGCGCATCCCGGTGCGCGTGCGGTTGCGGGTGGTGCGGTTGTCCACGTAGGTGCCGCCGGTCCAGAGGCCGCTTTCGTCGAAGCCGAAGACCGGGCCGAGGGAGTCGTCGGAGCCGTGGTGGAGCCGCGCCGCATTGTAACCGTTGGAGAGCGTCGAGCTGAAATCCGACTGATAACCGGTGTCGAACACCGACGGGCTCATCCAACGGTACTGATAAATCCCGTTTTCCTGCCCGTAGGAATATTCGCCGCTCGAAAGTCCGGTTACGGTGCTGTCGAGCAAACTTGTGTAGGAGCGCCACGACGGGGTGTCGAGCGACGAGAACGGCACGGTGACGGTGTTGTTCCCGACGGTGGTTTCGCCGTAGCTCCAGCCGGCCATTTCCTGTTCGGAGGTGTTGGTGACGCCGCCGTTTCGGGCCCCCCACTCCGAATTCGCTTTGGCGCGGAGCAGCGTCCGGTTGTCGGAGAGCGACAGCCCGGCGACGAACAGAAAGCCGACCGCCATGGCGATGAGCCCGGTGAGGATGGCGGCCAGCTCCAGCGTCGCCTGTCCGGATTGTGAGGTGGTCTTTTTCATGGTCAGATCCTCGGCGGTCCGGGTTGCGTATCGGGTTTATCCTGCGTGCCGTTGAAGCCGGGGCCGTGGCCTCCGCCGCCGCCGCCGGTCGAATAAAGCACGGTGGGGTCGAATTCGTCGTTGGTGACGATGTGCCCCTTGGAATCGACGACGATGTATGCGCGGCTGCCGCCTCCCTTGAAGAAGCGCTGCGCCATTCCGCCGTTGACGTGGTCGGTCACGTCTTTGACGTCGATCTCGTCGGTGTCGGCGACGGTGAACACCTGCGCCTCCTGGAGCCAACCCGCGCCGTTGGAGTTGGATTGCGAATAGACATAGTCGCGCTCGGTGAACAGCAGCGAGGCGTTGGCGGCGTACCTGGCGTCGAACGCATCGGCGTTCCACGAAGGATTCCAGCCGTAGTTGCGGAAGTTTTTGCCGTCGGTCAGCAATTGGAGCGCTTTCAGATACCACTCCGTTCCGACCGGCGGGGAGCCCGTATAGTCGAACAGCGAATCCTGCCGCGACAGCCAGCTCAGGAACCGTTCCAATTGCGAATTGCCCAGCCGGAGCACACCGAAGCCGTAGGGAATCGGCATGTAGGTCGGCATCAGCGAGGTGTTGTCGAACACCGGCAGGATGACCGGCAGCGCGATCGGCGGCGAATTGCCTTCGAGTTCGCCGAGCACCTTGGCGATCGCGCCCGGCCGGTAGTCGGTTTCCAGTGCGTTGGAACTGGTGGCGGCGATGCGGCGGCTGCCGACCCGGCGGCTGTAGTTGTTGTTGTCCGGATCGCGGCGGCGGATGAACCGCTCGTCGAAGGCCGCGCCCCTGCCGCGCCTCATCGCGTATCGGCCCACAAGGTTGATGTCGGCGGCGGTCTCGGCGTAGGCGGCCGGACCCTCGTAGCAATACTGCGCCTTGACCGGCTTGCGCAGGACTCCCGCTTCGAACCACCAACTGTAATGGTTGTCGTCGTAGCCCGAATAGCTGTCGCGGTAGTAGTCGGGGTACCAGAAATTGTCGTACCGGCAGAACTGCACCGTCGGCAGCTCCGAAACCTGGTAGGCGGTCTTGTCGGAGAGCAGGTTCTGGATGATCGTGCGGGCGCTCTCCTCATAGCCCGAGCTGCTGTACTCGACGCCGAGCGTGAAGATTTCGCTTTCGCCGGGGAAATCCGACATGCTGTAGTCGATGTTCCACCACTTTCCGGCGTAGTCGGCGTCGGTCTTTTCCTTGACGAAGGGGTAGATCACGCCGAGCCAGGTGCTCTGGACGGGCGGATCGCCCGCCGCGATTTCAGCGCGGTGGGTCATGATCGCGGAGTAGAGGTCGCTTTCCGCCAGCCCGGAGGGATCGACGATCGGGTTGCCCGCGATGCGCGCGTTGGGGTAGGCGACCACCCCCTGCGACACGATGTCCGACACCATCCGCGTATAGGGTTCCTTCCACTTGAAGTTGCGGACCGTCCGCACCCGGCTGTAGCGTTCGTCGGTGTTGAGCATGTCCACATAACTTTGCAGCGGGTAGGTTCCGTCCGAGCTCCGCACCGGGCTCATGCCGTTGCGCTTGGCCGCCTGCTGGGCGGCGGCGAAGCCGATCAGCGGCCCGAGGAAAGCCACGCGCGACTGCATTTCGGTGAGGAGCCCGATCCGCTCGGTGAGTTTCCGCAGCCGGATTTCCTCGGCGGTCAGTCCGGAGGCGGCCTGCGTCGCCGGCCAGTTGTCGTCCGATTCGAGCATGGTTTCGCAGGCTTTGATCAGGTTGATTTCGCCGATCAAATTGAGCGACTCCTTCTGCCAGTCGGCGGCGGCGATCGCGGCGGACTGGTTGGCGGTCTCGGTCTTGTATTTGGCGCGGACCACGCTGTGGATGTCGAACATCAGCAGGATCGCCAGCAGCAGGATCAGCATCATGACGATGCCGGTCAGCAGCACCTGGCCCGATTCCCGGCGTCGGCCGGGGAGTGTCCCTGACTTGCGCATCTCCTACTCCTCCATAAACAGTTTCGAGTAGTTGTAGGTGGAAATACTGGCCGAGGGCTCCGGCGTTTTGTCAATGAGGAAGAGACCGGTGAAATTCGCAAAGATCGAGTCGAGCAGCGGCGAGTTTTCCACCTGGATGGTGGAGGAAGCCATGTCCCCGGTTCCGGCGGTGAGGGTCAGCTCGGGGTCGTCGGCCCTCTGCGGATACCAGTAGTCGTAGTAGACGCCGCTGGCGTCGCCGTCGGTCATGTAGAGTTCGGCGCCCGCGGTTTCGGAGAGGTCGGTCCGCCCGCGGCGCGGCCCCGAGGCGCCGATGGCGGCGACCCGCGCGGCGCGCAGGCAGAAGTTCGGCCGGTAACCGAGCGCGACCGCCTTCGACCCGTAGAAGGCCGAATATTCGCAGAACTGGACCTGGAGACACCAGGAGAAAATCTGGAGCAGCGCGAAAAACAGCAGGCAGAGCACGAGAAGCGCCGCCATCGATTCGAAAATCGCGGCGCCGCGTTCACGGGAGTGTCTGCATGGTTTTTCGGCTCTTTTCACTTCAGAATTACTCCTCCCACCCTTCGCCGGTGCTGGCGTGACGGCGGAGCGTGTCGTGTTTGGTTTTGCCCGAGAAGGTCTTGGGCAGGTGTTTGACGAATTCGATTTCGCGCGGATACTTGTAGGGCGCGGTTTCGCTCTTGACGAACTGCTGGAGCTCGCGGACCAGGCTCTCGGTCTCCTCGAATCCGGGGCGCGGCACGATGTACGCTTTGACGCGGGCGCCGCGCAGCGGGTCGGGCGCGCCGATCACCGCCGCCTCCTGCACCGCCGGGTGTCTGGCCAGCACGTCTTCCACCTCGGAGGGGCTGATCCGGTATCCGGAACTCTTGATGATGTCGTCGCTGCGGCCGATGAACCAGAAGTAGCCGTCTTCGTCGCAGTGGGCGCGGTCGCCGGTATAATAGTAATCGCCGATGAAGCAGCCCGCGTTCTCCTCGGGGTTGTCGAGGTATTGTTCGAAGAGTCCGACCGGCCGGTTGGGCTTGAGGCACAATGCGATGCGCCCGTCGGCGCCTTTCTTGACCGGGTTGCCGTCGTCGTCGTGCAGTTCGATGTCCCAGCCGGGGGCGGGCACGCCCATCGAACCCGGTTTCGGCGTCATGCCGCGGAAGGTGCCGATCATGCAGACCGTTTCGGTCTGTCCGTAGGCTTCGCGGATGGCCAGCCCGGTGCTCTCCTTCCAGAGCCGGATGGTTTCGGTCTGCATCGGTTCGCCCGCGGTCATGCAGTTGCGGAGCCCCGAAAAGTCGAAGCGCGACAGGTCCGACAGCGTCAGCATCCGGTAGACGGTGGGCGGCGCGCAGAAACTGGTGACCTCGTAGCGTTCGAGCAGCGGCAGCAGCTCGTCGGCGTGAAATTTGCCGCGGATGTCGTAAATGAAGAGACAGCAGCCGACGATCCACTGCCCGAAGTAGTTGCCCCAGTAGTTCTTCGCCCACCCGGTGTCGGAGATGGTCATATGGAGGTCGTTGGGGGTGAGCCCGTGCCAGAGTTCGGCGGTGACGCGGTGGCCGAGCGGATAGCCGTAGTTGTGCTGCACCATCTTCGGGTACTTGCTTGTGCCGCTGGTGAAGACCAGGATCATCGGCATGTCGGAGCGGGTGCGGATGCGAACCGGGCTTTTGACGTCCCGCAGCGAAAGCGTCGCGTTGGGTCCGGAGATTTCGGCCCGGTAGCTGATCCAGTTCGGCCGGTCGCCGTCCACCAGCAGCCGCGAGGCGAGCGTCGGGCAGTCTTCGTAGATTTCGTCGAACTTGTAGGCGTTTTCGGTGTCGGTGACGATCATCTTGAATTTGCCGAACTTGACCCGGAACGCGAGGTCGTGCGGGGTCAGCAGCGTGGGCGAGGGGCACTGCACCGCGCCGAGTTTGATGAGTGCGAGGGAAAAAAACCACCACTCCGGCAGCCGCGGCAGCATCAGCATCACGCGGTCGCCCTTGGAGATGCCGTGCTTGATCAGCAAATTGGCCGCCTGGTTCGAGAGCCGCGAAAGGTCGTGGAAGGTGAAACGCTTCTCGTCGCCGTGCTGGTTGCGCCAGATCATGGCGAGTTTGTTGCGGTCTTTTTCCGCCCAGTGGTCGATCACGTCGTAACCGAAATTGAAATATTCCGGCGCTTCGACCGGGAATGTTTCCGGAAAGGGCGGGATTTCGAAGGACTTCCCTGTCATCTTATTCATTTTCCTCTGATATGATAACTGATGAATTTCTGTTGCGCGGATCGGCTCCGCTTTGCCATAAAGCAATTCTTCTGAAAATACTATACACCGATGGCGCGAAAAGACAACCGGAACCGCTTTCCTCTTTTCCGTCTTTTTCGTCCTTTCTGTTTTTTTCCTTGCTCCGGTTTGCCTGGGGCAAAGCGACCGCGTCAGCGCCCGCCTGCCGGAGGGGCCGATTTATTTTCATGATATTTGTAACAAATATGTGATTCTGATTGAAAAAAGCGGAATAACGGGCTATTATAATACAATTTTGCAATCCGGCTTGCCGGTAAAAACCATAAGGAGTCCACCTTGATGCAGAAGATTCGTGTTATGATCGTCGGTTACGGCAACGTCGGACGGGGGGTCCGGCTGTCGCTGGAACGGAATTCCGACATGGAGTTTGCCGGTGTCGTCAGCCGTTCTCCGGAGCGGGTGAAACGGGAATTGCCGGGCGTTCCGGTTTTCGCCATTTCGGATGTCGCGGGCTGGAAGCAAACGCTCCGCCCCGATGTCGCCATCCTTTGCGGCGGTTCGAAGAACGACCTGCCGGAGCAGGGGCCGGAATTCGCAAAGCAGGTGAATACGGTAGACAGCTTCGACAACCACAGCCGGATTCCGGAATACTTCGCGTCGATCGACGCGGCGGCGAAGGCGGCGGGCCATGTTTCGGTCATCTCGACCGGCTGGGATCCCGGCATCTTCTCGCTGGAACGGGTGTTGGGCAACGCCTTCATCCCCGGCGCGCGGGCCTACGGCTTCTACGGGCTGGGGGAGAAGGGGGGATTGAGCATGGGGCACTCCGACGCGCTGCGGACGATTCCGGGTGTGCTTGACGCGCGGCAGTACACCCACGCGATTCCCGAGGCGATCGAGCGGGTCCGGCGCGGCGAGAACCCCGACTTCAAGCCGGGCGACATGCACACCCGCGAGTGCTTCGTGGTGGCCGAGGCGGGGGCCGACCGCGAGGCGATCCGCAAGACGATCCTCGAAATGCCGGGCTACTTCGCCCCGTACAAAACCACGGTGAACTTCGTGACGCAGACTGAACTTGACGAGAAGTTCCGCGGGTTTCCGCACGACGGCCTGGCGATTGCCGCCGGGGAGACCGGGGACGGCAACGTCGCCCGGGTGGAGTACCGCTGCGTCTGGGGGAGCAACCCCGAGGCGACCGCGAACGTGCTCGTGGCCCACGCCCGCGCCGCGGCGCGGCTGGCGAAGGAGAAGCGCACGGGGGCGTTCACCATTCTCGACATCCCGCCGGCCTACTTCACGGCCCTGGGCCGCGAAGAGCTGCTGAAGCACTGGATGTAAGGAAAATACGAGATTTTTGATCCGGCATACTGGCAAATGCCGGATTTTGTGCTATTTTAATCAAGTCTGCGGTTCCGAATCCGGGTGAAAACCCGATCATCTGAAGCCTGGAAAACGGAACCGAGAGACGGGCAGGGCGGCGAAGACGGAAGAATGTGCGAGTTTTTCCCTCCGGCGCCGCAATGTGAAACGCGTTAAGAAAACAAAATCGGACGAAACGCAGTTATGAAAACTTATCTGGCAAAAACCGGCGAAATCGAACGGGGATATCTTCTGTTCGACGCGTCGGAGGCTCCGGTCGGCCGTCTCGCCGTCCGCATCGCGAATGCGTTGCGTGGCAAAGACAAGCCGACGTATACCCCTCACATCGATACGGGTGCGTTTGTGATCGTGATCAACGCTGAGAAGTCGGTTTTCACCGGCCGCAAAAGCGAAGAGAAGGTTTACGTGGACTACTCCGGCTACCGTGGCGGCTACAAGGAACGCACCGCGAAGGAAATTCGCGAGCGCAGCCCCGAACGCTTCATCAAGGACGCGGTCTGGGGGATGATGCCGCACGGCCGTCTGGGGCGTGCCCAGTTCAGCAAGCTCAAGGTCTACGTCGGTGCGGAGCATCCGCACGCCGCGCAGCAGCCGAAAAAAGTCACCGTGAAGTAATGGAGCAGCGCAATGGCTATTAAGAGTGAAGAAATTCTGGCTACCGGCCGCCGCAAATGCGCGGTGGCGCGTGTCCGGCTCCTGCCCGGCACCGGTAAGATCGAAGTCAACGGCAAGGCGCTTGAAGAGTACTTCCCGAGCGAGGCGCTCTGCGGCTATATTCATCAGGTCCTCAAGGCTTCCGGCAGCGAGGGCAAGGTCGATATCCGCGCCAATCTTGACGGCGGCGGCATGAGCGGCCAGGCCGGTGCCCTGCGTCACGGTGTGGCGCGCGCCCTGGTCAAGCTCAACGGAAATCTCAAGTCGGTCCTCAAGGAGGCCGGAATGCTGACCCGCGACGCTCGCGTCAAGGAACGCAAGAAGCCCGGTCAGCCGGGAGCCCGTCGCCGGTTCCAGTTCTCGAAGCGTTAAGCGTTTCCCGAACAGATCAGACGATTCAAAACCGCATCGCGTTTTTCGTGATGCGGTTTTTTCATGTGCGGATTCCAAAAAAATGCGTTGCCGTCCGGAGAGCGCGGGGTCACTTCCGGGCGGCTGCCTCCCGATAGGCGGAGGGGGAGAGGCCGTAGAATTTCCGGAAGCGGTTGGAAAAATAAAATGCATTTTCCATTCCGCACTGGCGGGCGATTTCCGCCACCGGCAGGCCAGTGCTCTCCAGCAGGAGCTGTGCATGGCGCAGCGCATTCAGCTCCCGGTATTCCCGCGGCGAAATTCCGACGCGGCGTTTGAAGTGGGCGTAAAAACTGGCCCGCGACATGCCGCATTCGGTCGCGATCCGGTCGATTCCGTGATTCTGGGTGAAATCGAGCAGCCGCCGCTGCGCCGATTCCAGAATGGAATCCTGGTCCCGTCCGTAATTTCCCGCCGCCGCCCGGCTGCCGCGCACCAGGGTTTCCTCCAGCAGCGTGTAGGCGAGCTGCCGCCAGCTGCGTTCGCGGTTCAGGTCGAGACGGTGGGCTTCCAGCAGTGCACTCCACGCGCGGCGAAAATCCCTGCCGGCCAGGGTGGTGCGGTAAAGGCCGGGCGAGGTCTCCGGCCAACTGAATTCCGCCGCGACATGGGGACGCATCAG
>Ga0209373_10004780_pt1 | contig 11506 bp, 9 predicted proteins | sample Higcelweek5metaG_FD_187173 | JGI IMG/M metagenome (GOLD analysis project Ga0209373, IMG submission 187173) | Freshwater pond sediment microbial communities from the University of Edinburgh, under environmental carbon perturbations - High... | ecosystem: Environmental > Aquatic > Freshwater >... | reverse complement strand
ACAATACAGCAACAGGAACAGGATTAACTTTAAAAACGAATCTGAGAAAAATAATTGATAATGTAAGCGATGGGATTCCATCAGAACATTTACATTCAGATCAAGGTTATCCTGCATTATGGACGCTTTATACACATACTGCATTCAGAGATAATTACTATGAAAATGATGGTAGTTTATTAGATATGTATTCTGAAAATCCTGCTGGGGTAGATCCTTACATTTATGCAAATACTTCGCAACAATGTGGTTCATATAGTGGAGAAGGAGATTGTTATAATAGAGAACATTTAATTCCACAATCATATTTTGATGGATTTGCTGTAGATCCAATGAAAAATGATCCCTTTTTTGTAGTTCCATCAGATGGAAAAGTAAATGGTGATCGAAATAATTTACCATTTGGAAAAGTTGGTACTGCTACTTACACCTCACAAAATGGATCAAGAAGAGGAAATGGAATTAATACTGGATATGCATTAGGCTATTCGGGAGTTGTTTTTGAACCTATTGATGAATTTAAAGGTGATATTGCAAGAGCTTTTTTCTACTTTGCTACACGTTATGAAACAGATTTGACAAGTTTTTATGCTTCTGCAAATGCTACTACATGTCAAGCAAAAAATATGTTTGATGGTTCTACAGGAAGAGCATTTACTAATCCTTTTTTAGATATTCTTGTAAAATGGCATACAGATGATCCTGTAAGTGCAAAAGAAATTGCAATTAATAATGATATTTATTACAATCATCAAAGCAATAGAAATCCATACATTGATCATCCAGAATATGTTGGAATAATTTGGAATAGTTTCTTATCCAATGATTCGTTTGATTTTGAAAATATAATTTCTGTTTATCCAAATCCAGCAATTAATAATGAAGTATATGTTTCAACTGCAACAGAATTAAAATCAATTGTTTTATACAATATCAACGGACAAATTATTCAAGAAATTAAAAATCCATCAAAAGTAAATGATGCATACAAAGTTTCAGATTTACCAAAAGGATTCTATTTAATTCAATTGGCTACTGAAAATGCTTCAACTACCAAGAAAATAATTGTGAACTAATTTCACAACAACAAATAAACAAAAAACCTCATCAAATGCTTGATGAGGTTTTTTTAATAGAAAAGGTGCTGAAAATTTATTTCCAACACCTTTTCTCCTATTAACTAGTTTATTTTAATGACAGTTTGCTTCTGATTGAACAAACAAACTCATATTACTTGGTGATAAATATGGAATATCTAAACCTAATCCTCTAATAATAAATAACATTCCTATTACTACAGCAACTACTGGAATAATTTTTTGCAATGTTCCTCTAAAAGAAAACGATAAAACGTTAGATATGTAAATTACTGCGGTTAACATCGGTATCGTTCCAATTCCGAATAAAAGCATATACAATACTCCTAAAGAAACGCTTTGCATTGCTATGGCACCAAAAATGGCAACATAAACCATTCCGCAAGGTAAAAACCCATTCAATAAACCAATGGTAAATAACGATTTATAACTTTTGTTTTTAAACTGTTGTCCTAAACTCGATTTTACTTTTGAAATAATTTTATACACTGGTTTTGAAAAATTGTATTTAGCAAAATTTTTTTCAGGAACTAATGCAACAACAATCATCAAAACACCTACTATTATAGATAATTGCTGTTGCATCCCTGCTAAATAGAAACTCCTACCCAATAACCCAAAAATTAAGCCTAAAATTCCGTAAGCAGTTAATTTCCCAATATGATAAGTAATAATTTGTGTAACTTTTTTTGCTTCATTATTTCTGTCAACAGGCAACATCATAGCAATTGGACCGCACATTCCTACGCAGTGAAAGCTACTAATTAAACCAAATATGAAAGCTGAATAAAGCATTTTAAAGTTCTATTAAAAATAGATTGTTTCTTTGTTTAAATAATCAACACCATCATAATTCCAATCAACAGAAATGTCCCAAAGACCGCCAGTCAAATTACTTTTAGGTATGAGCAAATGTGGACTAGAAAGTGAGATATTAATTTCAAAATCTAGTTTCTGACTTGACGGTCTATATAAGGACACTTTTCCATTTATTTTTGAATAATCAAAGTCTGTTGGAAATTCAACTGAAATTCCTTCTTCAACTTCTTTAATTACTACTAAATTTTTTAAAGCATTGGCATTTTGTTTTTTTTCAATATCTGCCTGAACTGTTGCTTCCTTTTTATAATATTCATCTGTAACTAACTCATTATCATATTTTTGATTTGATTGCACTTTATATACAAACGATAAAATAAATATCATGAATAATCCAAATGCAATTACGATTCCTGTTCCCCAATTAATTTTCATAGCTATTTTTTTATTTATTAGAAAGTTCTCGGCCCCATAAAATTAGTGGTTGCCGTTTCAATTAGTTTATCACCACTATAGACTTCAATTTCAATTTCCATTTTGTCTCCTTCTAAAAGTGCTTGGTTAATTTCAATAAACATAGTTCCTTGCGCTAACCCTTGCTGTTTTACATCAAAGTTTTCTTTACCCACAACTTTAATTGTTCCTTTTGTATCTTTTAATTTAAAGTGAATATTTTTTAAATCTTCAACTGTTTTATTCACAATTTTATAAGTAAATACATTACTAATGTTTTCACCTTTATGTTCAAACATTTGACCATTCATTCTTAATACAGTTGCTTCAACTTCATTTCTTAAAAACAACATTGAAATTAAAACACCTACTAAAATGGTTAAAACAACAATATAACCTTTCATTCGAGTTGTTAATTTGAATTTTTCTTTATTAACAATCTCATCTTCACTGGCATAACGAATAAGACCTTTTGGCAAACCAACTTTTTCCATGATGGTATCACACTCGTCAATACAAGCTGTACAGTTTACACATTCTAACTGAGTACCATTACGAATATCGATCCCAGTAGGACAAACTACAACACACTGATTACAATCGATACAATCTCCATAACCAGCAGCAGTTCTGTCTTCACCATTTCTCCATTTTTTTCTTCCGTTTTCACCTTCACCTCTTACGTGGTCATAGGCAACATTTATTGATTTATTGTCTAATAAAACACCTTGCATTCTTCCATATGGGCAAGCAATAATACAAACTTGTTCTCTGAACCAAGCGAAAACAAAATAGAATATTCCTGTAAATATCAATAAAGGAATTAGTGTTCCAATATTATTAGCTGGGCCTTCTGTAATTAATTTGAATAATTCATCACTTCCTATCAAATAAGCTAAGAAAACATTTGCTATGAAAAACGAAAAGATAAAAAAGATAATCCATTTTGTGACTCTTTTTCTTATTTTTTCAGCATTCCAATCTTGTTTTGCTAAGCGCAATTGAGCTCCTCTATCTCCATCAATCCAATATTCAATTCTTCTGAAAACCATCTCCATAAAAATAGTTTGCGGACAAAACCATCCACAAAATATTCTACCAAAAGCTACTGTAAATAAAGTTAATCCTACTACACCAACAATCATTGACATTACAAATAAATGAAAATCTTGTGGCCAAAAAGGGAAACCAAAAATATTAAACCTACGCTCTAAAACGTTAAACATTAAAAACTGATTACCATTAATTTTTATAAATGGTGCAGAAATTAAGAACGCTAAAAGAAAATAACTTAAAATTTTTCTTTTATCATAAAATGGTCCAGATGGTTTTTTAGGGAAAATATAATTTCTTTTTCCATCTTCTGAAATTGTAGAAATACTATCTCTAAAACTTTCGTCTGGTAAATTGGGTTGATTAGACATAATTTTAACTTTTTAAGTGCTTGTAATCTTATTATAGTTTAAAAAAGGTTTTGGGCTAACCCAAAACCTTTTTAGTTTTTTTTATTTTGTTGCTGGTGCAACTACTTCTGTTTTTGTTGAATCCACTGGTGTTGTAGCAGCTGGTTTTGCAGCTCCTTCTTCTACCCATGGTTTTGCTTCTGGTTCAGTTGGTTTTGGCTCTTTAGGATTTGTTCCTTGTAAAGATAGCACATAACTTGCTACTTTTTGTAAATCTGTTGGTTTAATAGATTCTTTCCAAGCAACCATTCCTTTGCCAGGTCTACCACCTTCCATTAAGGTGTTAAATACGTTTTTAATTCCTCCTCCTAAAATCCAATTTTCATCGGTTAAGTTTGGACCAATTGCTCCACCTGCATCTGCTCTGTGACATGCTACACAATTTGTTTCAAATATTTTTTTACCTTCTGCTAAAGCTGTTGCATCTGTTAATAAAGTTACAACGTCTTTATTCATTTGGTCTGGAGCAGTTTTTTTCCATTCTTCAACTTCTTTGTCTTTTTCTGCCATTTCTGCAACAAACTCTTCTGCTTGTGTGTAATCTCCAATTACGTGGAAACGAACTAAATATACAATTGCAAAAACAACGCAAGCATAGAATAATCCAACCCACCATGGTGGTAATACATTATCTAACTCTTTAATGCCATCGTAATCATGATCAAGCATTACATCTTTTTCTTGTTCAATATCTTTTGAACGAGTAAGTTTTTGCATGATACCTTGATAGAATTTACTTTCTGTAAAAGGTAATGATTGTGCCTCTGCTAATTGTTTTTTCTGTTCATCTGTTAAAAGATGATACGTTACTTTGTCAACCGCACTAATAACAATTTCAATTGCTATTAATAAAAATAGAAATACTCCTAAAAATAAAGAAACCATTGGAAACTTTAAAAATGCAGGCTTATCTCCGGAGTCAATAAAATATTCCAATGCCGCAAATACAATTGCAAACAGTAAAGGAACTCTTACATATGCTGGAATTAATTTTTTCATTTGATAAATTTTTTATGTTGGTTTATTGATAACCTTTTTATTAACTTCCTCTCTTAAAAAAAGAGAGGAAGTCTTTTATTTAATTTTCTTCTTTGAATGGTAATTCACTCAATTCTTTGATTTTTTCTTTACTAAATGTCATTGCCCATATAAAAAATGAAACAAAAACAACAAAGAAAATACTTAGTGAAATTATCGGATAGATATCGACTCCATCAATAGTTTCTAAATTATGTTTAATGAATTTTAACATTATTCAGCTTTTTTAACTTTGATATCAGTACCCATACGTTGTAAGTAAGCAATAAGTGCTACGATTTCTCTATCTTTCATTGGTACGAAAGTTTCGCCTTTAGCAGCTGCTTTTTTCTTACTATCTTCATAAGATTTTACAAAATCAGGATCATTGTGTAAATTTTTCTCAATTTGAGCCGATTGTGTTTCAATACTTTTCTTAGCATTGGCTATATCTGCATCAGTATAAGGAACACCTAAAGTTACCATTACACTCATTTTTTTCTCAATATAAGAATGATCCATTGCTTTGTTATCAAATAACCATTTGTAAGCTGGCATCACAGATTTTTCATCCATACGTTGTGGACTCCACATGTGGTTAAAGTGCCAGTTATCATTGTATTTTCCACCAATTCTCATTAAATCTGGTCCTGTTCTTTTTGAACCCCATAAGAATGGATGATCATACACATATTCTCCAGATTTTGAATATTCACCATAACGTTTTACTTCTGAACGGAATGGACGTATCATTTGAGAGTGACAGTTGTTACAACCTTCTCTGATGTATAAATCTCTACCCTCTAATTCTAACGGTGAATATGGTTTTACACTTGAAATTGTAGGAATGTTAGATTTTACAACAATCATTGGTACAATTTGAACAATACCTCCAATTGCTACAGCTACAGTTGTTAAGATGGTGAACTGAATTGGTTTTCTTTCTAACCAAGAGTGCCATTTTTCACCTTTCATTTGACCAGAGCTAATTTTAGATAATGCTGGTGCTTCTGCTAGTTCATTTTCAACTGCTGAACCTTGTTTTACAGTTTTAAAAATGTTGTAAACTAATGTTAAAATACCTATGAAAAATAATGTACCTCCTACTGCTCTCATCATATACATTGGCATAATTTGAGTTACTGTTTCAAGGAAATTTCCATACATTAAAGTTCCATCTGGATTAAATTGTTTCCACATTGATGCTTGTGTAAAACCAGCAACATACATTGGAAGTGTATATAAAATAATACCTAAAGTACCAATCCAAAAATGGAAGTTAGCTAATTTTTGAGAGAATAATGTAGTTTTTGTAATTCTTGGGATAATCCAATAAATCATACCAAAAGTTAAGAAACCATTCCATGCTAATGCTCCAACGTGAACGTGTGCAACGATCCAATCTGTAAAGTGTGCAATAGCATTAACGTTTTTTAATGATAACATTGGTCCTTCAAAAGTAGACATACCATAACCTGTAATTGCTACTACGTAGAATTTAAGTACTGGTTCTTCTCTTACTTTATCCCAAACACCTCTTAACGTTAATAAACCATTAATCATACCTCCCCAAGATGGTGCAATCAACATTACAGAGAATACTACTCCTAAATTTTGTGCCCAATCTGGTAAAGCTGAATATAATAAGTGGTGAGGACCTGCCCAAATGTAAATGAAGATTAACGACCAAAAGTGAATAATTGATAATCTGTAAGAATATACAGGACGGTTAGCTGCTTTTGGAACAAAATAATACATCAAACCTAAAAATGGTGTTGTTAAGAAGAATGCCACTGCATTATGACCATACCACCACTGAACCAAAGCATCTTGTACTCCAGCATAAACTGAATATGATTTTAAAGCAGAAACTGGTAATTCTAAACTATTAAAAATGTGTAGTAGAGCAACTGCAATAAATGTAGCAATGTAAAACCAAATAGCTACATATATATGACGCTCTCTTCTTTTGATAATAGTTCCAATCATGTTTACTCCAAAAGCAACCCATACTAAAGCTATAGCTATATCAAACGGCCATTCTAATTCTGCGTATTCTTTTGATGTTGTAAATCCTAATGGCAATGTAATTGCAGCTCCTAAAATAATTAGCTGCCATCCCCAAAAGTTTACTTTACTTAAAAAGTCACTAAACATTCTTGTTTTTAACAAGCGTTGTAATGAATAATAAGAACCTGCAAATACAGCATTTCCAACGAAAGCGAAAATTACCGCATTAGTATGCAAAGGTCTTAATCTTCCATAACTTAACCACGGAATTCCGTCAGTCAAATTTGGAAACAAATATAAGAAGGCTACTAAAAGCCCTACAAGCATTCCTATAACTCCAAAAGCTATGGAAGCGTATAGAAAGTTTCTTACAATTTTGTTGTCGTAATAAAATTGTTGCTTCTCCATAATTAGATTGATTTTTGTTTTTCTGTTTGTGTTTGTATTAATTTGTTTGGATTCTCTTTTACAATTTCATCGTCAAATAACATTCTGACAGATGGTGTATAGTCATCATCATACTGACCGCTTCTAACTGCTTTTATAAATGCAATCAAAAACAATACAGCTACGAAGATGCTTACTGTGATTAATATATAAATGACACTCATACCTTAAATTTGTGTTAACAAAGTTACTTCTGCTCTATTTGATAAAATATGATATTTATCATATCTCAATTTTTTGTTAAAATTACTTACTTCTTGCAAATGCATTTGTCATAATTGTTACAAAGCTCACAATTGTAATTGTACTTAACGGCATTATAATTGCAGCTACTATTGGTGATAACTCTCCAGTAACCGCAAAACTCAGTCCTACAACATTATAGAGTAATGATAATCCAAAACTCATGTAAATTGTTTTCATTGCATTTTTAGAATATTTCATAAAAAAAGCAATTTTATCAAATTGTGTTGCGTCTAAAATTCCATCACAAGCTGGCGAAAAAACATTTACATTTTCTGAAATAGAAATTCCAACATTACTTTGCGCTAATGCACCCGCATCGTTTAGCCCATCACCAATCATCATTACATTTTTACCTTCTATTTGTAATTGTTCAATATATCCTAATTTTTGTTCGGGCTTTTGATTAAAAACTAAAGTAGCATTCGAAGGCAACATTTTTTCTAATATTTTTCGTTCGCCATCATTATCTCCTGATAAAACGACTAAATTGTAATGCTTCGCCAAATTCTCAAACAATTGTTCTAAACCTTTTCTGTATTGATTATTGAAAACATAACTTCCTTTGTAAGTACCATTAATTTCCACATGCACTTTGGTTTTCTTATGCGTGTTTTCAGTCATGGTTTTTAGAAATTGTGACGAACCTAATTTTATCGTATTTCCATCAATTTCTGCAAAAATTCCTTTTCCGATGATTTCCTCGAAGTTTGAAGTTTCCATTTTGTCTTGATTTGGAATAAATTCGTACAATCTTCTGCTTAATGGATGATTCGAGCCACGCAAAACGTTCTTTAATAATTTTAATTCGGAATGATTTAATTCGGTTCCTTCATAAGTAATTGATGTTTTTTTATTGGTAGTAATGGTTCCTGTTTTATCAAAAACGATAGTATCTACTTTAGCCAACTGTTCTACAACCAAGGCATTTTTTAGATAAAATTTACGATTCCCTAAAATTCGCAAGACATTTCCTAAAGTAAATGGTGCTGTTAAAGCTAAAGCACACGGACAAGCCACAATTAAAATAGCTGTAAACACGTTAAATGCTGTGGTTACGTCTATAAAAATCCAATAAATAAATGAAATAACAGCTAAAGCAAGTAATGCTGGTGTGAAATAGCGACTAATTTTATCGGTGATGGTTTTATGTTGTTGTTCTACTCTTTTTTGAAAAACATCGTTGCTCCATAATTGGGTTAAATAACTTTGGGAAACCGAAAATAAAACTTCCATTTCGATGACTTTCCCCATTTGTTTTCCGCCAGCAAATATTTTATCTCCTGATTTTTTTTCCATTAAAACCGCTTCACCTGTAACAAAACTATAATCGATAGACGCTTTTTCGGAAATTAAAATTCCATCAACTGGAATTAACTCTTGATTACGAATCAATAATCTATCACCTTTTTCAATATCATAAACTTGAACCGATTCTTCTGTTCCATTAGGTAATACTTTTGTAATAGCAATTGGAAAATATGATTTGTAATCGCGCTCAAATGAGAGAAAATCGTATGTTTTTTGTTGAAATAACTTTCCTAATAACATAAAGAAAATTAACCCAGCCATACTATCGAAGAAACCTTGACCATAATCAAATATAATATCGATCGTACTTCTTACGAACATGACTACAATTCCTAAAGCAATAGGAATATCTATATTCAACAAGCCCGATTTTATGCTTTTCCAAGCGGAAACATAATAACCAGATGCGGAATAAATAAACGTAGGAAGCGATAATGCAAAAATCAACCAACGAAAAAATCCTCGGTATTGATTGATCCAAAATTCTTCTACTTCAAAATATTCGGGAAACGACAATAGCATGATATTTCCAAAACAGAAAAATGCTACACCTATTTTATAAATTAAACTCCGGTCGATTTTTTTCTTTCCTTCATCAAAGTTTTCTAAAGAAATATAAGGTTCGTAACCTATCGAACTCAATAAATAAACAATTTCTTTTAAAGTTGTTTGTTCTGGATTAAAAGTAACTCGAACTTTCTTTTCGCCAAAGTTAACTTGGGAAGTACTTATTCCTGGTTGAAGTTTTTGAAGATTTTCCAGAATCCAAATACACGAACTACAGTGTATATGAGGAATGTAGAGTGAAACAATATGTGTTGCATTCTCTTGGAATTCAAGAAGTTTATTAACAATGTCTTCATTGTCTAAAAAATCATATTTGCCTTGTATATCCTGTGGTGTTGCACCCGGAGATGACTGAAAATCATAATAGCATGACAAATCATTCTGACTAAATATTTCGTACACGGTTTTACAACCATTGCAACAAAACTTCTTTTCATCAAATAGAATTTCGTCTTTTTTAATAATTTCATTACCACAATGGAAACAATTTTCTGTGTCCATAAATTTGCTCATTTTACCTGTAACAAAGGTCACGTATAAAAATACAACAAAATATGATATTTGTCATACAAATTTGTAATTTTGTAAACCCAATAAATAAATTCATTCTATGAATAAATGTGAACAGTGTATCGTAAGGCAGTTTAGTTCTTTAAAAGCTTTGAACAAAGATGAGCTTATAAGAATGGCTGAATGCAAGACTTCTTATACCATTAAAAAAGGTGAACCCATTTTTGAAGAAGGTGAAGTTACAAACGGAATTTATTGTATAAAAGATGGTGTTTGCAAGCTTTCAAAGCTAAGCGATAATGGTAAAGACCAAATTGTAAAATTGGTTAAACCAGGTGAATTGTTAGGACAACGTTCTATGATTAGTGACGAACCAGCTAACTTAAGTGCGATTGCTTTAGAAGATATGGAAGTTTGTTTTATTCCTAGAAGCGAGGTCATGCAGTTTTTTAATGAAAATAATCAGTTTTCAATGAATGTAATGAAAACTATTTGTGAGGATTTAAAAGGTGCAGATGATCACATGGTAAATATGGCACAAAAAACAGTTCGCCAACGTTTAGTAGAAACATTAATCTATTTAGAAGAAACCTTTGGTAAAAACGAAGATGGTTCATTACATATTCAACTATCCAGAGAAGAATTAGCTGGAATGATTGGAACCGCAACAGAAAGTTGTATTCGTTTACTTTCAGAATTAAACAAATCTAATCTGATAGAACTAAACGGAAAAAAAATATTCATTACTGACAAAAATAAACTAAAACGTTTTTCTTAAAATAATAAAATCCGCTTATAAGCGGATTTTATTATTTTTACAGAAATCAAGTATAAAGACTCTATTACATATATAATAAGTGAAGCTAATTAAATTTTAAAAGATTAAGTATTCAAAAAAAGTTTACTAAAGTAAATAGATTAATATTTTATACTCTCGCTACAAATTAAAAGTATAGCAAACATAATAACATAAAAATAAATCAAGTAATGAAAAACCTATTCCACACAACACTCCTACTCTTCACAATAGCTTTATTCACAAGCTGTAAACAAGAAACCGTAGCTACTCAAAACGAGTATTTTGCACAATCTTCTGATAGCATTCAAAATGGTGGTGTAAAAGTTATTCCCATTACAACTCCAAAAGGCACTTTTAATGTTTGGACGAAGCGCATTGGTAACAATCCAAAAATTAAAGTATTGCTTTTAAATGGTGGTCCAGGCGCTACGCATGAATATTTTGAATGTTTTGAAAATTTCCTACCAGCAGAAGGCATCGAGTTCATTTATTACGATCAATTAGGTTGTGGAAATGCGGATAATCCAAACGATACTTCCATGTGGGATTTGCCAAGATATGTCGAAGAAGTAGAACAAGTTCGTAAAGCTTTGAAGTTAGACAACACCAATTTCTACTTGTTAGGACATTCGTGGGGTGGTATCTTAGCTATGGAATACGCTACAAAATATCAAAACAACATGAAAGGCTTAATCATTTCGAATATGATGGCAAGTTGTCCAGAATATGGGAAATATGCTGATGAAGTTTTATCCAAACAAATGGCTCCA
>Ga0209373_10004779_pt1 | contig 11509 bp, 9 predicted proteins | sample Higcelweek5metaG_FD_187173 | JGI IMG/M metagenome (GOLD analysis project Ga0209373, IMG submission 187173) | Freshwater pond sediment microbial communities from the University of Edinburgh, under environmental carbon perturbations - High... | ecosystem: Environmental > Aquatic > Freshwater >... | reverse complement strand
AGCGGTCAAGCATGGAGTGATACCTGGCCGTCAGCACGTGCTCTTCAGCAAAGGCAAAGGTCGTCCGATCCGGAGAAAACCCGCTGTAGGCCGATTCAAACTCATCGAGCGAACCAAACCATTTTTCCCGCTGCATGAACACCAGTCTTGAAGCGTTCCAGAGCTTGGTGGCGAAATTCCGCCCAAGCTCGCACTTCTCCTCTCCGAAGAGCACATCCTGGCCGAGAGGAGCTATATAGATAATGGTAAAACGCAATGCATCGGTGCCATAGGTATCGATCACCTTGAGCGGATCGGGCGAGTTTCCGAGTGATTTTGAAAGTTTCCGGCCTTTCATATCCCTGATGATGCTGGTGAAATAAACATCGCGGAAGGGAACGGCATCCTTGAAATACAACCCGGCCATAATCATGCGGGCCACCCAGAAAAAAATAATATCCGGACCGGTCACAAGAGTATCGGTCGGATAAAAGGCCCTCAGATCGTCGTTATCGCTGTGAGTACCTGTCCAGCCAAGCGTGGTAAGCGGCCAGAGCCACGATGAAAACCATGTATCGAGCACATCGTCATCCTGAACCAGTTTGTCGGTTCCCGCAAGATGACATGCCTCCTCATACGATGAAGCGACCCATACCCTGCCGTCGGAATCATACCAGGCAGGAATGCGGTGCCCCCACCAGAGCTGACGGGAGATGCACCAGTCCTGGATATTCTCCATCCAGTGGCGATAGGTATTGATCCAGTGAGGCGGATGAAAACGGATTTCTCCGTCGTTCACTACCTGCAGCGCACGCTCGGACAGCGGTTTCATACGAACAAACCACTGCTCGGAAAGATAGGGTTCGACAACGACATCGGCTCGTTCGGAGTAACCGACATTGTGCTCGTACTCCTCGACGCGTTCAAGGTCACCCCGTTCCCTCAAGATCCGAAAGAATTTTTCGCGGGCGTCGAACCGATCCATTCCGGCATACCCGTACTGGTCGGTCATTCTGCCATCCTTTCCGACCACCGAAATAACCGGAAGATTATGACGACGGGCAACCTCATAGTCGTTCGGATCGTGCGCCGGAGTAATTTTCAGGGCTCCGGTACCGAATTCGATATCGACATAGTCATCGGCAATAACCGGAATATGGCGTCCGGCAACCGGAACGACGGCAAGCTCTCCAACAAGATCACGATAACGGGGATCGGCAGGATTGACCGCTATGGCCACGTCGGCAAGAATGGTTTCGGGACGAACTGTTGCTATGGTGATATACTCGCCGGGGCGCTTTGCCAGCGCATAGCGTATATAAACCAGTTTATCGCGCCGGGGCTTCATGATCACCTCCTCATCGGAGAGGGCTGTCTGGGAAACCGGGCACCAGTTGATAATACGGGTTCCTCGATAGATCAGGCCATCGCGGTAGAGGGCTGTGAATGCATTGATGACCGCTTCGGAAGCACGATCGTCCATGGTGAAGAGATTTCGCCTCCAGTCGCAGGAGATGCCAAGCCTGCGGAGCTGGCGGAGAATAAGACCGCCATACTCCTCCCGCCACCGCCATACATGGTCAAGAAAGGCCTTTCGCCCGAGATCATGGCGTGAAATCCCCTCCTTTCTGAGTTTCTTTTCAACAACCGTCTGGGTCGCTATACCCGCGTGATCGGTACCGGGAAGCCAGAGCGCCTCCTTACCGGTCATACGGCTGTATCGGATGAAAATATCCTGAAGGGTGTGATTGAGCACGTGGCCGAGGGTAAGGCTGCCGGTTACGTTAGGCGGCGGCATAAGCACCGTATAAGGCGTTTTCCCTTCGGCAAGCACTCGGCCGCTCTCGGCATGAAAACTGCCGAGAGCCTCCCAATGAGCGCTTCTCCAGCGGTCTTCGACCTCCTGATGGTGATAGGTTTTTTCAAGATTGAAAGGCGCGCTCTCTTCGCTCATGGTAAAATCGGTTACAACTGAATGGAATGTTACAAAACAGGTCCGGAATCAATCAACCTTTTCGGGTGCCGGGCGTTTCTCGAAAACCTGATCGATAATGCCGTACTCAAGCGCTTCGGCTGCGTTCATCCAGCGATCGCGCTCGGAATCCTCCCTGATCTGCTGAACATCCCGTCCGGTATGTTTGGCAAGAAGCTCTTCAAGCAGTTTGCGTATCTTTTCTATCTCCCGTGCCTGGATAATGATGTCGGTTTCCTGCCCCTGAGCGCCTCCGGAAGGCTGGTGGATCATAATGCGTGAATGAGGCAGCGAGGCCCGTTTGCCTTTGGTGCCGCTGGCAAGCAGAAACGCGCCCATGCTTGCAGCCATTCCAACGCAGACCGTAGCGATGTCGGGCCGGATGTACTGCATCGTATCGTAAATACCCAGACCGGCTGAAACGCTTCCGCCCGGAGAGTTGATGTAGATGAAGATATCGCGCTCCGGATCCTCGGATTCAAGAAAAATCAGCTGCGCCATAACAAGACCCGCAACATGCTCATCGATGCCGCTGCCGAGAAAAATGATGCGCTCACGGAGCAGGCGTGAAAAAATATCGAAAGCCCTCTCCCCCCTGCCCGAAGTCTCGATAACCATAGGTACGAGCGTATTCCGGATGCCCTCTTCTATTGCGCCCGAATAGAGTTTACGGGCGTGATGATCAAAGCCGAAGTTGATATTTGCCATAGCTGTTCAATCGTTTGAATTTGGTAAGGCTGCCGGAAACGCGACCGGGAGTAGCTCCCCCCGCCGCCTGTATGGTTTCCATAGCGTCAAAGAAACACGTAAAATACATAGAGCTAACAACAAATCAATCATTCCGGTTCCAATAAGTAAAAAAGAAGAGGATAAAGCAAACCGGATCCTGACGGATAAACCGCTCTCTTGCGTATATTTGAACTTATCCATTCAAGTCAAAGGCACGACCGGTGCCCTCAACCCAAAAACTTGTCTATGCAGGTTCGTCTCATTGCGGTAACCACGCCTTGTTTCGAGGCGGAAAACCACCCGATTACCACCGCTGAAGGGCTCATGGCCTATTGCGCAAGGGTTTCGAGTCCCCATCAGGAAAATCTCGATTACGGAAAACTGCTTGCCTATTGCATTGCGAACAAACACTGGAGCATTTTCGAAATGGCGGATATGACTGTGGAAATCGTCACATCCAGAGCGATAGCGCCGCAGATTCTGCGACACAGAAGCTTCCAGTTTCAGGAATTCTCCCAGCGGTATGCAAAAGCACAGGCTGTCGAGAAATACCTGCCCCGCAGGCAGGACAGCAAAAACCGGCAGAACTCGCTTGACGATCTCGACGATCGTACCGTCGCATGGTTCGACGAAGCACAGGACGAGATTGCCCGCCTGTCGATGGAGAGGTACAATGACGCAATCGAAAAAGGAATTGCGAAAGAGTGCGCAAGGGTACTGCTCCCGTTGGGCACCCGGACGAAACTGTACATGAAAGGATCGGTAAGAAGCTGGATTCACTACCTTGAAGTAAGGACCGACAGCAGCACGCAGAAGGAGCATCGCGATATTGCCGAAGAGATCAAATCGATTTTCAGCACACAATTTCCGACAACGGCCGAGGCTCTCGGGTGGATGTAAATTCGCCGTTCAGACCTTGAGCATGCCGGCAAGACGGACAATCTGGTTCTTCAGCTCCTTGCGGTGGACGATACAATCGACAAATCCCTGTTCATGCAGAAACTCGGCCCGCTGAAATCCTTCGGGCAGATCCCTCTTGATGGTATCCCTGATAACCCGCGGACCGGCAAAACCGATGAGCGCTTTGGGCTCGCTCAGGTTCACGTCTCCAAGCATGGCAAAGGAAGCGGTAATGCCGCCCATGGTAGGATCGGTCATGAGCGAAAAAAACGGAAGTTTTTTCTCGCTGAGCAGGGTAAGACGGGCCGATGTTTTAGCCATCTGCATCAGGCTGAACGCCCCTTCCATCATTCTTGCCCCTCCAGACTGGGAAATCACCAGAAGCGGCGCATTCAGGTCGATAGCCTTGTCGATGGCACGGGATATTTTCTCTCCCACAACCGAACCCATCGAACCTCCGATAAAACCGAAATCCATAGCCGATACGACCAGTGGACTGCCCCCTGCATCACCCCATGCGTTCCGGCAGGCTTCGGTTTTACCGCTTTTTCCAATGGTGTCATGTACCCGGTCGGAATACTTCTTGGTATCGGAAAAACCAAGCGGATCGCCGGCTCTCAGGAGATCGTCAAATTCCTGATAGGTGTCGTCGTCAAAAAGAATGGAAAAATAGCGATACGGTGAAATCCTGAAATGATAACCGCAGTCAGAGCAGGTGTAAACATGGTCTTCAAGCTGTTTTTTATGTATCATTGCACCGCACTCCTCGCACTTCCACCACAATCCCTCCGGCACATCACGTTTGTCAGTCGTACGAATTGAAGGCTTTACCCGTTTGAACCACACCATGTTTCTAATTAACACTAAAGGTTATACATTAAACCATAAGATATGAAGTCACTGGCAGAACTCAAAAACAGCCCGAAAAGAGTGCCGAGACAGGATACCATGAAAAGGAAAAAAAGATCATCACCCCGCTCCGGAATACTCATGCCTGCGGCCTTGCTTCTGGCATGCATCATGCTGTTTTCCTCCTGTCCCTTACCCCTGTACGCATCTGAGGCCTCCATTGTTTTTCCCGATACCCTCTCGACGCCTTTCAAGCGGTATAACCTCAAACCGTTCATGAGACCTGCCCGGAAAACTGTAGGAATAGCCCTCTCGGGAGGCGGCGCCAACGGCATTGCACAAATCGGAGTCCTCAAGGCGCTCGATGAAGAGCGGATTCCGGTGGATTACATCGCCGGTACAAGTATGGGCGCTATAATCGGCGGGCTCTACAGTTGCGGATACAGCCCGGCCGATCTGGAAATAATTGCCGAAACGTTGCCATGGCAGTCCGTTCTGAGCATCAGGGAAGAAAACCCTCGTGCCAGAATTTTTCTTGAACAGCAGAGAATTCGCGACCGGTCAACAATCGCGATCCGTTTCGACAAACTGAAACTGATGATTCCAAAATCCCTGAGCTCGGCCCAGGCGCTTACCGGAACGCTCGACCTTCTTGTATTGAACGGGATCTATCACAGCTGGCAGGATTTCAACTCCCTGCCCGTGCAATTCAGGGCTGTCTCCACCGATCTCATTTCCGGAAAAAGGATTACTCTCACATCGGGCTCGCTTTCGGAAGCCATGAGAGCGAGCAGCACCATCCCGGTGCTTTTCGAACCGATCGAACGAGACGGGTACCGCCTTGTTGATGGGGGCCTTGTAGCCAACCTTCCCGTTGACGAACTCGATGTTGTCAACGCATCCTATAAAATTGCTGTCGATACGCACGGCAGCATGTACTCGAAAAGCGGCGACCTCGACCTTCCCTGGAAAGCTGCTGATCAGGCGATCTCGATTCTTACCGGTCTGCAGTATCCTGCGCAGCTTGAAAAAGCTGATCTGGTAATCACCCCGGATCTGCAATCCCACAATGCAACTGACTTTTCAGACGTCAAGGCGCTGATCGAAGCCGGATATAAAAAAGGCAGGGTGCTTGCAGGAACAATAAGAAGAAGCATCGAAACCCGGCCGGTCAGAGAAACCGATATCGGGAGTTACAATAAATCGTACCTGTTCGATGGGGGAGAAAGCGCCAACCGTGAACATACCGGCATAGTTTCGGGCATCGTCCGCAATGGCACGGCACTGAACCGGACACTCACCGAGCTGCTTGAAACAGACCTGTTCACTTCCGTTTATGCAGTAATCGATAAACCGAAAAAAAACATCGTCTTTCACCTCACCCCGCTTCCCCGCATCGCCCGGATCACGATAACCGGCGGACCGCAGGGAGTGTTATCCATCGAGGAGGGTGAAACCTGTTTCAGACCTGTTATCGGACAACTCTACACCAATACGACAGCGACAAGATCGCTTGAAGATCTGGTAAGACTCTACAGAAAAAAGGGATACAGTCTTGTCGAACCGCAAAAGGTTATTCTTTCGGGCGACAACCTTCAGGTCACCATGTCATCGGGAATGGTTAACGGCATCGAGATAGTGCAGAACAGAAACTCGATAGGACTGACCCCGATCCTGCGCGAAATCAAAATCGACACAACCACTGCCATCCGGTCGGGAAAAGCTGAAGAGTCCGCCGAAAATCTCTATGAAACCGGCGTATTCAGCCGGGTTTCGCTCTCGGCGGAGAAAACGCCATTTATCGATGACGGTTCAGGCCGAACACTAACCTTTTCGCTGGTTGAAAAACCATCTTCGGTGCTCCGTCTTGGCCTGCGTTATGATGAAACCAGCAATGCGCAGTTCCTGCTCGATCTGAGAAATGAAAATATCGGAGGAACAACGAGCTCCTTCGGAGGGTGGATCAAGGCCGGAAAGAACAACAGCGTGGCAAATCTGGAATTTGCGATGCCTCGTATCGGCTCGACGCATTTTACGCTGTTTTCAAGGCTTTTTTTCGATCAGCGGGAATTCGATACCAGAGATCTCCGTTTTTCAGCAGATTTCAACGGATATGACTCGGACGATATCGCCAGTTACGGAATCCAGAGATACGGCATAACCGGCGCATTCGGCACACGAATCAGAAAAAACGGGCGGCTCGCAATAGACTTCACCCTGCAGAACGCACAATCGTATCATGCGACCGACTCTGGACCAGCGACACTGAGGACCGCAGAGCTGAACCTTCTCTCCGTGGGAGCCTCGCTGACCATTGACTCCCGAAACAGCGCACAGATCCCCACATCGGGCAGTTACACCCATCTCAGTTATACGGTTACACCTGAACTGCTTGACAACGACGCCTCTTTCTGGCAGCTTTCCGGCATCCATGAAGAAAATATTCCGCTGGGCAGCCACACGACACTCCAGCTTTCAGGAGCTGCCGGCATCAGCGGCAGTTATATGCCCCTTTCCGAACAGTTTTTTCTCGGAGGGCCCGGAAACGCCTACAGCCGGCGATTCATCGGCTTGAAACAGAATGACCTTATCGGAAGCAACATGGCCACTGCCGGCCTGCAGCTCAGTTACAGCCCTCCCTTTGAAATCATTTTTCCTGCATCGTTCCTGCTGCAGTACAACGCCGGAAATGTATGGGAAAAACGGAGCGACATGTCGCTTTCGAGACTTATTCACGGTATCGGAACCGGAATTGTCTGGAATACTCCTGCAGGACCGGCAAAGCTTACCGTATCGAAAGGCTTTGCATTTCTCCGGGAAGAAGGAGACCGCGAGTCGTCCTCATTGAGATTTTCAGATACCCTGTGGTATTTCAGCCTCGGACATGATTTTTAACGGAACTTTCTTAATTTCAAGTACTTCCGGTCAGAACCGGTTCCCCGAACAAACTGTGAAAATGTTGTGAATGAGCTGAATAAACCGCATATACTTGTCTGTAACGACGATGGCATCGAAGGAGAGGGCATTCATGTTCTGGCTGCTTCCATGAAAAAAATAGGCCGGGTCACGGTTGTCGCCCCGGCAGAGCCTCACAGCGGAATGAGTCATGCCATGACTCTCGGTGTGCCGCTGAGAATTAAAGAATATCAGAGAAATAACCGTTTTTTCGGTTATACGGTCTCCGGAACCCCTGTGGACTGCATCAAGGTTGCCCTCAGCCATATTCTTGACGATAAACCGGATCTCCTTGTTTCCGGCATCAACTACGGAAGCAACACCGCAACCAATACGCTCTATTCCGGAACCGTAGCTGCAGCGCTTGAAGGTGCCATCCAGGGGATAACCTCGCTTGCTTTTTCGTTGACCACCTATGAACACGCCGATTTTGCCTATGCCGGAAAGTTTGCCCGCAAGCTCGCAAAAAAAGTCCTCCTGCAGGGCCTCCCGGCAGACACGATTCTGTCGGTCAACATTCCCAACGTTCCGGAATCGGAAATCGCAGGCGTTCTCACTACCAGCCAGGGCCGTTCCCGATGGGAAGAGAACGCGATCGAACGAAACGACATGTACGGAAATCCCTACTACTGGCTTAACGGAACGCTCAAGCTGCTCGACGACTCTCTGCGGCAGGACGAATATGCCATACGCCGAAACTTTGTTACCGTAACGCCGCTCTCCTGCGATCTGACAAATCACATCTTTCTGGATTCACTGAATAAATGGAACCTGCAAAAATAAACGGGTGAATACATTCCTTCTCGACTACCATACAATCCTGACCCCGAAAAAAGGATTTTCTACGCTCTTCAAAGACTATACGTCGGAAGGAGAAGAGCGTAATCGCCTGATTTCCGGATGCTTTCACCTTGACTACCTCAATGAGAGTGACTACTACCGTCAGCTCAGACAGCTTGAGTCGCGTTCGTTCGACCGCGAACTGCTTACAGCGATCCTTCGCCGTCAGAATACAAGGTACGGCTGCACGGAACTGCACCTGCGGGAAATCGAAAAGCTTCGTTCTCCCCGTTGCATGGCGATCGTAACCGGTCAGCAGCCGGGCCTTTTCACCGGCCCTCTCTACACCATTTATAAAGCACTGACAGCCATCGTTTTTGCAGAACGTCAGAAAACGCTCTTTCCTGAATACGACTTTGTTCCTCTCTTCTGGGTTGAAGGAGAAGATCATGATTATGAAGAATCAGCCCACACTGCGGTTTTTTCTTCGGGGGGAATCATGCATTTCCGGCCCGAGCCATTCAGACGCATGCCTGATCAGATGGTTGCCGCGACCTGTTTCGGAGAGGACATACGAAGAATCGTCGCGGAATTTCTCGATCAGCTGCAGGAAACCGGGAATAAACCCCTCATCGCATCGATGCTCAACGACTGCTGTTTTCCGGGAAACACGCTTGAAATGAGTTTCGCCCAGTTGATGATGCATCTTTTCAAAAATCAGCCGATAGTTCTTCTTTCCAGTCAGGATCCCGATTTCAAAAAACTCTCCCGACCGGTATTCCTCCAGGAACTGTCAACCTGTCCTGCCTCATCCTACAACATCATCGCGCAAAGTTCGAAGCTCGAAAACCTGGGTTACAGCGCCCAGTCGAAGCCAAGGGCGGTAAACCTGTTCCATATCAATCATCACGGACAGCGGCAGAAAATCGAGTACCCCGAAGAAAACCTGTTCGTCATCACGCCCGACAACATCCGCCTTTCCCGTCACCAGATACTCGAGCTCTGCCAGGACCATCCCGAACGGTTCAGTCCGAATGTCGCACTCAGACCGATCATTCAGGATACCCTGCTGCCTGCATTCGCCTGTATTGCCGGACCTGGAGAGATCAGCTACCTCGCCCAGTTCCGCAGGAATTACGAGCAATTCGGCCTGACCATGCCGTTTATCATACCGAGAGGAAGTTTTACGCTTGTAGAACCGAAATTCAGCCGTTTCATGGACAAGATGCTTCGGGTTTCCGGAAAATCCGGGTTTTCAAGAAAACAGATCTACCATGCGTTCTTCAGCGATCTGCAGGCACTGAAACGAAATGCTGAAAAAGTGGGGGAAAATCCCGAACTTGACACACTCTTCCTAAGCACCAGAGAACGTATTGAAAAAGCCCTGAAGGAGCTGGGCCCGGTACTTGCCAAAATCGACCCTACCCTCGAGCCGATGCTTGCGGCATCGACCCTGCAGGCAATGAAGACTGTTGACACGATCGAACAAAAAGCACGCAAGGCGGGGCGTCGAAAAAACGAAGAATTAGTCGAGCAGATCATGAAAACCGAAACAGCCTTTTTCCCTGAAGGGCTTCCCCAGGAACGGCTGATCAATGTATTTTATTACCTCAATAAATATGGCATGGAGCTTATCGATACCCTGAAAAATCAGCTCGCAGGCCACTCGACCGAAGCGCATCTCATCGTAGAACTCTAGCAGCCTGTCGGATTATGCAGCGAGATAAAATCATACTAAATGCCGCATAAGTCTCAACATATAAACAAGATAAGTCGTATATTGTTAGCATAATAATCGCATAACCTCCCCTTGAAAAGCAATGCATTCTGACTTTCTTGTCGCTGATCGAGATTCACTCTATCTTTTACCCCCATCTGTTCAGGATTGGCTACCGGTTAATCATCTTGCGCGCTTTGTCGTTGATATTGTTGCGCAGCTTGATCTTACTCCATTGAGAGATGCCTATGCCGGTCGAGGCTGCAAAGCCTATGATCCAGAAATGTTGTTGAGCCTTCTGTTTTACGGCTATGCTACCGGCACTTTTTCAAGCAGAAAGCTGGAACTTGCCACCTATGAATCAATAGCATTCCGTTATATCACGGGAAACAGTCATCCCGATCATGACACCATAGCAAATTTCAGGAAACGCTTTCTTTCAGAACTGAAACCATTTTTTATCCAGATTTTGACTCTTGCTCATGAAATGAAAATTCTTCAGGTCGGCAAGATCAGTATTGATGGCACCAAAATCAAGGCCAATGCATCCAAGCATCAGGCGTTGAGTTGGGGCTATGCCTCCAAAATCGAAAAGCAATTGAAAGCCGAAGTTGACAGTTTGCTTCGTCAGGCCGAACTGGCAGACCAGTCAACAATCCCTGATGGCATGAGTATTCCGGAAGAGCTTGAACGCCGTGAAAAAAGGCTTGAAGCAATTGCCAGAGCAAAGCGTGAAATTGAACATCGTGCAGAGGAACGATACGCAAAAGAAAAAGCTGAGCATGAGGCGAAACTGGCAGAGCGTGAACGAAAAGCGCAAAAGAGCGGCAAAAAACCTGGCGGAAAACCACCAAAAGCCCCGGAACCTAAGGTGAACGATAAGGATCAAGTCAATTTGACGGACGAGGAGTCACGAATCATGCCGGTATCGGGCGGTGGATTCATGCAGGCATATAACGCTCAGGCAAGTGTCGATATTGAGACGATGTTGATAGTCGGTGTTCACGTAACCCAACATACCAACGATAAACTTGAGATTCAGCCAGCTCTTGACGAGTTGAAAAGACTACCTGAAAAGATGGGCAAGGTAACTCAGGCAACTGCCGATGCAGGATATTTCAGCGATACGAATGTTGGATTTTGTGAAATAGCAGATATAACCCCCTATATCGCAGCAGGACGTGAATCACATAACCAGTCGCTTGCTGACCGATTCAGCGAACCCGAAACAATAGCTGAAGATGCTGACGCTGTGACCAAAATGAAACACCGTTTGAAAACAACGGATGGTAAAGCACACTATGCAAAACGCAAATGTACTGTTGAACCGGTGTTTGGTGTCATAAAATCAGTGCTGGGCTTTCGGCAGTTCCTGCTCAGAGGAATAGAAAATGTTAAAGGTGAATGGGATCTTGTAGGTATTGCGTGGAATTTGAAGCGATTGAATATGTTACGCCAGATAACGGCTTGAATAGAGAAGTGTAAACGCTTGGTTCGTGATATTTTGCTCTGTTCAGGAGAAAAAAGTACCGTCATGAATGATCAATACCGATTGGCTGGGTGATTTGCTGCTTATGGGCGACATAATTGCCATTTTGACTAAGACGTCAATTCCGACAGACTGCTAG